>Ga0208375_1004145_pt1 | contig 11662 bp, 20 predicted proteins | sample RifOxyD1_FD_184038 | JGI IMG/M metagenome (GOLD analysis project Ga0208375, IMG submission 184038) | Soil microbial communities from Rifle, Colorado - Rifle Oxygen_injection D1 (SPAdes) | ecosystem: Environmental > Terrestrial > Deep subsurface > Rock core/Sediment | place: Rifle, Colorado... | reverse complement strand
TTTCTAAATAGAATTATATATTTTAACAAAAAGCCACCCAGCAATCAAAGCTATAACAACAACTTCTATTGTCCCAAAAATCACACCAGAGATAGTTAATGTTTTCATGATTTGGCTGACATCAATGCCATGAAATATTTCTCCCAGTAACTTTGTTGTTGTTTCTGGAGCAATTGCTATTAAAACAGCACACACAATAGATATTATTCCTGAAACTGCTGCCAAACTCAGCGACACTCTTTTTGCATTCAATTTTTCTGCCATATTTTGTTTCCCCCCTTTAATTTATAACCTGTTTTATTATATTCGGATTGCATGATTTATGCTTAATGTGCCATTCTTGACATTTTTCAGCAAGATTTTTTTTGTTATAAATCAATCCACATTCCTTGCATTTATATCCTTTTAATTTTTTTATTGTCATAACCTAATAAAATAAGTTAAGTTACTATTCTTCTTTCAGCACAACAACATTAGTCATACCTCTTCTCTTTCTTTCTACTAAACCATGCCCTTCTAATTTATCAATTATTCTTGTCATTCTGGCTTTGCTAAATCCTGTTTTTTCTATTAAATCTGCCTGAAAAATAGCGCCATTTTCCTTTACAAGGTTATAAACCTCTTTTTCTTCTCTTCTAAACCCTGATAAATCTATATTCTTTTGAATTCTCTTTTCTTTTATTTTCTTTATTATTAGTCTTTCTTTTGGTTTTGAAAATAGCAAAAATAAGCTAACAATAACCAATACTCCTGCTATAGCTAAGGCGAAATAAGTTTGTTTTGTCACACTGTCAAACATTTCACATGATTGCACATCACCATGTTGCAAAAAGCAACTTGTCCTTACTGCATCATCTAATGCATTACTATAAAAAAATGTGAAAATTATTACCAAAATTGATACTATTAATAAGAGCCAGCCAATGTGTTTATTTTCCATTTTTATTTTAATTTATTTTATTTGTTTTGTTTATGCTTATTTTTGCTTATTTTGTCTTTTTTTACATTCAAACAATTTGTATGTTTATCATTACTATTATTATTATTTATGCAGAAATTGTGGCAGAGTTTTGCATCACCAAAAAATAATTTATGATTTTTCATTATATTTCTTCACTTTATTTTCTTTAAATATATGAATACAATATTCGCCCATATGTTTGTCTATTAATTTCATTAAAGGTTTAATTGTTTCACTGTTTAAACTATAATATCTGTATTGTTTTTTTATTCTGATTTTTACAAAACCGCATTTTCTTAATCTGGCAAGATTATGAGATACATTTGCTTGGTTCATATCAAGTTTTTTTATTAATTCAGATACATTTTTTTCACCTGTTCTTAAGAGATTAATTATTTTAAGCCGAGATTCTGAAAAAAGGGTTCCAAAAAAAATCTTATAAACAAAATAAATATTATCTTCAGATAATCCATGCTTATGCGCGTTTTTTAATATATATTTATTATGCATATGTATATTTAATACATATAGTATTTAAAGCTTTTTATTATTTCTTACTAAATAATGTTAATGCAACAATAAAAATCCTTACTAACAATCTGTATGTCTCATTTATTAGATTATCAACATGATTAAAAGTACTTATCCAACATAAATAACAATTATTAAATAGTCATATAATCAACAATCAGTCAATATATGCCCGGACCTTAAACATTTATAGCAAGCTCAAAATTTAAACTAAAGAAACCAACACAAACATAAACAAAACAGCAAGCTTTAAAAACTAATTCTTCAAAGATATATTATTCTAATTTGATTTAGAATGGTAAATAATATATAAGAAAAATTATAAAATGAATATAGAAATAACTGGAGAATATGTTGAATGGAGAGGAAAAAAAGGGGAAGGATTATTAATTGTACGAACAAAAAAATACCCCTTAAATATAAATGTTAAAAATTTATCTTATATAGGTTCTTCAAAAATTAAAAGAGAGGGTGAAAGATTAGCAAAAATCTTAACTGAAGATGGATTAGATAAAATGTTTGGTTATAAATTATGTTAAAATGGGACTAAAAAGCGCTAAAAAATTACAAAAGAAAAGAAGACAGTTTAGATGGAAAGACAAACACTACAAAGTTAAAACCCTTGGGTTGTATGCTAAATCGGATCCATTAGAGGGGGCTAATCAAGCTAAAGGGATTGTGATTAAAAAAATTCAGAAAGAAGCTAAGCAGCCAAACTCAGCAATGAGAAAATGTTGTAAAATACAACTAATTAAAAACGGAAAACAAGTTACTGCTTTTATTCCTGGCAACTTAGCTCAGAAATTTATTGATGAACATGATGAAGTCATGATTGAAAGAATTGGCGGAAAACAAGGAAGATCGAAGGGGGACATTCCAGGAGTAAGATTTAAAGTAATTAAAGTAAATGACCAACCATTAGATAGATTATGGATGGGCAAAATAGAAAAGGGGAGAAGATAAAATGTTTGTAGGAAATTTAAAGCAGTCTGAAGCCAAAGCACTTGAAAATCAAATACAGCATTTGCCTTCATTTCATATGAAACGAGTGAACGGATTTAATTTTTATACCCCCTCTCCCATAAAAAATGACGATGGGGGGTTATCTCGAGGTTATATTGCAATTAACACTAATTCTGGAGATGTTATTTGCACAGACGATTTAAAAATTGGAAAAAGGGGGGATGAAATCACAGAAATGCTATTTCAATTCACACTAAAAAATAAAATAAAACACCGGGATGATTAAAATGACAGAACAAACAATAAAACAAACAGAAAACATGAATTTCAAGATATTTGATTTATATGATTTATCTGAAATTAAAATAAAAGATCCTGGATTAAAATCTGCAATAAACCTTGAACCTAAATTAATTTTAAGAAGCGGGGGCAGGAATGTAGGAAAAATGGGCCAATTAAAAGTTAATGTTGTTGAAAGACTAATGAATAGGATTGCTGTTGCAGGACATAGAAGCAAAAAACATAAAATTGAACTTGGGCATGCTACTGGAAAATACACTAAAAATATGAGGATTGTTTTAGATGCATTTAAAATAATTCAGGATAAAACGAAACAAAATCCTGTAATGGTTTTTGTAAAAGCAATTGAAAATTCTGCACCAAGAGACGAGATTACGGTTATAGAATACGGGGGAGCAAGATATCCTCAAGCAGTTGATGTTTCTCCATTAAGAAGAGTTAATTTAGCAATAAAACATATTGTTCATGGTGCTGGGGATAAAGCATTTAACAAAAAGAAAACAATAACCCAAGCATTAGCAGAGGAAATTGTTCTGGCTTATGAAAACAATGGTGAAAGTTTTTCAATAAGAAAAAAGAATGAAATTGAAAAGCAAGCAGATTCTGCAAGGTAAAATGAACTCTATTGATATTAAAACCATAAAACTATCAAGTTTCTTGACATAACAGCAAGTTTTAAAAACTATTTTTTCAAACATATAATATTTAGACGTTAATAAAATGTTAATGATACACTAATAATTAAACGGTCTAATTAGTTAATATTTAAGATAAACCCAATGAATTTAACATTAACGAAGAGAATAAATTTGTAATAGATTAATTATCTTCAACAAAGAATATTAAAAATACATTAAAAATAATAAACAAAAATGATAGACAACAAAATTAAAATTTTGAGCCTTCCAATTTCTGGAAGGAAAAGGAAATAGAAATTGGCAGAAAAAGAAACACAATACCAGAAAATAAAAAGACTTAGTAAAACTAAGAAAAATATCAGAAATATTGCGACATCTGCGCATATTCATCATGGCAAAACAGCTCTTACTGATAATCTATTAGCTGCATCTGGTTTTATGGCTGCAAAAAACGCAGGAAACCTCGATGAAGGAATGGCAACATGGCAACATGCAGATGAACAGGAAAGACTTATGACCGTTGATGCTGCAAATGTTTCTATGGTTCATGATTTCCATGGTGAAGAATATTTAATTAATTTAATTGATACCCCGGGACACGTTGATTTTTCTGGAAATGTTACAAGAGCAATGAGAGCAATTGATGGAACAATTGTTCTTGTGTGTGCTGTTGAGGGAATAATGCCACAAACAGAAACTGTTCTTAAACAAGCATTAAGAGAAAGAGTCAAGCCAGTATTATTCATTAATAAAGTTGACAGGATGATTAAAGAAATGCAACTTACTCCCGAACAAATGCAGCAAAGGTTTGTGAATATAATTAATCAGTTTAATGAACTAATAAGACAAATTGCAGAGCCAGAATTTAAAGAAAAATGGCAAGTTGGAATTGGTGATGGAAGTGTTGCTTTCGGGTCTGCAAGAGGAAACTGGGCATTATCTGTTCCATTTATGAAGAAAAAAGGCATTACATTTAAAGATATATTTACAATGCATGAAATGGATGAAGAAAAAAAACAAGAGTGGGTTTGGAAAAATGCTCCTTTATATGAAATCCTTTTAGATATGGCAGTTAAGCATCTTCCTAATCCATTAGAAGCGCAAAAATATAGAATTCCTAAGATATGGAAAGGGGATTTAGATAGTGAGTTAGGAAAAGATCTAATTAATTGCAATGAAAAAGGAAAAGTTGCTTTTGTTATAACAAGAATTGTTATCGAACCTCGAGCGGGCAAAGAAATATGCGCTGGAAGATTATTTTCAGGAACATTAAGAGTAGGAGAGAATGTTTATCTAAATCTTGCAAAACAAAAACAAAAAGTACAACAATTGCTTGTTTACAATGGGATCAAACCAGAACAAGTTGATGAAGTTTCTTCCGGAAATGTTTTAGCAATAGCAGGCATAAGTGGAGAATCAGGAGAAACGATAACTCTTGAACCAGAAACACCTTTTGAAGAACTTAAACATATTTTTGAACCTGTTATTACAAAGTCAATTGAAGTCACAAAAAACCAAGACCTTCCAAAATTAGTTGAAATATTAAAAAAAGTTGCAAAAGAAGACCCCTCGTTAAAAGTAGAGATAAATGAACAAACAGGAGAATCTTTAATTTCTGGAATGGGGGAGTTACATTTAGAAATTATAGAAAATAGAATTAAAACAGAAAAAGGACTTGAAGTCAAGACATCTGCTCCAATAATTGTTTATAGAGAAACAGTTGCAAAAGAAAGCCCCTCTATGGAAGGAAGATCTCCTAATAAACATAATAGCTTCTTTATTCAAATTGAACCTTTAGAAGATGAGATTTATCAAGCAATTAAATCAGGAGAATTGCCTGAAATAAGACTTAAGAAAAAAGTTCCAGAAGTGACAGATGTATTTACAAGATTTGGCTGGAGTGGAGATGAAATAAAAAGTATAAGAGATATTTACAAAGGAAATTTAGTTTTGGATCAAACAAGAGGTGAAGTTCATATGATTGAGGTTATTGAAATGATTTTAGATGCATTTGAAATGGTAATGGATCAGGGACCATTAGCAAGAGAACCTTGCATGAAATTAAAAGTTTCAATAACAGATATAAAGCTTCATGAAGATGCAATTCATAGGGGCCCTGCTCAGGTTTATCCCGCTGTAAGAGATGCTATTAAAGAAGCAATGGCAAATGCAAATCCTGCAATATTTGAACCAATACAAACTCATGTTATAGAAGTTCCAGATACTTTTATGGGAACAATAACAAAACTTGTTTCAAGTAAAAGAGGGCAATTGCTTAATGTTGAACACGAAGGCACTCATGCAATGATAACTGCTAAACTACCTGTTGCAGAAATGATTGGCTGGAGCAACGATTTAAGAAGTGCAACAGAAGGCAGGGGCGTTTCATCTTTAAAAGACCAAACATTTGAAAAAATACCTGCCAGTCTCCAACAAGATGTAATAAGGAAGATAAGAAGCAGAAAAGGATTGAGTGAGAATCAGTAAAAGATAAAAAAATAGTTCTTATTTTATAATAATTTATTTAAACCCATTAGTTCTATATTTATAAAATGAAAGATTATTCTGATTACACTATAAAAACCATCCCAGTACTAACTATAAATGCAAGGGATGAAGATGCTGAATCTGAACTTAGAAAGATTTGTGAGGAGCACAAGTTTGATATACAGATTAGTGAAGTTTCTGGTTTTGGAGCACCAGAATTAAGGTGGAATAAAGGTAATAGTTTGAGAGGCAAGGGGAAAATTGAAGAATTTATTAAATTTTATTCAATACACGGACATTATGAACCTTTTGTAAGTGATGGTTTTGTAAGATAAGTATCGTTTGAAAAAACCAATAATCTTAAATATTCTTAAATTTTAATATATCTATGAACAAGAAATTATCTTTTAGTGTATCTGTACATGAAGAGAAATTGGATGATAAAACAAAAGTTTTTGTAGTTGAAGCTTTAGAATTAGGAATAAGTGATTTTGGAGAGACATTAGAGGAATCTATGAATAATCTCAGAAATGCAGTTAAATTGACATTAGAAGAATCACCTGAAAAAAAAGATTTGCTGGAAAGAGAAGAACCAATTATGATTTCTAGAATATTCCTTTAAATGAAATGAAAATTAACAATATAAAATCTAAAGAGATTGTTAAAATTCTTCAGAGAAATGGATTTGAAATTAAAAGACAAAACGGAACACATATTATATTAAAAAAACTGGAAAAAATGGTTGTTGTTCCTGTTCATCACCAAATAATGCCCATAGGAACACTGAAAAGTATAGAAAAACAATCTGGATTGAAATTTAGAGATTTATTACAAGAGAGTTAGTGAGAATCAGTAAATAGTTTTAAATAGTATTTATAAGATAGAATTTTTATGTACAAAACACTTGCAGAAAATTTAAAACTTTACTCTAAGGGCGAAAGAGGTAATTTATTTTGGGTAATTGAAGATATAGGCTATGTACATTTGGGGGTTGCAGATAAATTTTTACTGATAAAAGAGCTTGAAAATTATGATCATCAAGGATGGTTTGATTTACAACTCCATGCTGCTAGAATATTACATGACATGGGATATCAGTCTGATTTTTTTGAATCTATATTAAAAGAAGATAATGAACATTGCCCAATTGTTTCTAATAGGTGGGCATATTCATGGGAGATGCATAGTGGAAGAACCCTTGAAGAAACAGGAATAGAAAGAAAACCATTAAGATAAAATCAGTAAGAATTATATAATCTTTAGCATAACAATCTATTTAAAACGTTAGTAGAATTTGGGAAAAATTGGCGATAGTAAAAAAGAAAAAACAAGTCAGTAAATATTTAAACCTTTAATATTATTATTTAATCTGAGAAATGAACTCGCAATGGGAGGATTTGCACTTTCTAGGGTCTATATCTTTATACTTTTTCTTAATATTTATTCCTTAGTCTGGGTCTGATTAATATTTACTATTATTAGTTTTATAATAAACCTATTTGTTTTAATAAGAAAGCTTGAAGGAAAAAAATTTGCTATACACGGTCTAATATTCAATGTTTTATTTGGGGTCATATTTTACATTATGCCAAATTATTTAGGATAAATCCCCTTCACTCCTTCGAGGTCAATTTCTTATACAAATAATAAGGAGCTCCAAATACAATTATTCCTGGAACAACTGCAATGCCAATAGGAGTAAGAGTTGCAACGCCAATTGAAGCAAGGGTTCCTACACCAACACTTTCTAAAATATGATTTGCTTGGGAAATTCTTTCTTTGACATTTTTCTCAAGAGCATCAATCTGAAGAATTAATTTTTGTTGTTTGAAAATCTTAACCTTTTTTTCTTCTTGTGAAACTAAGATAGCAGTTGATTCCGGATACATTGAAGCTGAAACAGCAGCAGAATGCCTTGTTCCATATCCTTGAACAACTTTCTTTGATTTTATCAAAGCCCCATAATCCATTACAATTCCTCTCTTGTTCACAATCACTGCCCCGTCAATTATTCCTATACCTAAAAGGATTTTCTTCGCTCCCAGTTCAAAAACATTAAATGGCTGGATTTTTTGCTTTAACATAGTTTTATATTTTACATTATCGCTGATGACAAATAATGCGCCTTCACCTTTTTGGGCTATATCTACTCCAATCTTTATTATTTCTTCTTGTAGCTTAGTTTCAAAATCCATTTTTATCAAATTACATTAAAGTTTATAAAACAAGTTCGACGAGATGATTTATAAAACTTGTTGATGCAACATCTATATAACACCCAACGTTTGCATTTTTGAGCATAAATTTTTCAAAAATCTAAAACAAAAAGTTTATAAACCCAAATTTTTTTACATAGTCACTGAAAAAATTCTTGCGAATTTTTTATAAAAAACAAACCTTGAACCAAGGGTTATACATAATAAGAATGGCTAAACAAAAACCAAACATGAATGTTGTGTTCGTAGGGCATGTTGATGCAGGAAAATCAACTTGTGTAGGTAGACTTTTATTCGATTCAGGGATAGTTAGTGAACAAGAAATGAAAAAGCTCAAAGAAGAGGCAGTAAAACATGGAAAAGTTGGTTTTGAATTCGCGTATGTTATGGATAAAATTAAAGAGGAAAGAGAAAGAGGAGTTACCATTGATTTAGCTTATAGAAAGATATTAACCCCAAAGTTCCAAATCACAATTATTGATGCTCCTGGACACAGAGACTTTGTTAAAAATATGATTACTGGAGCAAGCCAAGCAGATGCAGCGTTCTTGGTTATTGCTGCTCCTTCTGGAGTACAGCCTCAAACAACTGAACATTTATGGCTTTTAAGAACAATGGGTGTAAAAAACATTGCGGTTATAATCAATAAGATGGATGAACTTAACTATGATGAAGCTAAATACAAGAAAGTTAAGGAAGATGTTTCTAAATTATTAAAAGGGGTTGGGATTAATCCTGAAACAACATCATTCATTGCTGGTGCTGGATTAAAAGGAGATAATATTGCTAAAAAATCAGAAAATATGTCTTGGTATAAGGGACCAACTGTTATGGAACAATTCGACTTATTCCCTCAACCAAGTTTACCAACAGACCTCCCAATGAGAATGCCTGTTCAAGATGTTTATGAAATTACTGGAATAGGAACTGTTCCTGTTGGGAAGATTGAAACAGGAATTATGAAAATTGGACAAAAAGTTATTGTACTTCCAGGCAGAACTGGAGAAGGAATTAATGGGGAAGTTAAGACGATTGAGATGCACCATGAAACAATGCCCGAGGGTCTTGCTGGAGACAATGTAGGAATTAATATTAGGGGGGTTGGAAAAAAAGATATTGCAAGAGGAGATGTTATTTGTGCAGCTGATGCACCATGCCCAATTGTAAAAGAATTCATTGCTACTATAACAGTTATTAATCACCCAACAGTATTAGCTAAAGGCTACACTCCCGTATTCCATGTTCACACAGCTCAAGTTCCATGCCAATTCACAGAACTTATTGCACAAATTGACCCAAGAACAGGCGAAATTATTAAAGAACATCCTGATTTCTTGAAGAACGGAGATACTGCAAAAGTTAGAATTAGACCTCAAGGAAACTTATGCTTAGAAACACAAAAAACTAATGCATATATGAGCAAGTTTGCAGTAAGAGATGCTGGACAAACAGTTGCAGCAGGCATGTGCAATGAAATTGTTGAAAAGAAATAACCCACTAATTTTTTAACTTAAATTAAAAATAATTATAATTAATCAATATTAAAAATGATAAACCTATATCGCCCCCCAGTATACTATAAATATTTACGAATAGCAGATTTAAATGTAGTTGAAGCTTTAACAAATGGCATACCTTCAGTTATAAAAACGGGAAGGATAAATGAAAGCGGAGAACTAGAAATCTCAAGAAATCCTGTTGCAATAAATTATGCAGGGATTAAAAGAGAATATTCACCTATGCAAAGAGGGATAATTACTTCACCAAATTCTCTTGGAGAATTTATAGAAATACATCCAATAAATAAAGGATTACAACCTCATAAAATTCTTAGCGAACATCATGCGTCTAGTTTATTTTGGGATTTACACCTTACTGAAAAGAAGGCACAAGAGTTTTTATTCTTAGGAACTTCAAAAGATATTGTGAACATATTAAAGGAAAATGGGTTTTCTTTGATGGACTAATAGCATTAAGATAAAAAAATTCTAAACAAATTTCACAATAATGCTTATAAAGCAATTCTATATTATTTTTATATGCTCAAGAAAGGAATGGGAAGGGGGGAGATTGATGAATTTTTGAAAAATAAAGGAGATTTTGTACAAGTTGACCATTTGACAAGATTTCTTGATATAAAAGATATCCCCACTGATGTAAGAAGATTTTGTTATTTAAAACTTGTTTCTATATATGAAAGAAGATATATGTTTTCTGAGGTTGCTAAAACATATGGAAGACTTGCAGAAGTAGCATTAACATTTAACGATAAAATAGATTGCTATGTTAAAGAAACAGAAGCTTATGCCAAAGCCGGATTATTTGAAAAAGCGGATGAGGCATTAAAAATGGCAATAAACTTTGGAAATGCGAGCCAAAAAGCAGAAGTTTTATTTGAAATAAAAGACTTCTACAAAAAACAAGCAGAAATTTATGAAAAGGAAAAGAGGAGAAATCAGGCAGTAAAGATTTATGAAAAACTTGCTTCAATGAATCTAAGTGAAAATGAAAAATTCGAGATAAAAGAAAAGTTACTTGGATTATACGAAAATCTTGGCAAAATTCGAGAATATCAAATGCTTAAAGGAAAGTTTTGATAAAATATTATTTTTCTTTTAAATCTATTACATTAAAACCAAATTTTTTGTATACTTTATCTGAACTTATTATCTCGCTTTTTTGTGAAAAAGTCGTTTCGCTTTCTTTGGCAAATGCCATAAGCAAAGCATCAAAAACACTTACTCCTGATTCAACATATTCAGCAGCCTTAAAAAATAAATTCCATTTTATAAAAGTTAAGCCAGCGATTCTAGATATTTGAAATAGTGTTTCTTTTACTGGAATACCCTCTCTAACACAAACTACCATTAATTCTGCCAAGGTAAATGGTGAAACATAAAGAGAACCTTTGTTTTGTTCATATATTTTTTTGGCTTTTTCTTTAAGCCAATCAGAATCTTTTAATAATGCTAAAAAGAAATCAGAGTCTGCGTATTTTATTGATTGCATTCTTTTTTATTTCCTCCATCGCTTTTTTTCTTAAAAGTTTGATAGATTTTCCTTTTAATTTTTCTTTTCCAAGCTTTCCTAAAGCAGCTATAGGATTTTCATCGATTGCTTCAATAATCAAGGCATTATTATAAGCTCTTAAAACTAAAGTTTTAGAATCTAAGGATTTTCTTATGTCTTCTGGTATGTATAATCTTCCTTGCTTGTCAAAAGAGACTATTTTTTCCATAAATTCTATAATTTACCATTATTTATAAATTTTACCATTAACTATTGGATAGTAATTTTTATTTTATATATCCAGAATACAAATGTTTATAAATAAATTTCTTATGAGATTTTTATGCAGAAAGGAAATTTAAATGGCATAGATGGTGTGGTACTAGCAGGATTAATAATAGCACTATCAATATCATCTTGCATGAATGAGAAAAGAATAACGAATCTTGAGAAAAGATTTGAGCAGCAACCAAAAGTCTATGTTGAACAATCTATAAAAAACCCTAATGAAGCACAGAGTGAATTTGTTTTTGTTAATGACAAGAAATTTTATAGCA
>Ga0208375_1004142_pt1 | contig 11666 bp, 12 predicted proteins | sample RifOxyD1_FD_184038 | JGI IMG/M metagenome (GOLD analysis project Ga0208375, IMG submission 184038) | Soil microbial communities from Rifle, Colorado - Rifle Oxygen_injection D1 (SPAdes) | ecosystem: Environmental > Terrestrial > Deep subsurface > Rock core/Sediment | place: Rifle, Colorado... | reverse complement strand
GGTTCTGCCAACATAAGAGCCGTCTGGGCAAAGTTTTGCTTCCATAGTGCAAGCAATTTCTTCTGGCTGTTTTTTTTCACGTAAAATATAAAAGCCGGTAATGCAAACAAAAATTAAAGTTACAATAGTTATTATTGAAGTATATTTTTTATTCATATAATCAGTATAACAAAAAAAATCACTTAGCATATAGATTATAAGTGATTTTTTATTTGTTATTAATTATTCTCGCTATGCTCGTGTTCACATTCACAATTACAATTGTTCATTTTTTGATGAATTTTTCCATGCAATGCTCCAAATCCGCACATAGGACATTTTCCTTTTTTCATCAGCATTCTAAAACCAATTACCAGAAAAAATATTGCCCAAAATAAACCCCAAAAGTTTGAGCTTACAATAATACCTAGCGCATTTAATACTAAAAGTAACCCCAACGCTATAAATACAATTCCAATAAACATATTTTTATATTTAATTATATTCAATTATTAGATTATCTTCTAAAGTTAGCTTATTGTCAACAGTTTTAATAACAAAAAACCGTAGATTGTGCCTACGGTTTTTTATACTTTTATTTAGCGTTTATTGAAAGCATATCAATTTCAAAAATCAAGGTGGCGCTTTGTGGAATAACCGGTGGTCTGCCATCGGCTCCATATGCTAGTTCTGGCGGAATTGTTAATTTTCTTTTTTCTCCAACTTTCATTCCCAAAAGTCCCAGTTCCCAACCCTGAATAACCTGATTTTGTCCCAAAGTGTATGGGAATGGTGTTCGTCCCGGGTTTAAACTTGAGTCAAACGTTGTGCCGTCAAGCAAAGTTCCCGTGTAATTTACAGATATGTTATCTCTTGCTTTTGCGCCTTCACCTGTTCCCTCTTTTAAAATTTCAACTTTCATACCTTGTATATCATAGCCAGTAGGTATTGGCTGAATTTTTGTTTCTGTGTTTTGAAAAAACAAAAAGTAAGTTCCTACAGCTATTAAAATTAATATTATTACTAAAACTATTATTGATGTTGTATTCATATTTTTTTATTTAATAATATTTTTTATTTTGAGTCAACTTTATCTAAGTCAATTTCTTTTTTTATTTCTTCAAACTCGTTTTCAATTTTTTTAAGGCGCTCTTTACTTTCTTTTATTAAAACTATTGCCTCTTTAACTTTTTCTAACCCCTCTTCTACATCAACCTCTTCTTGATCATTAAACCAAGAAGATATTTCCTCTAATTTTTTTAGATTATTTTTTAGATTATTTTCCATTTTTGTTGCTTTTTGCTTTAATTCTATTTATAGCAATTTCCAATCCAACTTCTCTTGGATTTTTATTTTCTTTTATGCTTTTTCTTAAAATAAGGCCAACATTTTTAGTTATTTTATTCTCCACTGTTTCCATCATTTTTTTAGGGTTATATCCTCGATATTCTGCATAAGATGAAATTACTCCACCCGCATTAGCAATAAAGTCAGGGATTATCCAAATTCCTTTTTTCAAAAATTCTTTTTCTATTTCCTCTGTCATAGGAATATTTCCCGCCTCAACAATTAATTTAGTTTTTATTTTATCTTTATTTCCATTGTTTATAACATTGGTAACAGAAGCGGGTATTAAAATATCGGTTGGAATTTCCCAAAATTTTTCTGCGGTAATTTTTTCTCCGCCATTGTAACTTTTTAGTGTTTTCTTGTTGCTAATAATATTTTCTATAGATTTTTTATCAAATCCATCTTTTTCATAAACTACTGCTTCGGTGGCAGCTAGCGCAACAACTTTGGCTCCCATTTCTGTTAGAAACTTGTATGCAAAGGTTCCAACGTTTCCAAAGCCGTGTATTGCTACTTTAGCTCCTTTTATGTCAATTTTGAGTAGTTTTGCAGCAATTTCTGCGGTCTTAGCTACTCCAAACCCGGTACTTCCAAACTCATGGGGAATTCCACATTTTTCTCCTTTTTCCCCGTAAAGTTTCATGCAAAGATTGGCCGGTTTGCCAGTTGCAGAGTTCCAAATTCCTGTTGCTTCCACAAACCATTGCATCTCTTTCTCTCCGGTATTTACGTCTGGAGCAGAAATATACTTTTTTGGAGTTAGTAGTTTTATTGATCGTGCAAAGCTTTGTATAAATTTCTTTTTTAATTCTGGTGTTCCGCCTTTCCAAACAATTCCTGCTTTTGCTCCGCCAAAAGGTAAGTCAGCCAGAGAATTTTTAAAAGTCATTGTGCGGGCCAGTCGGAAGACCTCCTCTGCAGTTACATTTGGAGTCATTCTTAGTCCACCCTTGCCTGGTCCTAAAATTGTGTTATCTATTACCAAAAATCCCTCCATTCCCAATTTTGGGTCGTAAACATTTATTATATATTCGGGTCCAAACTCGTCTTTTTTTATTTCCATTTTTTTAATTATTTTTTATATTTTTAATTTTTGTTTCAACAACACCGTCTGCAACAATAACGCTCATTGTGTCTTCTATTTTAATTTCTTTAACACTTTTTATTATTTTACCATTAATAGTAGATATACTATAGCCAAGTTTTAACTGCCGTTCGGGATTATTAATTGTTACAATTCTTTCTATATTTTTTATTTTTTCACTCACCCGTAATAATAAATTACTAAATCCATAAATATACTTTTCTGAGTAAGAACCAATTTTAAGCCGTACGCCTAATATATTACTATGTAGTTTTTGAAAAGAAAGTTTTATGTTGTTTTCAATTTCCTGATATCTTTCTATTATTGCTTCATACCTTTTTAAAACTTCTCTTTCGTATCTTTCTAAAATTAACAGTGCTTGTTCCCACGATTCGTTTAATAGGTTTGCAACAGCAGTTGGGGTAGATTCGCTTTTGTCTGCAGCTAACGCCATTAGTGGAACATCTTTATCATGCCCAATTCCAACTATTACCGGTACAGGAAACCCAACTATCTCTCTTACTAAAAGTTCGTTATTAAAGGCCATTAGTGACTCCATTGAGCCGCCGCCACGAATAATTACTAATACGTCTAAATCTTTTTCTCTAAACGTTTTTATAGAAGCTAACAAATCTTCCACCGCTCCTTGACCCTCTACCCTTGAATCAATCATTTTAACATTAAAACCAAATTTTCCTATATTATTTAAAAAGTCGTGTATAACAGCACCTTGTTTTGATGTAATTACACCAATTTTTTGTGGGTATTTTGGAATTGCACGCTTATTTGCAACATCAAATAGTCCTTCTTTATCTAATTTTTTCTTTAACTCGTCATATTGTTTTTTAATATCGCCTTCGCCAGCTAACTCAATTGTGTCACAAATAAAAGAAAGACGGCCGTTTGGCGCATAAATTTCCGGGCTTCCAAAAGCAACAATCTTTTTTCCGGGCTCAAGAGTTATTCCGAATAGCCTATATTTTGAGCTCCACATTATACAATTTATCATAGCCGAGCCCTTACCAGATATTGGTTCACCAGAAGGAGAAACTGCTTCTTTTAAAGTAAAGTACATATGCCCCGATGGCCCGGCCTTTACCTCACCTACCTCTCCAATAATGCACGCTTTCATCCATTTTAAATCCTCGTTTAAAAACGCCACAAACTCCGAAATGCTATAAATTTTATCTTTTTCTACTTCCATTAGTTTTTCCAACAACCCTCAGAATAGCCAATTTTTTTCAAAATATCAGTAAAAGCAATATATTCTATGTCCTGTTCCTTATAAAAAGCTAAACTCTCCTTTAATTCTATCGTTTGATTGTTTTTATCAAGTAAGTCGCCAAATGCGAATCCTTGTCTGGCTTCATACTCTTGGTATCCAACTAAAATAATTTGAAGTGGTTTTTTATAAAGATTCGGCAGCTCCCCGTATTTCAAAGGAACGCCTAATATTTTTTCTCCTGCTGTACCAGTGGTACTCCAGTTTCTTCCTTTTACTTCATAGACGTATTCGTCGGATTCCAAATCCGGCTGATATTCTTTTTCTCTGACGGAGCTCTGTTTTGGAGATGCCTTTTTGACGTTTTTTCTTTCAAGTAGGATAAGTGCTTCCATGGCAAGTTCCTGACAAAGCACCGTTGTCCACTGACTGCCACCATTACCACCAACTATTTTGTCTCCCCATTCATCCTCAATTTTCTTTGATGCTTTTAATTTTTCTGCATTGTTAGTATTTCTTAATGAAACATCTGTGATGCCCTCATAACACCATCTGATGACCTCTTTATTGTTGAGCAATCCTAATTTGTTTCCCATTTTTATGATAATTTAATATTTTTAATTTCTTTGAACCTTTTTACTGATAAGTCAAGATATTTTTTTTCACTGTCTATTCCTACAAATTTTCTTTTGTTAATAATTGAAGCTAATCCCGTTGTAGAACTTCCCGAAAATGGATCTAAAATAATATCGTTTTCTCTCGTGCTCGCCAATACTATTCTTTCCAACAAATTAAATGGCTTTTGAGTTGGATGTTTACCAAAAATTTTTTCCCATGATTGTGGGGCATTTATAGACCAAACCGACATCATTTGTTTATTTGGTTTTTTCAAAATGTCTTCCGGCCAATTGCCATCTCTCATTTTATCATAGTTAAAAGTATGTTTTGCTTTCGGATCTTTTATAGCCCAAATTAATGTTTCATGCCCGGCTGTGAAATATCTACAACTTAAATTTGGCGGTGGATTTGGTTTACGCCATGCAATATCGTTTAAAATTTTAAACCCAGATACTTTCAACGCAAAACCGCATGAATAAATAGAGTGATATGTTCCACTAATCCAAATTGTTCCGCTTGGTTTTAAAACTCTTTTACACTCTTTTATCCAATTTAAATGAAATTCAAAATCTTTTTTTAACCCGTTGCTTACGTCCCAATTACCCTTATTTACACTAACTTGTTTCCCTGCATGAACCGAAAACCCACCATTTGATAAATGATATGGAGGATCGGCAAAAATCATATCAATAGAATTTTCCGGCAATTCCTTAAGTAAATTTACACTGTCCTCATTATACAAAACAAAATTATCTTCATTAAAATACGGTTTTTGCTTTATATTAGATAATATTTTTTCGTTCATTGTGTGATTTTACTTTATTTGGCATTATTTTACTAAGCTGTCGGGTGGGATTTCTTTGTCAGGGTGTAAGTTTTGCCAAAATCAACTTGTTTCCATATATTTATTCTAACTGACAAATTCCACAGCTATTATTCTATATAATTCTATACTAAAACCAAAGCCGTCTTCTGTTTCAACTACAACGTGCGCGTCATTAATTTCAATCGGAGTAACAATGCCTTCTGTAGATGATTGTTCATTTATTGTTAAAACAGTCATTCTTGTTTTAGCCCTTGTTTCTACGGCGCTTTCCAAAAGTTCTAAAATTTGTTCTGGTGTTTGGTCTCTTTTTTCTCCCGGTTCTCTTAAAATAATCATAAATATATTTTTTAATTTTATTTTTGGGCAAAGTCGCAAATATCTTTAAAGTCACAATACTGGCATTGCCAGCCCGGGGTTGGTTCAAACTCTGAATTTTTTATTTTTTCTGCTTCTTCAATTATTTTTGCTTTTTGATCTAAGAGGTCTTGTTCTGAGCCCAAGAAAGAAGCAATCTTACCGTCATCTAAATAATAATATGCAAGTTGTGCTGGCTTTAAATGTAAAACTTCTTGAGCTGCAATTTGATAAATTAAAAGTTGTTCTTTTGCCTCAAAATCCAGCTTGTCTTTTGATTGTCCTGTTTTGTAATCTATAATTGTAATACCTTTTGGATTTTCATCTATTCTATCAATAACCCCATATAAAGTGTAGCCCCCTACTTTTAAATTAAACGGCAGCTCTAAAGCAGGTTGGTTATTAACTTTTAAAATTTTAGGTGGATTGCTTTCAAAATTTTTGTAAAATTCCTCTAATATATCTTTGCCTTTTTTGTAATATTCATCTTTTTCTTTCTGTGAGCCGTACCACTCGTCTATCCAGCTTTTCTCATATAATTTTATTAAGTCATCAAATTTTAGTGGTTTTATTCCTGTGTTTGTATTTTTTAAAAACTCATGCAGAGTATTATGCATTGTTTTTCCAAAAGAAAAAACTGATTTGCCCCGAGTAGGAACTTTTAAAATAAAATTAAATTTATATTGTAAAGGACATTTTTCAAAAGCAGCCAATTGCGAATAAGAAAAATGCGCAGGCAAGTATTTTAGTTGAACCTTATTTTTCAAACGGTCAATTGGTTTTGGTTTTTCCGTCAAAAGCTCATTTTGGGTTAATGTTGTACGAATTTTATCATTTGCTTTGTATCCCATTTCTAATAAAAATCTGGATAGTTTCTTTTTTCTCTGCCCGCCGTAATCTTCCGCAGATGTAAAATAAAGTCCCTTTTTTGCTCTTGTCATTGCAACATAGCATAAACGTCTTTCTTCCTGCAAATGAACGTCTCCTTTTGGCTTTATATCATTTATTAGCGCATCTGGTAGTTCTATTGGGTCTTTTCTTTGGTCTGTTGGAAATCTGCGGTCAACCATATTTACTAAAAATACATACTTAAATTCCAAACCTTTTGCTCCGTGAATTGTCATAACTTTTATCATATCCGGGCCCTGTTCGGGGTCAAAATCTAATTTACCTTCTTCCCCAGATTCCAATTCTAAATTCATTTTTTCCATAAAAACCTTCGGTGTCGCTTCCATATTAGTTTCTTCAAAACTTTTTATCTTTTTATAAAACTGGTTTAATAAATCTAATTTTTCTTCACCACTATCTTGTGGAATTTTTAAAAGATATTTTAAGTACCCAGAATCATTTAAAAACGCAACCAAAATTTCAGAAACAGATTTTTCTCGCGCTAATTGACTGTGTTTTTTAATTAAATCTAAAACAAAAGCAACTTTCTCATGTGTTTTTGGGGATATTCCCGGAATTAACTGCAACTCATTTAGGGTGTCAAAAAGTGACCTTGTTTTTTTATGGCTGTATTGGGTAATGGTTGCTATGTCTGTGTCTGAAATTTCTAAAAAGGGTAAATTTAAAATTCTATAAACAGCAGTTCCTTCGTGATAATTGTCTAGTAGTTTAAAATATGAAAGCACATCTAAAATTACTGGTTTTGAGTAAAGTCCTCTGCTGGCTAAAAATTGATATGGTAAATTTGCTCTGTCTAAGGCCTTTATAAATGGAATTGCCGAATCATTTGCGCGAACTAAAATAGCAAAATCATTATATGTTGTTGTTTTATCATTCTTTAAAATTTCTAAAATCTTTTTTAAAACACTTCCAACTTCTTGCTCTAAGCTTTTGGTGTGTAAATGCTCTACAATCCCCTCTTCTTTTGTATTTGAAACAAGCTTTTTATTTATTTTAATTCTAAATTCTAGCCGGTCAGGGTCATTTTGTTTTATAAAGTTATATGATTGGTCTAAAATATTTTGAGAAGACCTGTAATTTTTTATAAGAGAAATTTGCTTTGCTTTTGGAAAGTCCTCTTGAAATTTTACAATGTTTGAAAAAGAAGCCCCACGCCACCTGTAAATTGCTTGGTCATCATCGGCGCAAACACATAAGTTTGGTTGTTCTTTGTTTGTTGATTCTGCTATAAGTTTAATAAGTTCATATTGCGACCAATTTGTATCTTGAAACTCATCAACTAAAATATATTTAAATTTTTCTCTATATTTTTTTAGAATTAATGAGCGTTTTTTAAAAAGCTTTAAACAGTAATTTATTAAGTCGCCAAAATCCAAAGCATTATTTTCTAGTAAGATTTGCTGATAAGTGTAGTACGCGTTCGCAACTTCTTTTATTCTATTTATCTCTTCTAACTCCAGTGCGTTATCTTTAGTTTTTATTTTATCAGCGTAGTCCAAATAATTTTCAGGGTAAACCTCCTGATCTTTGCAATGAGAGAAATGTGAAATTAAGGCCTGTATAAATTTTGTTGGATTTCCAAGCGCCTTGTAATATTTTAAATCAAACTTATCTAAGTTTTGACGCGCTAAAAGCCAACCGGCAGTATTATCTAAAATTTTAAAGTCAGGAGAAAGCCCTATATCTAAAGCGTTTTCTCGCAAAACTTTTTCGCAAAAAGAATGAAAAGTTGAAATCCATAAATCAATGTAGCCAAATTCTAGAAGTTTATCTACTCGCTCTGCCATTTCAGTGGCGGCTTTTTCGGTAAATGTTACGGCTAAAATTTCTTCTGGCAAAGCTAAATTTTTTTCAATTAAATTTACAATCCTTTGCGTTATAACAGTTGTTTTTCCGGTTCCTGCTCCCGCAACAATTAAAAGCGGGCCATTTTTATGAAGCACCGCTTCCTTCTGTTCATCATTTAGTTTTTCTAAATCTAAAGCCATATAAATATATTACCAATTCTATAATTTTTTGCAACAAAAAAGAAGGCGAGCAGGATACCCCCTCGTTAGAGAGTCCATCTCGCCTCCGGCCCTGCGTTGAACAAACGCGTGATTAACGTCAGTTCACCACTAGCCAGATTAATTTATTTCTATCATAGCGACGTGTTTTATGTCAAGGTTTTGTTGTGTGTGATTTGATATAGCGGGTTTCGCCGGGTTTGAGAGTCCCTATTTTTATATCTCCAATACGAATTCGTTTTAAAGAGTTAATTGTATAACCAAGTTCGCTTAGCATAACCCTAATCTGGTGGTGTCTGCCTTCAGTTAAAATTATTTGAATTTTTGAGTTGTTTATAATTCTTGATTTCGCCGGAAGCAGTTTGCCAAGCGCTTGTGTTTCCATTCCCTCTTTAAAAATTTTCACAATTCCCACGCGCAGTGGCTCTTTTACAGTAACCAGATATTCCTTTTCATACCTTGTTGAGTCAGCCAAAACACTTCTAGCAAATCTGCCATCATTTGTGAGTAATAATAAACCTTCCGAACTTTTGTCGAGCCGGCCAATTGGGTAAAGGCCTTTTTCTTTCCAGTTGGTAATTACACTTTCTTTACCGGGTAAATCTTGGGTTGGTAGGTTTCTTGGCTTGTAATATGCTAAATATTGGTATTCTTTTTTTGGGCCCTTAATTTTAACTGTATCTTTTTCATTCACCATTGTTCCATTTTCAGCTCTTTTTCCGTTAACAAAAACAAGCCCGGCTTCAACCAGCTTGTCTGCCTCTCTGCGTGAGGCCAATTCCATATTTCTTAAATATTTATTAATTCGTATTGGGTATTCCATTACATTAAGCTGCGGGACTTGGATTCGAACCAAGATACCAGCCTTCAAAGGGCTGTGTCCTACCATTAGACGATCCCGCAATGTTCTATAATTTTATGAAACTCATTACCTCCTTTTAATTTTTTTAAATAATTTTCTCTTTTTCTGGCTTCTCCTCTTGTATTAAAAATTTCTTTTTTTATTAAAACAAAAGGTCTCCGATTCCTTGTTGATTTTACCTGTCCCGAATTATGCTTTTCTATTCTATTATTTAAATTATCAGTTTGCCCAGTATAGTATTTCAAATCCTTTAAACTTTTTAAAATATAAACATAATACATAATGTGTCCTATCCCGCCACAGCGGGACCCCGCTTGGGCGGGGCCATTAGACGATCCCGCAAAGTACTTCATTTATATCATTTTTGTTTTGTTTTTTCAATCCTTCTCTATGGTTTGACCGTTGTTATCAAGATAAAAATGTTTTTCGGTAAATTCTAAATCAAAGGTGTGCTCATTTAATTTTTGAATAATTTTTACACCAACACCAAGTCCGTTGCGAACATCTTCAGAAAAATACTGGTCAAAAATAAAGTTACCTAAAGAGTAATAAATTCTTTTTCCGTTATATTCTTCCATTGGCTCAATTACATGAGGGTGCGAACCAATTATTAAATCAGCTCCAGCGTCTACAAATTGATGCGCCATGTTTTTTATTTCTTCTGTTGGCTCCAAACTATATTCAACGCCCCAGTGACAAAAAACTATAATAATATCAGAAAAATCTTTTGTTTTTTTTATTTCTTCAACTGTTGATTTGGTTTCTTCGGGCACAGCTGAAAATTCATTATAGCTTACAAAAGTAATTTTTACGCCGTTAATTTTTGTTGTCGTGCTTTTGGGGTAATCTGGGCTACCAAAATACCCAACTTTTACTTCATCAAGATATTTTTTTGTTTGAGCCAAACCATCTCGACCAAAATTTAAAATATGGTTGTTACCCAAGTTTACTACACGAATATTTTGCTCAAAAAGGGTTTTTGCCCAACTTGGGTCAAAAGTAAAAAAGTAATTATTTGTGCTTCCCGGAGTTGTGCCAGATGAAATTGATTTATTACTTGTAATAGGTCCTTCAAGATTGGTAATTACCAAATCATAACTTTTTAAAATTGGTGAAATCTTGTCAAAAATAAATTTATTACCTTTTTCGCCAGCAGAGAAATTTTCTGCATAATACCTTATTCCCCTATCTAACATTATATCTCCTGTAAACAACAACTGCACATAATCTTTTTGCAAAGGTTGCTTGCTTATTGGACTATTCAAAATTGCTGGCCAAAATAAACAAATAGTTGCCCCAAAAAGTAAGGCAACTATTAAAATACTAAAGATTTTTTTTTTAACTGACATTTTATTCGCAGACAGTTGTTGAAGAAACACACCTTGTTGTTCCTAAAATATTGTTTTTATCTACGCATAAATAACTTCCATCTTCTAACTGGGTTGATATACAAAAATTTTGAGTGGTTGATAAACAAACAGGTTTTTTTGCTCCTTGGGCAACAATATCATTATTCAAATTAACAAGGTCTCCTCCAAAATCTTTTAAATAGCCATTTAAAAGTCCTTTAAAACAAAGTGAAGAATAGCTATTTTCATTGGTAATAAACGCTGTTTGAGCTAAAGAACCTATTTGACTTAAATTTATTCCCACTTTTGATATTTTTATTAGTGGCGCAATAATTTTTTCTAATTTTTGCGAATCAGTTGGAGCTTGAACTGTAATTGGTTTGTTAAAGTCAGAATTTAAAACAGTAAATTTTATATTAACTTGTCCGCTAAGTAGTGGGTAAATTGTACTTAAATCAATTGTTTTGTCTAACTTTACTTTGTAAAGCAATAAGTCGTTTTTGCCAATCCATATTTCCGCACTTGTAACTCCCAGTGAATCTATCACAGAAGATACGGCCGATTTTATAGAAGCTTGGTTTTGTTTTGCCAAGTCAATTGTTTTATTAATTGCGTCTTTGAGTTTTTGACTGTTTATTTTTACAGAATAATGGTTTGTGTCTTGCCCACTTACAACTTCGTCACTTAGTTTTTTATCAAAGGAAACTATGTTTTCTACCGCAAACAAGTCCACAACTTGTTTGGTCAATTCAGGAGATTGTGTTTGTGAAATATCTAATGGTACTTGCACTATTCCTGCCTGTAACAGTGCTGTTATAGAATCTTGGTCTATTTTAAGCCATTTCCCGGTTATATCAGCAATATTTAAGCCAGGGTAAGGAATTGTGTCTGGCATAGAAATATTGTCAATTTTTAAATAAGAAGCGCCATCAATAGCAATTAAACTTATATTACCCACTGGAATTGCTGAAGCCCCGTTTGGCTGTAAATTAGCATTAATAGTAAAATTTGCTTTTGGATTACCAATATTTGTTTGGTCACTTGTACTTGTTATTTCTAACAACAATTTGCCCATTTCTGCATAATTAATTTCTGCCTGTATTGCGG
>Ga0208375_1004139_pt1 | contig 11669 bp, 6 predicted proteins | sample RifOxyD1_FD_184038 | JGI IMG/M metagenome (GOLD analysis project Ga0208375, IMG submission 184038) | Soil microbial communities from Rifle, Colorado - Rifle Oxygen_injection D1 (SPAdes) | ecosystem: Environmental > Terrestrial > Deep subsurface > Rock core/Sediment | place: Rifle, Colorado... | reverse complement strand
AAACTTGAAATTATACTTAATATTAACAATGTCAATTTATTCATGGTTCATTAGTATTTAGAGTCTTGATTAGATTAGATAATTCTTCAAAGCTTTTAGTTGTTCCCAGTATCTCTCTTAAGGCTCTGATTTCAGCTTTAATTAATGTCAAATCCGATTTAATATCGGTTGAGTCGGTAGGAATAACTGTTCTTCCTATAGCTGAGGGTGAAGGTGAAGATTTGGTTAATGTAATTGGAGTTGGTTTAGCCTCAGGTTCATTCTTTATTTTAGTTAAGATAAACAAAGTCAAACCTAAATTAATTAGGCACAGGAAGAAAATTACAACCAGAACTCTAGCGTATTTTTCCATATTTATGCTATTCTTAAATATAGCATAATTTCTGATGACCAAGTATATAAAAAATTCATTAATAATTACCGTTTTATTTTTTATTTTCTCAGTTATTTTTTTAGTTGTATTTTTTAACAAGACCTCAAGAGATTCATTGGTTGAGCAGGTCCAGCACAGACAACAATTGTCGGTCAGGGTGGGTTCTAGGTTAATTGAAAGTTTTGTAAATTCGGTAGGTAAATCATTATTGATAATGTCGACTAACCCCAGCCAGGATAACTTAGATCACTTTATGGAAACTTATTCATCATTGGGAATCTCGGGGATTACTCTTTTAGACAAAAACGGAACAGTCATAAAGGCGTCAAACACTATTGATGTACTTGATTTAGGACAGGATTTATCTGATAGGGATTATTTCAGGTGGGCCAAGGAGACACAAGATGGTGAATTTAAAGCGTTTGCACCAATAATTTCAAGAAGGGGTCCGTCCAAGGATATATATATTATACCGGTTGCTGTATCTACATTTTCAGAAGATAAAAAGTTTAACGGGGTATTGGTAACGGCGATTCCACTTTCTGATTTAGCACGTGACTATTTAGAGAATTTAAAAATTTTGGATACCTCAAAAGTTTATTTAGTCACAAGCAAAGGAGAAATCATTTACGCGGATTATCCTGATCTCACTGGAAAATATGTTAAAGATATTTTTGTAAGTGACTTTTTGGGCAAGAGTAAGGTTCTGGAGATACTTTTTGATTGTTTAGGAAAGGATGAAGAATCAAAGTTGAACTTGGCAATCCCAAGCTTCGAAAATAATTTTAAACTTGAGCCATATCTTATATCTTCATCTCCGATTCATATCTCTGACCAACTTTGGAAAGTTGTTGTAGTAACTCCAGAAAAAAGTTTACTTGTATTTACTTACAAAATTTTTAATAGTCAAATACTGGCTTTGTTTATAATTTTTGTAGTATTTATATTTTTAACGTTAAGGATATCAAAAAACAGCGGTTATCAAGAAGCCGTGGTTGATGAACACCAAAAACACAATATCAATTCTTAAGTTTATCTTGAAGTTTTAATATCTTGAAGTAACGAACCATATTTGCAAAAACTGTGACTATCCAGAAAATTAGGGGAGCTGCTACTATTGCCTGCATTATCATTAAAGATGAGGGAAGATATGGGTTAATTATTTCAGGAAATACTGAAGGTGCTCCAATGAAAAGAAGAAGTGCTAAGATTGAAACAGAAGTTGATTCTGAGATTGAATGGGTCATTTCTTTTCTGATTTGGTCAATATCAAAAAACATTATGCTTCTATCTGTTTTTGCTAATGTCTTATCTGTTTTTACTGTTCTTTTAGCCATGAGATGATATTACCCCTCATTATTTTGATTGTCAATTGGTAATTCAATCTGAGGTTCAATTGCAGGCTCCGGAATAGCCTCTGGTTTTGTTAATTCTTCAATTTTTTCAAGTTCTTTTAAGGCAGCATCATAATCCTTTGAACTTTCACCTATAAGTTTTAAGACAGTGTTCATTTCATCTTTTGCTTTAGTAAGGTCTCCATTTTCTTTGTAAGCAAGGCTTAAATTATAGTGTCCGTTGGCGTAGTCGTTTTTAGCAAGTACCGCTAGTTTAAAGATATCAATTGCCTCATCATATTTTTTCTGGGCATAATATATTCCTCCAAGCCTAACTCGTAGCACTGGATTTAGCGGGTCAAGAAAAATAGCTTGGCTCAAGGACTGAATGGCATAAGTGTCAGAGCCTTTGGCAAAGGGGATAATGGCAACATAAATACTTGATAGACTTTCCCAATTTCCAGATCTTTGGGGATTTAATTTTACTCCTGCTTTTGCTTCAACAATTGATTGTTGAATAAGTTTGGTGATTGTTTCCTTCTCAGCGTCTGTTAATTCTTGTTTTTGAGAGATATTTTTACCTAATGCATAGTTAATATTTGCTGCAAATACATGATATCTATCTGAATATGGGTTTAACTTAATAGATTTATTTATAAATTCATATGTTTTAAGAGCTGTTCCAGAATTTGCCTCCTTAGTTGATTTAGCAAAGTAAATTTCTGCAATTGTTGCTCTGGTAAATAAATAACCAATACTAACTAAAACAATAAAAAGAGGGGCGCTAATTAAAAATGAAGGCAAGTTTGAAATGAAATTATTATTAACTCTTTTGACATCTTTAATAAAAAGAGAAATTAAAACAAAGAAAATAGGCAAGAAACTAAAGAGAATAGGAAAGATAATTAAGCCTACAGTTAGAATTAACAGGGAAATATAGTAAGGATTATCAAATTTAATAGTTTTTAAGATTAAAAAGAAAAGAATCAAAAATAAAAATGTAGCCAGTAAACCAGCTTCGGTTAAAATTGTTAGGAACAAACTTGAGCTTGAAACATACTTTAAGTTCCATTCAGGAGTCAGGTTAAAAGAAATTGGTCTAAATTTATTAAACGCGTCAATATAATTGCCTGGTCCAACACCCAAAAACGGACTCTCTTTAATAGAATCAATTGCTATTTGCCAACCTGTTTGATAGGGAAGATTTTTAAATGAAGTAGTTTTACTCGGCATCATTTGATATGTTGAAATAGCAATACCTATCAATAGTATTAAACCCACAAATGACATGAGTATCTTTTTTAGAATACTGTTTTTATTAAACATGTCATAAACGACAAAAGGTAACATTGCTACTAAGAATAACGCAGAAGTAATCAGACTACCAAAAGTTGAGACAGGTAGAAAAGTAAATACTTTCAAAAATGAGAATGTTAAAAGAACTGAAAGGACAAATGAAGAGGAGAGTAATACATAAATTAAATTGTTTCTTTCTTTGTCTTCAAGCTGGTTTGTTAAAAAGTAAAATATGCTAGAAAGAATTATTAAGCTGGCAGTTCCGGGAAGGAAAAATGCCTCTACTTTATTTGCTGTCATTAATAAAGTTGATGCAATGTATGCTATTGATATAGAGATTAGTATTAAATCATACTTATTACTACTAAATTGGAAACTTTTGTTTAGAATAATTTTTATAAGCTTGACCAGAAAGATCAAAGATGTAACAGTAACAAGCAATAATAACTTTGGAGTTTCAAAAGAGTTGGGAAAAACAGGAATAAAGACCAAAGGCAATAAAAATAGGCCTAGAAAAAACAAATATTCTTCAATTATTTTAAGTAATTTCATATTTAAATATTATCACTTTTAAGATCAATAATCCACCAGTTAAATTCTACGTCGGTATCAATTGCTTCACTAAAACCAACTGTAAAAGTTCCAACGTCTTTGCTCTTTACATATAGTACTTTATTTTGGGTTGAGGAAACGGGTGTAACATAGATTAAGCCTTCGGTTTTAAGTTTAGGGTTATTAATCTTTATTTCAGTCTGACCAGCTGCAAGAACTGCTTTTCCTGCAATTGAGTTGGTGGCAATTTCTCCCGGGTTGATCTGAGCAGACTCTGTTGCTATTACGGAATCTGAATTTGCAACAACTAAATTATTAACTGTTAGGTCTCCAGCAACTTCGACATTTCCTTCAAAATAGACATTACCCAAGGTATCAATTTTTACCTTACCTGCCATTATCTCAACAGGCATTGCGGCCAAAGACTGAATGCCTAAGACGGAGTCAAGAGAATTAATAGACTTGGTTGCTAGATTGTCAGATACAAATAGGGAAGTCATGGCTGCCTGACCAGTTACAAACAAGTCTCTAGTTTGAATACTATCTGCAATTAATGTACCTGAGTCTGTAGCAGTATTAACCTCCCAAGACGCGCTTTGAGCTAAAATGTTCTGGTTTGATTCAACTTCTTTTAACAAATCTTCAATTTCTGATAATTTTGAAGATTCAATCTTGTCTGCATACAAAGTTCCTGCGACAGTTGCATCGTTTTCTACCTCCAAAGTATTAGCGGTGACTTTACCTGTTGCATCAATTGAGGCAACTTCGCTGTCATCTTCTCCCTTTATAACTAATTTACTTGCTTCTTGATCGTTGTCGGGTTGTAAATCAACAACCAAATCACTATTGGTAATAGGGGAGATTAGATTTGTTTTTATTTCCTTTGTTTCAAACCTTGTTGCCAATGTTTCATATCTTATGGCTAAATCTTGAATCGCCTTTGTTAATATTGGAATAAGCCCAATTTGGTTAATGCTTTTATAACCAGTTTCTTCATCTGTTGAGACAACATTTGGTATAAGTTCCTCTACCTCTTGAGCTATAAAACCAAGATTTTTATATTCAGTACTTTCATTTTTCCAGTCAAATTCAACGGGTCTTAGATTCATAACGGTATCAAGACCGAAGGACACATTTTCAATATTTTTCTTTAGACGAACATCCGAAGTGCAAGATATAGTACCTGTTGTAGCTAATGAACAACCTGTTGTATTATCACTTAAAAATCTTGCTATAACTCCATTTTCGGGGGCCAACACATCAAGCATATATGCAGGAGCCAGACGCCCCACACCAAGTCTTCCTGCATTGGAAATTGCTGTGTTGACGGCTGATCTGTAGATATAAACATTGTCAATGTAGCCGTTAAATGAAGCGTCCGGAGTAAAAATTAAATCTGCATCATTTGCTGTGGCGTCAATAGTAATATCATATGAAGCATTGGCGCTAATATAATCGTGGGCCGCAGTTCCAATCTTGGGGGTAACGGTACCGGCGGTTCTTCCTCCAACAGTAAAGGTTACTCTGTAGATTTGATTGTTGTCGATATAACCGGCTGTTAGATTACAAGATAAATCAGCAGTATTTAATACCGTATGAAGAGCTGTCCCTCCACTACGGGCCCAACCTGTCCCATATGTCCAGCAAGTAGTGGCGTTAGTAAAAGTAATATCATCGGCGTCTTGGTCATTTAAATTTGCAGACTCTGCAGCTTGAACTTCAAAAGCGTTTGACGATGGGAGATCTGTATTAGGAGAAATTTCAAAAATTGCAGAAGGTGTTGTGGTATTGACTCCAACCTTTCCGCTGGTTGGTTGAAGAATAACATAACTATTTGTTTTTGTTGCGTTACTAGTCCCTTCAAGAGTAAGATTACCACTCGCGGAATCTGATCCGTAAATAGTGGCGTTATCTGAAGTAAAAGTTAGGGTAGTGGCTCCTCCCAGAGCAAGGGCGGAAGATGTCGTAAGCGTAGCCAATGAAGAGGCTGTTATGGTTGTTGTCCCCGAGAGGGTAGTCGTAGTATTTGTTAAGGTGGTTGTGGCACCAAGAGTAATTCTTGTTACGTCACTTGCATCAGTAATATCACTTCCTCTAACCCTTAAATCACCATTAACGTCTAATTGTTGTGTTCCTGCCGCTGTCATGCCGACACCAACATTACCAGTTGCGCCATCAATATTCATTAAAACTGAAGGAGTAAGTGCACCATCATCGCTTAGTCCTGTGTTACCATAAAAGAAGATATCTCCACCATACATATTAATACCTGAGAAAGTAGTATCTCGGGCTATCCAAGCGCCGGAGGTATATTCTCCCCCTGCTAGCATGACCAATTGACTGTCCACTGTTGATAATAGAAAACCTCCATTATTAATAGTTTCACCTATATGTACGGCCGTGCTTGTGGTATCACCAGTTGTAACATCTAATTGGTTGGCTGGTGTTGCTGTTCCTATGCCGACTCTATCACTAGAAGCATCAACAATTAAGGTGTTTGTGTCCCAAATAAGTGAATTTCCTGAAGCTAAGGTGTTGGTTAAAGCCCCCGTCATTGTATCTCCTGCTTTTTCTACCCAGATGTCTCCCGCTCCTCCCGCGACAAGCCCCAATCCTGTTCTGGCATCGGCAGGGGAAGTGGGGTTGTAGTTTGTTCCATCTGCCATTAAAAAGTAATTTGCTGTGTTTGTTCCCATATATAGATCATCTCCTGAAATTGTTAAATCTCCTGTTAATTCTGTAGTTGCGGTTGTTAATTTAATAATGTTGTCTGTTGAATTTTCTATAGTTTCTCCATTAGCCAAAGTTAAAACACCAGAATTTGTGATTGTAAATTTAGGTGATCCTGAGGCGGAAGCTGTAAAAATATCAGCAACAGTACTTTTTTGTTGATTGACCATTAAAGCTGCAATTCCATCGTTTGTGGGGTTTTCAATTAACCATGAGCCATATGCCAAAGTATTGTAACTATTTACATTTGCAGGATTGGGAGCAAAGCTGATCATTGTAGTTCCTACGGAATCGTATATGTCTTTTCCTATCAATTTTAAGTCTCCTGAGATAGCAGTATATGTAGCAGTTAAAGTTAATGTATCATCAGTATTGTTATCAATTGTTTCATCATTTTGTAATACAATGTCATTGGTAATTCCAGTATTTGTAATATCAATTCCATTACCAGAAGTTCCATTGACAGTTAGTATTCCAGAAAGAGCAATTGTTCCATCTGTTTGGTTATCTATTGTTTCAGCATTTTCCAAAATTATTTCTGCGGTTCCAATATCTGCTGCATCAAAGTTAATACCATATGTAAAATCTGTTCCTGCACCACCCGCCGTAAACAATATTGCACTACCTACTGCATCATCAGCATCGGCATTATTAAGTGAAATCAAAGAGTCTACAGCTTCAGTTGAATCCACATTATCAAGATATAACCCATATTGTGCAGTTGTCGCAGATCCTGTATCGGAAGCTGTAAAATTCATGACGAATCCATTTTCAGAAGTATCATTGGTAAAAGTTTTGTTATATGTTATTTCTTCTCCTGCTCCTGCAGCAATTGAAGTATCAGCATCCAGTGCCATTCCATCCTTAAATTCAGTAAAGTCAAGTGAATTGGCGGCAATACTAAAGGTTCCTGAGATAGTTCCACTACAAGTTAAATTACCTGTTGCGTTATCAATTGTACATCCTGTTGATCCTGACCCTCCTGCAATATTTACATCTCCTGTTCCCGAGCCTGCAATATTAACCCCACCCGTTGATGTTCCTGCAATGTTAACTGCGTCTGCACCCTTACTATCAATTGAAAGGGCAATATCAGTATCTCCACCTGTTGCTGCAAGTGTTACAACTCCTCCTGTTGCAGCATTGGCAATTGTTAATTCATTAACTGCTGAAGCATTAGAGGTAAACCTCAAAAATTCGTTGCCATTGGTATCTAAAATATCAGCACCTGTGATTTGAAGATCATCTGAAATAATGGTCTTGGTGCCTGAACCATCAATTGTCAAATTGCCATCAGTATCAACACCAAAAGTTGTGTTATCTGTAGCATCAAATGATAGTTTTAGTTGATTACCTGCATGAAATACTTCTAGTTTTGTATCAGGATCAGCAACTCCAATTCCTACATTGTCACTTGATGCATCAACAAAAAGTAAATTAGCATCAGTATCACCCTCAACTCTTAAATCTGTACTAGCATCCCCACCCTCATTAAAAACAATATTTCCTGCATTAGTTTGAATTGCATAGTTTGAAGTTCCGCCAATATTAATGTCTGGCATCTTTAGTCCATAAGCATTAGTTACAGTTCCGCTATTTGAAAGAGTGCCAATGTTATATCCTACCCACTGTGATAGCGTTGTACCGCTTCCAACAGTAAATCCTGCGGAATAATTATTTCCATATGAAACTGTTCCTTTTGATGCATCGAGTGTTAATGTTGACGAAGCTCCATTAAGTGTTGTTATAGCGTTTGCACTAGATTGTCTGGCACCAATATTCATTGATGTCCCTGTTGTTAATGTGCCAGTACCTGTTCCATTAAATTGTAGAGTACCATTAATACCTATTAAAGAACTTAATGCTCCGCTTGAATTACCTGCCGCTGCTAAAAAGTCAAGTGCTGATGCATTGGAATAAGTTGAATTTGCAACATTTGTATATCCGCGAATAGCCACCTCACTTGATGCACCTGCCAATCTGTATGCTTGTAATGCATATGTTGAGGATGGAGCAGTGCCTATTCCTACGGCTCCATTGGTTGTATCTACTATAAAAGTGTTATCTTTTACTCCATCTTGTTCTACAAAAAATGCTGTTGTGGAATTTGCATTTATTTTCAAAGCTCCAGTCATTGTATCTCCTGCCTTTTCTACCCAAATATCTCCTGTTCCTCCTGCAGTTAGTCCTAATCCTGTTCTTGCATCTGCTGGGGAAGTGGGATTGTAGTTTGTTCCATCAGCCATTAGAAAGTAATTTGCAGTGTTTGTTGTCATATAAAGATCATCTCCTGAAATTGTTAAATCTCCTGTTACAGTTAAAGCGGAGGCTGATAATGTTGCATAGTCTGTTCCGTCATCATCTTCAAAGGTTATGGTATCTGCAGTTTGACCTATTATTGCTTCACCATTTTCCAAAACTATCTCACGGGTTAAATTTGCCGCTGAAAAGTCAATTCCATCGGTAAAGTCAGTTCCAGCTCCACCTGCTCCAAAGAGTATCCCATCAGTTACAGCTTCGTTTGCATCGTTGTTCACAATGGTTAATAACGATTCTGTAGTTCCTGTTGAGCCTGCGTCATCTACATTATTAAGTACAAGTAATTGTTGTGTTCCTCCATCAGTTCCGGCATCGTTTGTTATTTGGACAGTTAAACCATTAAATGCTGCTGAACTGGCAGCTGTATTCCAACTTAAAGTTTCTGCATATTCGGCAAAGGCAATGTCTGCTGCAGCATCAGGATCTCCAATATCATCCCATGCTGTTGCTCCACCATCATCACTTCCGCAAGTTAAGACTCCCCCAACAGTTTCAAGTGATGTACATGAAGCAAAGTCAGTTAAAATTATTTGATCAACCGCATTAATTGTGATGTCTGTTCCTGCTCCTGTTGTTTGTAGTGTTAAACCAGCTCCGTCAACAACTAAGACTCCATCAGCTGTGATATTGTCTCCATTAACATTTAAATCTCCTGCGGTTACAATATCTCCATCAGCCTCAACATCAAAATTAGCAAAGTTAATTAAAGATCCCGTCCCAGCTCCGTTTATGATGACATCGTCAAGAGCAGAACCGATATTAACAGTATCTTTGGTTGTATTGTTTGTGGCTATATTAAAAGTGTTTCCACCCGTTCCTGTTCCTACATTAAAAGTTGTTGCTGAATTAGAAGTACCTAATCCAATTGTTGTTCCTGTAAATGAAATTGTTCCATCAGCGGTAATGTTTCCAATTCCTGTCATGTCTCCTGTTGCGTTGATATCCCAATCTGAAGAATCAAGGACTAAAGTGTCTCCGTTATCTCCAATTGTTAAAGCCGCTGAAGGATTAATGTTTCCTCCACCAATTGCTACATCTCCTGCAGTTGTAATATTTCCCGCGTCGTTTACTGAAAATTTGGAAGTGGGGGAGACTCCAGACTTAAAATCTATGAAGTTATATCCGGTAGCAGCTGATGCAACAGTTCCTCCGTATAACGCCCCTGAAGTTATGTTTGCATTTGTTGCATTGATAAATCCATTTGCGCTACCTCCTCCTGCTGCCCCTTCAAAAGTTAAGTCCAAGGTTCCTGTTCCGTCGGGATTAATAGTTATGATACCGTTTGATGTATTTGGAGTGGTTAATGTTAAGGCAACTCCCTCAACCGCAAACGTACCAGATGTTGATTGTATTTTAGGGGATGAGGCTGCAATTACTAATTCACCACTGGAGTTAAGGTAGGGAACGGTAGATACTCCAGTTCCAAGTGGAAAACCCTGAAGAGTTTCTGAGTTTAGGGCATATCCAACCGTTGCAATCTGAATTCTAGGTGTTGCCTCTGCATCTGCCCCTACTGTTACTCCTACCCAGACTGAAGCATTTTCTGAGAAAACCGATGAAGCTATAGCTCCACCACAAGTAGAACCTAGTAAAGTTGAAAATATTCCATCTCCATCTGGGGTTATGGAACAAGCTGTTGAATCCCATAAAGTAGATCCTCCAGAGGAGGCTGTATAAAGTTTAAAGGTAATATCTCTGGCCGTTGTAATAGGATTACCAAGGTTATTGGTAAGTCTACCTTGGAATGATAAATATCTATTAGGTGTAACTGGAGTTGAAGGATAGGCAAGAGACGACTTGGCAGTATTTATAACCTGGTCATAAAAAGCATAACCCGCAACAGCGCAGAATAAGACCAAGATAGCAATATGAATATAATTAGCAACAGGATATGAATGATATGTTTTATACCAGTTTGGTCGATTAAAAAAGATCTTTTCGAATAATCCTTGAAGTTTAGGTCTTGCGTCAAATTTAGCAATAATGGTTTCTTGTATTAGCCTATACGGAGAAGATTTTAATATTTTATTTAGATTGTTTTTAAGAGTAAAAGTTTTTGATATGTTCTCAACACCTAACATAAAATTCTTGTCCAAAAACTGTGAGTAAGCACGAAGAGTAGAAAGTCTTCTGTTAATTGTGGAGGGTGGAGTAGTCTTGACTTGAGAGTCAACAAATTCTCTAATCAGCTTGTTATCAAGCTTTCTATCATTAGCCCAATAAAGAAAATTAATTAAATCTGACTTATAAAACTTTATTGATTTCTTTGAAACACCATGCAATATCAAATATTTTAAAAAATTATTAACTTGATCGTGATTCACAATTTTCCGCATGTTTTTTATTTAGCCTTAAATTATATTGATTATACTAATCTATACTAATATTAATATACATAAGGAAGCTGTCAAGAGCCTAAAAGTTGTTAGTTATAGGTATGTATCTATAACATATTTCACACGACAAATAACTTTATTTCCGCACTCATATTTAATAACTTAACTATATCAATAACTATCTATTGCTACACATATAACATGCATATTTATTCCTATAGGTCTTATATTTCCATGCCTAGCCTCAAATAATAATGTAGTTGCGGTAAATTGCGGAGAATAAATTATCTGTTTATGCATTATTAGTTAGCTATCGGAAAATAAATGGATTAACGCAGGACGTAAGGATATTATTTTTTTATATTTTGAATTTAAACTTTTGAAAAAATTGGCGGTTAATTACTTTAATTGCTAAGGTAGAATTGGGGTTGTTTTGGCCCTTGTTTATGGAGTATATTTATTTTGTGGAACCAGAAAACGAAAACAAGTCTAAAAAGATAACAATATCAATATTTGTTGTCTCTATAATGGTTATTATTTTAATAATAATTTTGTTATTTATCAACCAGAGAACTTCCATTACTCCAAAGGCTAGAGAAGTTAATGTAAGCTCTTCAATTTCTATTGCTAATTCGTATGTTTTTTCTTCACCTGTTCGGGCCAAAGCAAATGGAGACTTAATTAGAGTTACTGTATTCGTTTTAGATGAGAAAGGAAGCGGTATTGTTG
>Ga0208375_1004137_pt1 | contig 11674 bp, 13 predicted proteins | sample RifOxyD1_FD_184038 | JGI IMG/M metagenome (GOLD analysis project Ga0208375, IMG submission 184038) | Soil microbial communities from Rifle, Colorado - Rifle Oxygen_injection D1 (SPAdes) | ecosystem: Environmental > Terrestrial > Deep subsurface > Rock core/Sediment | place: Rifle, Colorado... | reverse complement strand
TGATTTTGGCTCAACAAGTCAAGATAGATTCTTTGAATTCTCAAATTGTCGCACAAGCAAACTTATTGAATGAATTTAGAGTACAATTAGCACATTTACAAACAAAAGTATTTAGTGGGGGGAGTGCATAATCGTTCACGCCAACACTCTCGCAAGGACCGTCCTTGCGAGAGTGTTGCGCGAGTTAAAGAAGAATAGCTATGGCAATTTCAATCAACTGGCCAACTGCAGTAATAAATGTACCAAAGGCGGACATGACGCTTGTTCAATCTACTCCTACTGAAATCAGAGAGCTAAACATTAATACCTTCCGTCTCACGCTAAAAGACTTAGAGGATGGCGCAGAAGGAATGCCGTTTCCCAAAACCCACAATCACAATACCGAAGTCTCCGTTGGAGGTCTAGTTTTGGCAAGAGTTGTGGAAATTTTACCTCCCTACACTGTTACTTTTGAAGACGGTCAATACGCTGTAAATCTAGTCGGTGCCAACAGTAATATCGGTGACAAAGTGAACGTTAATCAAGTGTCAGTACGTTCATTCAACTCCGCTGGCATGACTTCGAGTCCGCTGATTGAATACGCCTCATTTAATGGGGGGATAACTGTCGATCCTGTGAACGGAATAGATTCCGGTGTGTTTCCCGCAGGAACTCCTCAAGCACCAGTAAAAACGTGCTCGCAGGTAATGGAGTTGGCGGAATACAGAGGATTTAAGAAAATTTATTTCATTAATGATTTTTCAATAGAAAATCATTCGATGAGTGGCTACTCTGTATACGGATTAAGCCCAAGACAAACCACTCTTACAATAGGAACTAATCTTTTGTGGGGAGGAGGGACGATAAGTGATTGTAAGGTTGAAGGCACGTTCGCAAACAATTCTTTTGTCACAATCGAAGATGCCGAAGTAGGAAACTTAAATAACATCTCCTTAACTGCAAAGAACTGTATATTATCAGGGACGGTAGAGTTAAATAATTCAATATCATCCAACTTTTACAATTGTACAGACGGAGTACCGGGGAGTGGAACACCAATCATACAGGTTAATGATTGTGACAGTCTTGGCATTTGGAATTATGCAGGCGGAATTAAATTAACCAACATGACAACAGTTGGTACAACGGTTAGTTTTAACGCTCCTTCAGGAAGACTGATTGTAGATTCAACTGACACTCAAGGAAGCATTATTGCAAGAGGGGTGGGTAGTATTACAGGGACGACAGGTGGAACAACAGTAACGCAAACCGACCTTATTAATAGAGACACCATATCCGATTCGGTTTGGGATGAACTAACCGCAGGTCACACGACAGCAGGTACAACAGGAAAGGCTCTATCCGATGCAGGAAGCGCGGGTAATCCATGGTCATCTCCAATTACAGGTAATACTGATGCTGGTACATTCGGCGAATTGGTCGGGAAAAAGCTTCTAACAGTAGCCAAATTCCTTGGATTGAAATAGAAGGACAAAGGGTTCCCCTTGGTCTTGGTCTAGTACTCAAATAAGCAGCCCCCACACCTCCCATCTCATAGCTTCAGGTCACACAATATATTATACAAAGGGTTCCCCTTTGCTATACTGGATGCATGGAGAGAAAAGTGCCATTTATAGTCGGAGAAATGTATCATGCGTACACCCGCGGTGTAGAGAAACGTATAGTTTTTGAAAGTAATAAAGATTATCAGCGCATACAGCTGTTGTTATATCTATGCAACAGTAAAGAATCTGTCAACATGCGAAACCTCCTTAAAAGATACAAAGGGGAACCCTTTGTAAAAATGTTCGAGGAGGAGCGGGAAGAGACCTTGGTGGAGATTATTGCTTACGCGCTTATGCCTAACCATATCCACTTACTCCTAAAGGAAAAAGTTGATGGTGGCATATCGTGCTTTATGCTCAAACTGATGACTGCATATTCTATGTATTTCAATACCAAGCATGAACGAAGTGGCCCCCTATTCACACGACCATTCAGATCCAAACATGTGGACTCCGATGAATACTTGCGATGGTTATTTTCTTATATCTTACTAAACCCACTTGATATCCATCAGAAAAATTGGAAGGAACAAGGACTCAAAAACAAACGCGCCGCAAAAATATTTTTGAGAGAATACCCATACGGTAGTTTTTTTGACCTAGCGCGCAGGCGTCCGGAATCCATTATTCTATCTACGGGTAATTTTGACTTAGATACCATGAAAGACTTTGACGACCTTTTCAGAACATACGAAGAAGAAGTAGGAATCATAAATACCAAGTAGGAGAACAAAGGGTTCCCCTTGGTCCTTGGTCTAGTAATTTCGCAAGGACCGTCCTTGCGAATAAGTCCTTGAGAATAATGTGTTTGTGATGAAAATCTGTGTATAAAGGACAAAATATCTGTATTTTTCTGGTATAATTTATTAGTATGAAAATTGAAGATCTTGTACAGTTACTTAACAATAGATTAAGAGAATTTCAGCTTTCTAGAGATTACGCTAGGATGAGTGGTGATTTGGAAAGAATGAACGTTGCTGATAAGGAGGTCATTACTTTGGAAGATACTCTGTATCAACTAAATTTGCTGGTGGACACCTCTAAATCTGCCACTGTTCGCGAGACCACGCTTGCGGAGGCTATAATCGACGGGTCAGTCGCCGTTTTAGGCGAATATGATATCACCACTTATGCAACTGATCCGGAGCATGAAGAAAAAATAATGAACATTTTAAGCAAAATGGGAGTAATGGATACAGTGGAGAAAATTAATGACTACATTGGGGGTAAATATTTGAGTAGCCCCGTTACCGGAGAGATGATTATGAGTGCCGCTCTCGCATATAATGTAGATACGAGATTAACGATGGCCATAATGGAACAAGATTCACGCTTCGGCACTGCTGGTTTAGCTGTGAGAACTCTAAATCCGGGGAATGTAGGCAATGACGATGACGGTAATATTCGTACTTACGAATCATGGCAAGAAGGCGTGACAGCAGTAGCAGAGTGGCTTAGTCGGCACCGCGGTTCAACAATTATTCCTGAAGTTTCCGAAGAAATTGTTCTTGAATCCGCAACCACCACACCAATGATGGCAACCTCTACGCCAGCTATTCTTGATAACGTACCGTTAACAGCCACTTCTACGCCGATGATTGCCACATCAACACCGATTACTGCCACTTCAACAACGGCTACCTCGACGTTCACCGGAGGTGAAATCGTGGCTCCGACCGAAAGCGCCGGAGCTGCCACGTCAACACCGATAATCACTACTTCAACAACTACCACTGCGACTACCACACCAATGATTGCCACCTCTACGCCGACTGCTATTGATAACGTATCGTTAACGCCCACTTCTACGCCGACTACGTCAACTACAACGCCGATGATTGCCCCCTCAACCCCAGTAACTACTTCTTCAACACCAACCACTTTCGATAACGTACCGTTGACGTCTACATCTACATTGACCACCACAACTCAAGAGACAGCCACCACAACGGCTAATTAATAACTTTGGAAGAACTCAATAAAAACATAGAAAAATTTCTTCCATTTTTGGAAGATTTACGCCATCGATTGTACTGTGGGGCAATCCTATTCATCACATTCTTTGTGATCGGCTTTTCTTTCGCCGGAATAATTCTGAAAAAAATATTAGAACTTGTTCACGTTGATCAGGTCACTATCGCCACCTCTTCACCGTTTCAGTTTGTCAGCGTAGCGATGAATTTCGGATTTTTCTTGGCAATTATAGCTTGTGTTCCATACATAATTTACAGTTTTTATACTTTTATCGTCCCCGCATTAACTAAAAATGAGCAAATAAAATTATTGAGGTCTATTCCTTTAAGTATCAGTCTTTTTATTATCGGATTTTCCTACGGGTTTCTTATTCTTTACTACGCCTTAGAACTATTGGCTTCCATAAACATTAGTTTAGGGATTGCCAATTTTTGGAATATAGGTCAATTTTTGTCGGAAATGTTTATCACGTCTGCGCTATTGGGATTAGTTTTTCAGTTTCCCCTCCCTTTGACCTTACTTATAAAACTGAACATGATCACACCACAAACTCTCAAAAACAAGAGACGCATAGCTTATTTTTTAATATTTTTTTTAACCGCCCTACTTCCACCAGCCGATATTTTATCGTTAATAGCAATGGTATTGCCACTTATTTTATTATACGAGGCGACAATACTCTTAAATAAGAACAAAGACCATGTTTGGGCTAGAGGCTTGGAAACCAAGTAGCGATGCTAACTTATCCATAATTACCGTACAGACAAATAATACCGTAGTGTTGTTATGCGAAAGGAACATATTGTTAGTATGTTTGGATTAGGAAATAGACAAAAAAATTAAATAGCTTATTATTAGTTGAAAGGTCGGTCTTATTAAATAATAAATAAAAATACTATGTTTGGATTAGGAACTACTGAAATAATTATTCTGGCCGGGATCCTCGTTTTGCTTTTTGGTTCAAAAAAGATTGCGGATCTTGCCCGTAGTGTCGCAGAGGCTGTTAAAATACTCAGGGGTAGTTTTTCGGATGACAAAGACAATAAAAATAGCTAAAACCGCGTAACCACTATTGACCTCGTTACCCAAACCTATTCTAGTGGAATAGGTTTGTGCTTGTTATGCAAGCGGGGATTACTTTTGCTGACCCATGGTGTATTATTAGTTGAAAGGTCGGTCTTATTAAATAATAAATAAAAATACTATGTTTGGATTAGGAACTACTGAAATAATCATTCTGGCCGGTGTCCTTGTTTTGCTTTTTGGTTCAAAAAAGATTGCGGATCTTGCTCGTGGTGTCGCGGAGGCTGTTAAAATACTCAGGGGTAGTTTTTCGGATGAGGACAAAATAGACAAAAAAAATAAATAGCTTATTATTGGTTGAAAGGTCGGTCTTAATAAATAATAAATAAAAATACTATGTTTGGATTAGGATCTAGTGAGATAATCATTTTAGTCGTTGTCCTCGTTTTACTCTTTGGTGCAAAGAAGATTCCGGAGCTTGCTCGCAGTATCGGTGAGGCAGCAAGACACATCAGAAATGGCTTTTCAGATGATGACAAAATAGACAAAAAAAATAAATAGCTTATCGTTAGTTGTAAGTTCGGTCTTATTAAATAATAAATAAAAATACTATGTTTGGATTAGGAACTACTGAAATAATTATTCTGGCTGGGATCCTCGTTTTGCTTTTTGGTTCAAAAAAGATCGCGGATCTTGCTCGTAGTGTCGCAGAAGCTGTTAAAATACTCAGGGGTAGTTTTTCGGATGATGACAAAAATAGCAAAAATAAAACTTTCTAAGTCTTAATTGATGAAGAATGAAGGATTTAATGCGTATTACTTTAGTTGTTTTTGTATTAATTGGCGGCACAATGTCGTTCGGTTTTTGGTCACTCCAGCAGTTTGATAATGCTCTGGAAAATTTAAGTGCCGCTTCTTACCTTGCCGTTTTTCCACTCGTTCGTGAAATATCAACCACTACTACCACCACGTCAGTGGTTGCTACTTCGACATTAGCCATTTTCGAAGCATCCTCTACTATTTCCTCCACCTCCTCTAATCAGGGTGATATAGACCCAAAATTTCAACTAATCTTTTCACCCAAAAAGAATATTGTTTATATTGGTTGCACTTACGAAATTTCATGGTTAGCTTCAACAACGATAAAATCTTTAGAAGTTGCCCTTATTGATGCCGGCCCGCGCAAACTAGCCGGCCCTATAACCGGCGGATTGGACAAGAAAAATAATATAGAAGCTAATTTACAAAGTTTAAAATGGAAAGTAGGGGTAGTTTGGCCGGGTGAATATCTTATTTCAATATCAAGTGTAAACGACGTGATCATAGAGGAAAAAAGCCAGATATTTAAAATAAACGAGATGTCTAGTGGATTGGATAAAAAAGAACAGAAAAATTTGTGTGAAAAAACTGGTGGTAATTTATTTTGATTAATATTTACAGCGAAGATCTATTTTAAGATCATCTAAATTTTTACTTTTACCACCCCCTTTATTGTTTCATATAATTTTAAAAACATCACCGCGAAAAAATATAACTAGGTATACTGTTTTATCTTTGCCTGTAGGCTATGGGGAGTGCGTTATTTTGCCCGTGGTGCGTAATAATGATTGGAGTTACCACAGAGGCTCAAGCGTACAATTAAATCAAAGTCTACTACGACTACTACACACACGGAACATGTGACAATGGTTTTGTTCAGGCATTTTTATTAAAATAGGTTCCAGTGTATTTTAATAATGACCTCAAAATGAAAGATAAACAATCTATAGAAAAACGCATAGCGGAAATTGAAGCTCAGATGGCAGGAGCGGATTTTTGGAATGATAAAGTCACAGCACAAGCAACTTTAAAAGAATTTCAGCAATTAAAAAACGATCTTGAGGGTACCGCTCGTTATGACAAGGGGAACGCCGTAATGACTATTTTTTCTGGTGCCGGAGGTGATGATTCTGAGGATTTTTCTCGGATGCTTTTTAGTATGTATGAAAAGCTTTTTACCAAGAAAGGATTTTTGTATCACGTCATCCACGAGAATAAAAATGATCATGGTGGTTATCGTAATATCACAATCGAAATTAGCGGGAAAAATGTATATGGTTTATTAAAAAATGAATCTGGTGTTCATAGACTTGTTCGCATCTCTCCGTTTAATGCGAAAAAACTCCGCCATACCTCATTTTCGATGGTTGAAGTTATTCCGGATTTTGAAGAAGGCGAAGAAAGCGATGTTCAAATTGCACCAGAAGACGTAAGGGTTGAATTTGCGCGTTCGTCTGGTCCTGGTGGACAAAACGTCAATAAGAGAGAGACTGCTGTACGGGTGGTGCATTTGGCGACAAATATTGCGGTTCATGCCGAAACAGAACGTTCTCAAGAACAAAATCGCGCGCGAGCCATGCAGGTTTTGCGTGGAAAATTATTTAAGAAAATGGAAGATGAAAGGAAGTCGAGAGAAAGTGGAATGTATGTTTCGAAAACAACCGAGGTTGAGTGGGGGAATCAAATTCGTTCATATGTTTTACATCCCTATAAAATGGTTAAGGATCACAGAACTGGTGTAGAAACAGGGGACGTGGACGGAGTTTTGGAAGAAGGAAAATTGGAAGAGTTTATTGAAGCAGAAAAAGGACTCTAGTTTCGACCCCAAACCTACTCTGAGAAAATACCACTGAAGGAATTTTTTGATATAATACTCTAGTAATTCTTTTACCGTTTATATTTATGCTAAGGTAGAGTAGGCACGGGGTCATTGTTTTCTAAGACTCGCTCCGCTCGCCAAGAAAACAATGATTTATTTCGACAAAGTTTCAAAAATATATAAAGACCAATCAGTGGCACTTGAAGACGTTACTATTACAATCTCTCCGGGGGAGTTCGTTTCTATTGTGGGTCACTCTGGTGCTGGAAAAACCACTCTTCTTAAGATGCTCATGGTTGAAGAAAAACCAACCACCGGCAAAGTTTTTTTTGAATCGATAGACGTGCAGACACTTCGTGGGAAGGAAATACCAACATACCGCAGACGAATTGGCGTAGTTTTTCAAGATTTTAAGCTTTTGCCAAATAAAACGGCATATGAAAATATCGCTTTTGCGATGGAGGCCGCTGGACGTAGTGACGAAGAAATTGCTTCAGATGTTCCTCACGCATTGGAACTCGTTGACCTTGGTTTAAAGAGGTGGAATTTCCCCCACCAACTTTCTGGCGGGGAACGACAAAGGGTTGCTATTGCGCGCTCCATAATAAATCAACCAGATGTTTTGATTGCGGATGAGCCAACGGGTAATCTCGATCCCATAAACACACAAGAAATCATCCAAATTTTGAAAAAAATCAACGATCTCGGCACAACCGTTATTTTAACCACCCACAATAAAGGAGTTATTGATTCTTTGGGCAAAAGAGTAGTAACAATGGAGAATGGAAGGATTTCTCGAGATGATGAGAAAGGGCGTTACGTGATGTAATTTTAGGAATTTTGTCCGCATTTCTAGTTTCTGGTATAATGCGGAAGACATGATTTGGACAGACTTGAGACGTATCATAAAAGCCGGCATAACCAACTTCTGGCGCACTGGCACCGTCTCCCTCTCTTCGGTTTTTATCTTCACTGTAACCCTCTATTTTCTTGGCTCACTAATTTTTTTGCAGGCAGTTTTGGATTACACACTAACGCAGATTAAAGATCGCGTTGATGTTAATACATATTTCACAATCGCAACTAATGAATCAAAGATTCTTTCAATAAAGAAAAAATTAGAGGCGCTTCCAGAAGTTTCCTCTGTTAATTACACATCTCGCGACGAGGCGCTCGCGCAGTTTAAGAAACGCCACGAAAATGATTATCTAACCCTTCAGGCCCTTGATGAATTGGGTGATAATCCTCTTGGCGCGTCGCTAAATATTAAAGCTAAAGACCCTTCACAATATGAATCCATTGTTAGATTTTTACAGAGCGATAGTTTGGGTGCAGAGTCTGGTGGTCTTATTGATAAAATTAATTACAACCAAAATAAAAATGTAATAGAACGTCTCTCCGGTATTATTGATGGTTCTAAAAAAATTGGTTTCGGTGTCGCTTTTGCCCTTGCAATACTTTCTGTTTTAATTACTTTCAATACAATTCGCCTTGTTATTTATGTCGCAAGAGAGGAGATTGGAATTATGCAACTTGTTGGGGCAAATGATTCTTATGTGCGTGGGCCATTTATTGTTGGCGGAATTATATATGGAGTTTTCTCGGCAATTTTTGCCTTGATACTTTTTGTTCCAACAACGATTTGGTTTGGAGAAACAACCACGAATTTTTTTGGTGGAATAAATATTTTTGATTATTACATGTCTAATTTCTTGGAGATAGCTTTTATTTTGCTTTTGTCTGGAGTGCTTTTGGGTGCGATATCAAGTGTCCTTGCCGTTAGGAAATACTTAAGATAATAAAATAATGTAATGAAAAGAAACAAAACAAAATATATTTTTGTGGTAGGAGGCGTGATATCGGGGGTCGGCAAGGGGGTAACCGTCTCATCAATAGGAAAAATATTACAATCTCGCGGTCTTAAGGTGACCGCGATTAAAATTGACCCATACGTAAACGTTGACGCTGGCACCATGAACCCAACAGAGCACGGCGAAGTCTTTGTACTTGAAGACGGCTTTGAGACTGATCAAGACATGGGCAATTATGAGCGTTTCTTGGGAATAAAACTCTCCCGCGCCAACTACATGACGACAGGGCGTGTTTATGAGGCTGTTATCAAAAAAGAACGAAATCTAGAATACGGCGGGAAGTGCGTGCAGGTGGTGCCACATATCCCGCTTGAAATTATTGGGCGGATTGAACGCGCTGGAGCTCGCGCAAACGCTGATATTGTTGTGATTGAAATTGGTGGAACGGTTGGTGAATACGAAAATATTTTGTTTCTTGAAGCTGCTCGCATGATGAAGCTTCGCAAGCCAGACGACGTGGCTTTTGTAATTGTTTCTTATCTTCCTGTGCCGTCGAAAGTTGGAGAAATGAAGACAAAACCAACTCAACACGCTGTTCGCGCGCTCTCAAGTGCCGGTATTCACCCAGATATTATTGTGGCGCGAAGTCAGGGGGCGATTGATAAAAAGAGAAAAGACAAGCTGGCTCTTTTTTGTAATGTTTCACCAGACTGTGTTATCTCCGCTCCAGACGTTGATAGTATTTATGATATTCCATTAAATCTAGAACGCGACCATTTAGGTGAGATTTTATTAAAGAAATTAAAAGTGAAGGCAAAGAATGGCGCTGATCTAGCAGATTGGAAAAAGTTTTTTGATGTGGTCGGAAAGTTTAAAGATGAAATAAAAATAGCGGTGGTTGGGAAATATTTTGATACGGGAGATTTCGTTTTGGCGGATTCATATATTTCTGTGATTGAGGCAATAAAGTTTTCTGCATATCATTTAAAAAAGCGCCCAGTTCTCACTTGGATAAACGCTAAAGATTTTGAAGTTGACCCAAAGAAAGTTAAACAGCTTGATAAATATGACGGAGTTGTTGTTCCTGGGGGATTTGGTGAATCAGGTATTGCTGGAAAACTTTCGGCGATTAAATATGCTCGCGAAAAGAAGATTCCATATCTCGGACTTTGTTATGGAATGCAACTTATTGTTATTGAATACGCAAGAAATGTTCTTGGCTTAAAGAAGGCGAATACCGCCGAGATAGATGGAGAGGCAGACGATTTGGTAATTGATATTTTGCCAGAACAAAAAGAAAAATTAAAAAATCGCGATTACGGCGGGAGCATGCGCCTCGGTTCTTATAAAGCGGTCTTGAAAGATGGGACGGTTGCTCGCGAAGCATATGGTACGAAAGAAGTTTCAGAGCGCCACAGACACCGATATGAGGTTAATCATGAGTATGTTGAACGACTAGAAAAGGCTGGACTTGTTTTCTCTGGCCGTTCTCCAGACGGAAAATTGATGGAAATTGCGGAATTACCAAAACGTAAACATCCGTTTTTCTTGGGCACACAGTTTCATCCAGAATTTCAAGCTACACCATTTGCACCACACCCACTTTTCACAGCCTTTTTAAAAGCCTCTCTCAAGAGACATAAGAAATAGGTTTACATAGTAACCCTGCGAGGACTAGAGTTTTTTTGCTTTTTCTTGTAACCTAACAGCTATCAGCCAAAAGCTGTTTATCTAATATTGCCGGATCGTCTAATGGTAGGACATCGCCCTCTGGAGGCGAGTATCTTGGTTCGAGTCCAAGTCCGGCAGTTTTTGAACACAAACAGACACTATAAATTGCTCGCTTTTTGTAATCCAAGAGTAAAATGCTATAATCCTCCATTATGCCAAAAGTAAAAGGTTTCAATATCGCAAGGGAAAAATCTCGCTCTAAAAAGACAAAGAAGCGTCTTGATATAAAAAAAGCGATGCTCGCGTCCCGCAAGAAGAAAAAATAATTTATCCTTAAAACAAAAAACCCTACTTTTTATTAAGTAGGGGTTTTTTTGTCTATTTACGTGTTTGACAAAACGGCATTTTCCTGTTAGTTTCAGGGCTGGTTTTAGTCCTGTTTCAATTTAAGTTTCTAAACTTTTTCACACACAGAAGGGAATTTCCATGGCACAACTTTCACCCGTACGGGAAGAAGAACCGGTTCTTGAAGGCCTCAAGCTTTTGAACCGTGGCAAGGTGCGCGACACCTACGATCTTGGGAGCGGTTATCTGCTTTCAGTTGCAACGGACGCAATCAGTATTTTCGATTTCGTTTTGAACGCAAAGGTTCCGGGAAAGGGAATGGTTCTGACAGCCATGACCCATTTCTGGATGACGAAACTCGAGGAGGCTGGTATCTGCAAGACACATCTCGTCGTCGCAGGTGCCGCAATTGACCACTATCTTCCGAAAGAGCATCAGGGGAACATCGACTTGCAGTGCCGGGCGATGGTGGTGAAGCAACTTCAGATGACTCCGGTCGAGTTCATTGCTCGTGGCTATCTGACGGGGTCGGCCCTCAAGGAATACCAAAAAACCGGCAAGGTTTTCGGTGTTGATTTGCCATCCGGCCTTCAAGACGGCGACAAGTTGCCGTGCGTGTTCGACACTCCGACGACGAAAGAAATTGAAGGGCACGATATTCCGATGGAT
>Ga0208375_1004136_pt1 | contig 11677 bp, 13 predicted proteins | sample RifOxyD1_FD_184038 | JGI IMG/M metagenome (GOLD analysis project Ga0208375, IMG submission 184038) | Soil microbial communities from Rifle, Colorado - Rifle Oxygen_injection D1 (SPAdes) | ecosystem: Environmental > Terrestrial > Deep subsurface > Rock core/Sediment | place: Rifle, Colorado... | reverse complement strand
GCGCCAAAGTGCCGCTTTCCGAACTTTTCGGCTATGTCACCACTCTGCGCTCCATGACCGAAGGCCGCGGCAATGCCAACATTGAATTTGACCATTACGCCATCGTCCCCGCCAATGTGGCGCTATCTATTGTGGAGGCGAGGAAATAATTTCTAGCCCTCACCCCGCGCTTCGCGTCGCCCTCTCCCAGCATTGGGAGAGGGAAGACCCAAACCAAAAATCGCAATCTTTTTGCCTTCCCTCTCCTTAGACAAGGAGAGGGGTGGGTGAGGTCTGAAAAGGATAAGGTAAAAAATCCAGCCGCGGCGCAATGAGTACGCAGCGGCTGTGGTTTCAGTTTAACCCGCCGATTCTGGGGCGGCGCGGGCCCGAAAAAAAGATAGAACAAATCAACACAAACAGCACCCCCACAAATGGCCAGTAAAGCCACCAGAATATGCCCAGAAGGATGGACATTATCAGCTTATCTTCGGTGCGTGTGTCTTCATTTTTGATCGCCACGATCACGATCAAAAATGTGATTAGGGCCCCAATAAGCCAGATCCAAAGACAAAGGGTCAAATTTTCCATACGCTTCTCCCGTCAAAACATTAGTATATTTAGCACCAAAAAGTCAAACCCAAATAAAAAATGTGGTTTTGCTATAATTAAGGGAGATGGTTTTGGGAGGTGCGTATGGAGTACAGAGAGGAGTTAGAGGAGTATTTGAACCGCTTGGATGTGCCGCTGGGAATGCGCATAAACGCTCTCATTCAGGTGAACCCCCATCACGTCGAGTTTGTAAAACTTGGGAAGAAACTGATCGAGAGCGCAAGTTTCGAAGAAAAAAGGTGCTTGGGAAAGCAAGTTTCTGAGTTGGAGTACTTTATCAGGATGAGACAGGCACGTTTGGATAGCGGCTAGCTCTGTTTTGCGTACAGCGAGACAGAGCTAATTTTTTGTGCTATATTGGGCCTGTTATAAATAACCGCGAGAAAAACAATTTTTGAATTTGGGGGTTTTGGGAAAACCAGTAAATTCAAGAATTGATCTCGCATAATAAGGGATGAAATCAAAAAAATACGAGGTTGAACTTAACGGCAGCAAGTTGGAGGCCGAGTTTAGCGATTTAGCCGAAAACGCCCATGGTTCGGTTATGCTCCGCTTAGGCGACACAGTAGTGCTCGCGACCGCAGTTATTTCCAAAGGCGAAAAAGATTTGGAATATTTTCCACTCACAGTTGAGTACGAAGAAAGATTTTATGCCTCCGGCCAGATTTTGGGTTCAAGGTTTATAAGAAGGGAGGGCCGGCCCTCGGACGAGGCCATTCTTTCCGGGCGCATCGTTGACCGCACTATCCGACCGCTTTTTGACAGCGACCTGCGGAACGAAATCCAAGTGGTAGTGACCATTCTTTCTTTGGATAAATACGACCCGGATGTTTTGGGAGTGATCGCTTCCTCGCTCGCGCTTGGAACTTCCGAAATTCCTTGGAATGGGCCGGTAGGAGCAATCAGGATCGGCAAAATAAAAGGTAATGATAAGTTTTTGATAAACCCCTCTTATGAAGAAAGAGCAAATCCGGATTACGAGCTTGATCTCATTGCCTGCGGCAAAGACAGCACCATAAATATGATTGAGGTGGGAGCTAACGAAGCCGGCGAGGAAGTTTTGATGAAAGCTCTTGAGAAAGCCAACGAAGAACTCCAAAAAATCCAAAAGTTCCAGGAAAAAATAATAAAAGAAATGGGCAAGCCGAAGATAGAAATAAAAAAGACAGAAACGCCGGCCGATTTACAAAAGGCATTTGAAAAAGAAGTTGTTTCAAAATTGGAGAGCATAGTTGGTGAAGCGGGCAAGCACAAAATTTACGCGCTTGAAGACGAGTGGTTTAAATATCTCAAAGAAAATATGCCGGAAGCGGACCAGAAAGTTGCCAAAAAACTTTTTCACGAGGCCATAAACGAATTCATCCACAAAAAAGCCGTGGAAGAAAATGTGCGGTTTGACGGCCGGGGGTTTGACGATGTGCGGCCGCTCTTTGCCAAGGCCGGCGGAATTTCTAGCATCTTGCACGGTTCTGGCATATTTTACCGCGGTGGCACCCATATATTTTCGGCGCTAACTTTGGGCGCCCCCGGCGATTCTCAAGTCATAGACGGCATGGAGACCCATGTGGACAAAAGATTTATGCATCATTACAATTTCCCGCCATTTTCTTCAGGTGAAGTCGGCCGAGTCGGCTCCACCAACCGCCGCATGATCGGCCACGGTGCCTTGGCTGAAAAAGCTTTGTTGCCAATATTGCCCGGGAAAGATGAATTTCCTTACACCGTGAGGATTGTCTCCGAGGCCTTCGCTTCAAACGGTTCCACTTCCATGGGTTCGGTGTGCGGTTCCACTCTGGCTTTGATGGATGCCGGCGTGCCAATCAAAAAACCTGTGAGCGGGATCGCTTCCGGTTTGATGCTGAGCGGCAACAAATATAAAGTGCTCACGGATATACAAGGACCAGAAGACGAGCATGGCGATATGGATTTCAAGGTGGCCGGCACAAGGGACGGAGTAACCGCAGTGCAAATGGATGTCAAAGTAAATGGTATTCCGCTCCCAATTCTCAAAGAAGCGTTTGAAAAAGCCAAGGTGGCCAGAATGAAAATATTGGATGTGATTGAAGCAGAAATAAAAGAACCCAGAAAAGAATTGTCGCCCAAAGCGCCCCGAATAATTTGTGTCAAAATAAAACCGGAGCAAATCGGCATGGTTATAGGCACAGGCGGCAAAGTCATAAATGAAATAAAAGACGCGACCGGGGTGGAGATAGACATAGAAGAAGACGGCACGGTTTACATAACAGGAGAAGCCGTTGGCGCCAAAAAGGCCCAGGATCTTATTGAAGATATAGTTAGAGAATTAAAACCAGGCGACCGATTTGAGGGAGAAGTGGTAAGAGTGGCCGACTTTGGAGTAATCGTAAAACTCGGACCTAAAAGCGATGGGCTGGTACACGTTTCCGAAATCGCTAATTTTAGAATAGAAAAAGTGGAAACATATATGAAAGTGGGAATGAAAGTGCCGGTAATCGTAAAAGGTATAGACGACAAAGGCCGCCTCAAACTCTCCATCAAAGACGCCGACCCCAACTTCATTCAGAAAAAATAAAATAATAGTATAATGTAAATATGGATTCCGAAGGAAAAGAGGACGACTCAAAAGATTTCGGGAAAGTGATTGATGTTTTGCACAACAAGGCAAAGCTTTCTTCTTTGCGCACCTACCAAGGCGATGTGGCCGAGTTTATGAAAGAAAAAAACGAGTCCACCATCTCCATCGCCATCAAAGAAAAAGAAAGACAGGAAGAAAACGAGAGGGAAGAAAAAAAAGAAAGTTTTATTCCGCCAATCCAAGAGCCGGCGCAAAAACCGGCGGCTCGTGGAGGAAATTTCAAAACCAATTTCGTCGCGCTTTCGTTGAGTATTATTTTGTTAATGAGCGGCGCCTTGGCTTCCTTCTACGTCATCGAATTTATAAACAGACCGCCTTCAAGTCCGGCCTCCGTTAGTGTAGATATTGTTCCTTATAACAACATCATAACGTTGACAAACGTTAGTGGCAAAAATTTGGGACTGGAACTGCAAAAATTTTTTCCGGCTGACGGCGTTAGTATTGTGAAAATATCTGACGCAAACGGTCGCCTTTTGGACAAAGGACAAGATTTTTTCAACTTTCTGGAACTGCCGGCAAATATGGCGATACGAAGAATGCTGGAGAATGATTTTGTAGTCGGCATACTTTCCCAAAACAACGAGAAATCTTATTTTGTTGTCATAAAAGTAAACGATTTCGGCGGGGCATTTGCGGCCATGCTTGATTGGGAAAAAACCATGGAAACAGATTTATCTTTCTTAAACACCGCCACAAGCACGGAAGTTTTTGTCTGGAAAGACCTTATCATAAAAAACAAAGACACCAGGGGCTTGGTCAATGAAAAAAATAAAAGCAAAATTGCTTACACTTTTCTTGATAAAAATACTATTTTGATAACCGACAATCTTTCCGCCATCGGAGAAATCTCCTCCATTTACGCCTCTCGCCCGGTTGCTAGATAGTTTTAAATTTGAGATACTCCGATTATTATAAGATTTATAAATAACTTATTTATTATGACATCAGTACAAGAAGTTGATAGTTTAACTCGCGATTTACATCAAAAAGAGCAGGAACTAGCAAAGAAAAAAGCAGAGGTAGAAAAAATAGAGCAAGAAATAAGTCGGATTAGACAGGAAATAGACAGGCACCGATCAGAATTGGACGAACTGCAAAAAAAATTGCAGGAGGTTGCCGATAAAGATAAAAAATAACCACATAACATGGAAGGATTAAACAAACCGGAAGGATTTGAGGATTTTAAAAATAGAGTGAGGGAAGTTTTTGAAAGGGATGGGCTTACGGAAAGTTTATCTGCTGAAATTAAGGATTGGTGCGAGAGAAGGTTTATGGAGACAAGTCCACAAGAGGTCAGAGATGAAGAAAAAATAGAGTCTCGTATGCAAAAAGCAGAAATATGTGGCATCGTAGAAAAATATGATCTTGCTTGGGTTTTTTTGGATACAGCGTGGGACATAGCTTACTATGCTAACTTGCTCGGATTGAAAGATAAGGTTGAGGATTTGATGGATAAAATACACAGTAAGAAAGATGGCGAGGAGCTTCCATAAATCCGCCATTATGCTAAAATATAGGGTATGAGAAACGACATAGACATAGATTATTTTAAGGAAAAATTGGAAGAGGAATTGGCCTTGGTTGAGAAGGAACTCAATGAAGTTGGCCGCAAAAATCCGGACAACAAAGCCGATTGGGAAGCCGAGCCAGCTGATTTTGACGCAGACAGGGCAGATGACAGCGAAAAAGCCGACAGCATTGAAGAATTTGAAGAAAACACGGCGGTGCTCAAAGAATTGGAAATAAGATACAACGATGTCAAAGACGCTCTCGCGAAAATTGAAAAAGGCGCATTTGGCACTTGCGAAATCTCTGGCGAAATCATTGAAGAAGACCGTCTCATCGCCAACCCCGCCGCAAGAACTTGCAAGAAGCATATGAATTGAGACGAAAATTTTTAAAAGATTGTTATGAAAAAAGTTCTGTCTCTTAAATATTTTGTACCAATAGAATTGGTTTTGATTTTTTTAACGGCTATTGGTTTTTTGATGCAACGGCAGGGATTATTTACGGAAACTTTCGGCGTTTGTTCTTCTGCTCAAGGCCGGCTTCAGGTTGTTCTTTTCTGTTCGGTGATTATTTCGAAAATTTTATTTAATATAATCGGGTCTTTGGCGTTGACCTATTTTTTTATTTTTGCAGTTTCCTTTCTGTTTAAAAGATTTGATCAAGAAAAACCTTCTTAAATTTTCATGAAAAAAGTATTGATAATAATTTTGGTCATAGTTGCAGGATTAATTATTTGGAAAAGAGAACCGTGGGTTAAGACTTTTGCGAGCCAGCAAGAATGCGAATCTGGAGTAGGGACAAGTTGTGTTAGGTTGCAATGTGACCTTGTTCAGACTACTTTTTGGCTTGATTGCCCTCATGGGAGTAGCTTCTGGACTCCTCGTGTAGTTCCCCAATATTGAAAAATTGTTGTTTTGGAACGATGCTTTTATGTTAGAATGTTTCTAACATGTCTTACGCCAAAGTTCACAGCGCTCAGGCCTCGTTGCTCAAACCTTATATTGTTGACGTGGAAGCGGACCTCTCAAGAGGTCTGAATTCTTTTTCCATTGTCGGCTTGGGAGACAAAGCGGTGGAAGAAGCCAAAGACAGGATAAGCGCGGCGGTCAAAAACAGCGGTTTTGAATCGCCCAAATCCAAAAACCACAAAGTGGTAATTTCTTTGGCTCCGGCCGAGGTTAAGAAGGAGGGATCGGGGTTGGATGTGGCTATCGCACTTTCATATTTGCTCGCAAGTGGCGATATTCTTTTTGATTCAAAAGACAAAATATTTTTGGGAGAACTTTCTTTGGATGGCGCCTTGCGTAGCGTCAAAGGCGCGCTGGCTTTTGCCCGCAAAGCCAAAGAGAAAGGTTTCAAAGAAATTTATTTGCCTCTGCAAAACGCGCCTGAAGCGGCTCTAGTAGACGGCATCAGAGTTTACGGAGCAGAAACTTTGAAAGAAATAATAAATCATATTGCTCACGATGCTGATGTAAATCAAAAACTAAAAGCTGAAAAAAATAGGGAAATAAAAAATTTGCATAATATTTCTCTTGATTTGGCTGATATAAAAGGCCAAGAGGCGGCAAAGAGAGCGCTTGAAATAGCTGCCGCGGGTGGCCACAATATCGCCCTCTACGGCCCGCCTGGCACCGGCAAAACCATGTTGGCCAAAGCTCTCTCTGGCATTTTGCCACCGCTTTCTTTTGACGAAATTTTGGAAGTGACTGAGATTCATTCTATGACTGGGGCTTTAAATGATGCGCTAGTGGCAGAGAGACCCTTCCGTTCACCCCATCACACCGCTTCTTATGTCGCTTTGATTGGCGGCGGCACCAACCCTCGCCCGGGAGAGGTGACCCTCGCTCACAAAGGAGTTTTGTTTCTGGACGAATTTCCTGAATTTGAAAATAAAGCCATAGAGTCTTTGCGCGAACCGCTGGAAGAAAAAGTGGTTTCGGTCTCTCGCGCCAAAGGCACAGTAAAATTCCCGGCACATTTTATACTTGTCGCCGCTATGAACCCTTGCCCTTGCGGAAATTACGGCATCAAAGGCAAACCTTGTACTTGCTCCTCTTTGCAAATTGAAAGATACAAAAGAAAAATTTCGGGCCCAATTATTGACCGCATTGATATTTGGACAGAGGTTTCGAAAGTGGACCATGAAAAGCTGACTGAAAAGGCGGAAAAAAGTGAGAGCATTCCGGCTCGAGAGCGGATAATGCGGGCCAGAAAAATACAAGAACTGCGTTTCAAAAACGCCGGCCGCAAAATCGGCACCAACTCCGAAATGAGCGCCCGCGACATTGCCACCGTCCTCCAAATTTCCGACGAAGTCAAAGAAATTTTGAATAAATCTGCCCGCACTTTGGACCTTTCCGCCCGCTCTTATCATAAAATAATAAAACTGGCCCGCACCATCGCCGATCTCGACTCCTCCCTCCAAATTTCCCCCTCCCACATCTTGGAAGCCATCTCTTACAGACCCAAACAAAGTCAGTATTAGAGAGAGATATTCACTTTATTGCGCCGTTTAAGATTTTTATTTGTTATCATTATTGTTGCTTTTACAATTATTAACAATTTTAATCAAAAAATTAATGCCTCTTAGCGATTTTTCAGACCAGATTCCGGCAAACAATCTTCAAGCTCCTGCCCAAGTTAATAATAATCCTTCTTCAAACATTCCTCTTCAAACACCCTTCGTACCGAGCACCAACCCGCCAGCACCAAAATCATCTCATCGGTGGGTTTTGGGGCTTATTGTCTGGTTTATAATCGTTTTAGCGGGAGGGGTAGCGGCTTTTGCTTATGTCAAAAAAATAGGCCCTTTTGCGATTTCTGCTTATACAGAAAGCAATTTTTTCTCAAATCTTCTGGAAAAATCTTCCATGATAGACTCATTATCGTATGCTGTATCAGCCACCTTCGGGATAAAACAAAGAGAAGCCGACGCCAAACCTTTTACTGTTCAAATATCAAATGCTCCTAAACTAAGGGAGCAATATCAGAATGATGCCGAACGGGCTAAAAATGTTTCCTCCATTTTATCTGTGCTTAAATACAAAGATTACACGGCAAATGCAAACAATGTTGTGTATCCGACATCGCTAAAGAAATTATCCCCAAGCACAAATGGTTATTACGGCAATATTTCGATAAATGATCCGTCCTCTGGGGAAGAATATGCATATGTTGTAGCCAAAAACGGAAAGAATTTCGGATTAAAAGTGAAATTTGAAACCGAAGAGGCAATAGACTCAATCAAAGACGGCTATGGATACGTAGCCACCAGCACCATCATTAAGGGCAATGAGGTTATTTTTACGAAAGATAGTTCCGTGTATTTTTACTTGTCCCCAGAACCACCAAAACCGTTCTTGGTGTCAATGCAGGAATTAGTGCGTATGTTGCCACCAGACATAGATATATCTATGGTAATGAGTGCTTCCTCTGATCTCAAATCCGATATAGCTGACTGGTTTTTCAACGTTGATACTGAAGGAAATTTTGGAGACTTAACTTACAAAGTGAATGTCGATGCATTAAAGAAAAATTCTGATTATTATTTTAGAGTCAACAACATACCTAGTTTATTTATAAGTGACCTCGCATCCCTGAAAGGTAAGTGGATAAAGGTGCCAACTAATATCGCTTCATCGACTAATTCCCAAAACTATTATTCAGAGCTTAGTTACCTTGCGAAAGAATTGCCCGAATATGAAAAAACGTACAAAGAAAACAGGCAGAATTTCTTGGACCTGACAAAGCAAATAATCTCTATTGCAGATTCAGAAAAGTTAATTTTATTTAAGAAACCTCCAAGAAAAGAAAAGGTTGAAGATAGAGAGTTAACTCGGTACGAGCTGTCAATCCGAAAAGAAGCCATTTTGTCTTTCTACACTAAAGTGGCCGAGTTAATAGACAGCAATGAAAAATTCAGGGATTTCGATTCAATGGCAGATCAAGGAATGGTGGAATATTTGCAGAGCCAAGAATTTAGCGATGTATTCGACTATTACGATAAAAATATTAGTTTTACATTTTGGGCAGATTCGGAGGGTTTCCCGGCCATAGTTCAAATATCAATGAGAGTAGTACCGCCGGATACCGCCACCCAACTTGCCGACAAACAGGCAAACCTGATATTCAGGGCATTGGTAAAAGACATCAACAAACCGATAAATGTAGAAATTCCAAAAGACGCAGTTCCTGTTGATCAGGTGATGAAAGATCTCGAGAAAAACAGGTACGGCAGCATGGGTTCGAGTATAATAAAATCTAACTTGAGTGGAATAAGGGCTTTGGCTGAACTCGCATATGATGAAAATAATGGCAGCTATGGCCAAAAACCTTTCACACTTGGACCATGCAAACAAACTGCATCCACTTTATTCGGAGATGAAAAAATTTATCAATACATAGACGAAGCAACCGACAGAAACCCATCCAAAGCAACCTGCATATCCAAAGCGACTGCCGGCAAAGTGGATTCGTATGCAGTTTCGATACCACTGCCTGATTCACCGGAATATAGTTGGTGTGTAGACAGTAACGGAAATTCTAAGCAAATAACCGGGGCACTCAAAAAAGGTAGTTGCAACTAGTTCTCCGTAATGAAGAAATTTTATTTATTTATTTTTGTTTTGATTACTTTGGTTGCTTTTTTCTTCGTGCAAGAAAAAAGGGAAGCGAAGATTTTGTTTGTGGGGGATATGATGTTTGACCGGCAGATCAGAAAAAATGGTTATATTAAAGGTGAAGATTTCGTTTTTTCTTGCATTGATAATTTTTTGAAAGATTCTGATTTGGTCGTTGGTAACCTGGAAGGGCCTATTACTGAGAATGCTTCAGTGAGCATGTTTACCGAGCCCGGCGGCAATAATAATTATACTTTTACTTTTCCTACCAATACCGCCAAACTTTTGGCCAAGAATAATATAAAAATCGTAAGTTTGGACAACAATCACACAAATAACTTCGGGCAAGAAGGAATCGCCTCAACCAAAAAATATTTGACTGAAGCGGGTGTAAATTATTTCGGAAACTATACGATATATCGTACAAAATACGGAAACACAAACATATCATTTATTTCCTATAACGAATTTGGTGGAGAAAGCGTTGAAAAAATTGCTGAAGAGATAAGAGAAGAAAAAAATAATGGGCAGATGGTTTTTGTTTACGCCCATTGGGGAGATGAATATGTGGCTCCGCCCGCCAGAGTAAAAAATGCCGCCAAACTTTTTGTCCAAAGCGGCGCCGATTTGATTGTTGGTTCTCACCCTCATGTTATTCTGCCTTCTGAAAAAATAAATGGCGTTCCTGTTTATTATTCCCTCGGCAATTTTATTTTTGACCAATATTGGAACAAGGATGTCTCCACCGGTTTGGTTTTAGAAATTAATGTCAGTAGCGGAAAAATAAAAACTATAGAGCACAAAGTCTCTTTAAATAGAGACGGGAGAACATGTTTGGTGAATTGATTTTAAAATACACACATCTCTGACGATCGTCATTGATCTGTGTATTGGGACAATTATAAGAACGAGGCGGTGGAGACGTTCGTGAATCCTAGCAAACTTTAATTGAGGAAATCTGGAGAATTTTAATTATTTCTTAAACGTCTAAAGAAAAAAACAATAATATTGGTCAGCAACAAATAAACAAGAAAATCTGCAGCTAGAGCAACAGGATTAAAAAATGTGAAATGGCCACAAGCATCTGCTGATTCTGTGGGTTTAGAGTCAATAAACAATAAAGGTCGTCCTAACTTAGGACCTGGAAAAGGATTACATATTTTATAGCTAACCCCGGTCGCATTTATTTCTGATTTTTGAATTGGCGGAGAGCTCGTTTCGATATTAAAATATGGCAATGAGTAATATTTTGGAAAATAAAACGTACCGATAAACATTAACACTAGGGCCAGGAGTATAATCTTGAATTTAAAAAATTTCATTTTGTTTATTATTTGGTAAATGAAGTACAACAAACAATTAGTACTTTTTTCATACCACCTAATTATACAACTAAATCAATATTTTATTTCTAAAAGCAAAACACCCTTCGACTATGCTCAGGGTCCTACAAAAATATAGTCACTACGTTCCTTATTTTTGTGGAGACGCCGGCATTGAAGCCGGATGCAAACAAGTTTTGATAATGCTTCTACGCGGTGTAGTTAATTTTATCCGCCTTGCGGCGGGTTTCGATATTTGTTCTATAAAATTAACAAAACAAACAAATATCTAGTTTCTTAATTTCGAAAATGAAGCGAAACGGTCTTCAAATCCTGAGTCCGAAGTTATTACAATTCTTCTCTCTAACAGACTTCAAGAGGGAACCGTCGCTTAGGCGAACTTAAAATTAAGTTCTGACGTAAGCGAAAGCGAAATCGTTGACTCCAAAATATGGAGAAACAACAGACTTGGCTTGTGCAAGAATGTTTTTAGCATTTATGCGTTCTGGACTTTTAAAGAGTTCCCAGAGCTCTACCGCGCGCATTGTCAAAGAATCCCATTTGTCTAAACCTGTCATCCCCGGGAAGTAGTCGCTCATCAAAATGAAAATTTGCAAAAGTCCTCGGGTCGCCTGTTGCACGGCTCAACCAGACATTTTGAAAATTTTATTTTGATTCGCTCCAACAACCACTTTCCGGGAAATTTTGGTTTTAATTTTTCATTTCTCGCCTTATTTCTCTTTCCGTATCTCTTTTTTTAATCGTCTCTCGTTTATCGTATTTTTTCTTACCACGGACGATGGCGATCTCCAATTTCAACTTCCTGCCCTTATTATACACCGAAAGGGGCACAATTGTCAATCCTTTTTGCTGTTCCTCTTTATTAAGACGCTCTATCTCCTTTTTTGTTACAAGCAGGCGGCGGTTGCGGAGGGGATCGTAATCTTTTGGAGTATTGGCCGGCTGGTAGGGGGGAATCTGCATATTGATAACAAAAACTTCATTACCCCGCACAGTGA
>Ga0208375_1004135_pt1 | contig 11678 bp, 16 predicted proteins | sample RifOxyD1_FD_184038 | JGI IMG/M metagenome (GOLD analysis project Ga0208375, IMG submission 184038) | Soil microbial communities from Rifle, Colorado - Rifle Oxygen_injection D1 (SPAdes) | ecosystem: Environmental > Terrestrial > Deep subsurface > Rock core/Sediment | place: Rifle, Colorado... | reverse complement strand
TGGCTAATAAGCGCTGCAGCAATAGCAGCAACGGCATACGTGCTAAACACATATTCAATATCTAAGACAAATAATGGAATTAATTTCAAAGGACCAAAAAGCGACACCACAATAACATATAATTCAGGAAGAGGAGAAATTAAGAACACATACAATAATGGCAAAGCAAATATAGAAACTACTCTAAGAAAAGATGCTAATGGATTCTTTGGGTCAATAGGAGACACAAATAAGAGCATTTCAGGAACATTCAACACGAAAAATAATAAAGGAACATTAAACGGAAATATAGAAAATTTTCTAGGTTGGGTAGAACTGGATTATGACCCTACAAGAACAAACACATTCAATAAATGGGTATCGGGGTTTGAGTATCTGCATGACAACAATGGAAAGATAAGCGGATATAGAGGATTCAGGATATAAGAAATCTGATTTTTTTATTTAATTTATTAATTCTTAATAAACACTTCTAAAAATATTAGTCATTTTAGAATTCTCATAGATTATTACTGTAGTGTTCTTATTGATTGTGCCATCCTCTACTAATGTTCGCACTACATCATTATCAAGCCGTATGCAACCATGACTTGGGCCATAACCAAAATTGTCTTTATACACTCCCAGAGGATCTGGTTTCATATACGCTTTGTCTGTTCTCCAATTAGGATTCTTGACTTTATCAGTACCATTGCCATGAACACCAATCGAGCCTAGAATTCTAATGAAATATGCACCATATGCTTTCTCTCCATCCCACAACTTGTCATGCGCAGGCTCAATAGAGCTAATGTTAAAAATACCTTCCGGGGTCTTACCATCCCCAGGCCGTATCTTTCTTCCATACACCTTTGCTGTGCCGCAATCATACTCATTCGTAAATTGATATTCAGAGCCATCCTTCTTGAAAAATAACGCTTTCTGGAATGTTTTATCAATCACTAATACATTAAAATTTGGGGCATACTCGCTTATTTTTTCTTTTGCAGTTATTAATCGTATTTCCTTATAGAATTCGTTATCAAAATAATCACCTTCATCTAAATATCCGATATATTCTATTATCGGCTCGATTGGAATCTTTTCAGTAATTAGTTTTTCAAGAGAATTACTTGCATTTTTAGTAAAATAATCTTTAGTTATTGGCATCTTTTCAAAACCACTATTGCTTTTCAAATCTAAATTACCATATAACATTGTTGCGCCAAAAACTAATGGAGTGGCTACAGATTTTATTCTATCAAATAACGATTTCTTTTTTACAGGTTTTACAACATACATTCCTTGCGTCCCAGGAATATATTCCTCTAAATAGTCATATATCATTCTTACACTCAAAAACAGTTTAATACTGTTATTTAATCACGTGTTATACTTTTTTAATATCGAACTTCCACTTTTGTTCCTAGACGTAAATTAGACATTAAATAATCCATATCAACATTAGATACTCTAAAACCATTATTAGTAACGTTGCTTGAATTACATATTGCTGGCGCGTATTCATTTCTTTGACCTGCACCAGATATTCCTATAACACCATCTAAAGTCGCGAAGCCCGGAAATAATGCTCCTGGTTTTGGCGCTATTTTTTTTACATCATATATCCCGTTCACAGGTTTTCCACTGCCATTGAATATCATCGGGCCAGATTTTTCTAATTCACCATTTTTATAGAAATAAAATCTTTGATCAGTCTTATCTAAAGCCAACCATGTAGTGTATGCGTTATTCTCAGTAGAAGAAATCCTAGATGATCGATTATTAGTGACGGCCGAGGAGTTATTATTAATTCCTGATTTTACCGTCCGGGTTGGCGCGTCATATGTAATATTGTTCAATTTGCTTTCTATATTATTTAATTTCTGGTTTTGTTTATTACTTATTTCTAACAATGTCTGTTTTTCTTTTTCTGAATTATTCTTGTATGTCTCAAATTGTTTTTGTAAATCATCAAACTCCTTTGTCTTGTTGTCGTAGATATTTATTCCTTTATCTAATGCCTTATCCTTGAGTTTGTATTCATTATTATCCTGCTGTAGTTCTATTTTTGTATTATTGTTACTGCTTGTAGTTATTGCCTCTGTAACACTACCAGGCGTCTTTATTGCAAAATATGCTATTCCGGCAGCAAAAATCACGGTAGGTATAAATCTGCTAAACAGAGTATGATGAGAATGCCCGCTTCCGTTATTACTTCTTTTTCCAAGAAAATACCCCCCGCCTGCTGCCGCGCCGTGCGTCAATAAATTTTTCATTGTGTCGTTCATTTTTTATCACCTTAGATAGCTTTCTTTCATCTTGTCATAGTATTGTTTCCCTATGACTCCAAAATTTTTTTCAACAAAATCCGTGATATTAGAACTCTCAAGGGTTGCACGATCCTTTTCGTATAATCCTTTAACCACCTGACTTGCAATCTTTATCGTCTCATCTATTTTCTTGTCCAAGTCTGTTTTATCATTAGTTTCCATTTTGATTATTTGATTGATTTTTTTCTCCTTGTGATTTTCCAAGCAAATATGACGCGCCGTTTGATCCTATATCAGCAACTGCTCTTGCTAGAGGATGATATTTTGGAGCGATTTGCCTGAATATAATATTCTCAGTCACATACTCAACCCCTGTCACTCCAGCTATGATAATCACGTCTCTTATTGTTTCGTTATCCCATATTTCTTTTGCAATTTCCTCGATTTTCTTCATAAAATCACCTTACAGTAATTAGTATAGTATCATTAATAAGAATGTCGACTAAATTTCCGTAACTTTTGCGGGTTTTACCAGAATTTTTTCAGAATTGTGTTTAAAGACAGAAAAAAAAAATTATTTTATTAGATTTAACGCATCTAGATCACTTCCTGATTCATGCATATCTGCAATCATCGATCGGGCCTCTCTAAGCCTGACCATTGCTTTTGAATTATTGTTTATCTGCATATCAGATTGCACTTGCATCAACAATACATCTATATTCATTATTGTATCTACATATTCTTCGTCGCCCATTTTAAGTCCTCAAAAATGCAAATACTTTAATAATTGCTGTCTTTGTTATTCTCTTTGCTATATTCATGTCTGTACCTCCTTTGTTGTTGCTATAATTTTTGTTAGTGGTATTTCTATATGTTACTTCGTATAGCTTCCCCCATCGTTATGTGGATGTCTACAGTAACTCATTAATATACATTTTCATATACTAGAATAGTTATAAGTATATGGTTATATATAAAGGTTTTGATTTGTAACAGATTTGTGCTTAAAATAATTAATAAAATTCTATCTCATTATCTAGAAATACACCTTTATGGAGCTTGACTGGACGCCAATTATCAAGTATCAGTTCTGCATCAAGCCATCTTGCTAAATCCTTCGGATTGCCAATTGTTGCAGAGAGTCCAATAAGCTGCATTTTACTCAATTCCTGTTTAAGAATAGTTATTATAATCTCAAGTGTCGGCCCCCTTGAAGAATCGTTGAGCAAATGTATTTCATCAATAATCACTACCTTAACTTTTGAAAGCCAACGCGCTTTATGCCTAATAAGCGAATCGAACTTTTCAGAAGTCGTAATGATAAGATCATACTTTTCTAAATATGAATCATCAGAATCAATATCGCCAGAACTTAACGCTGTCTTAAATTCATGCATCTTCTTGAAGAATTCAAACTTTTCAGATGCAAGAGCACGCAATGGAACTATATACACACATTTTCCTTTATCATGAAATATCGCATTCATTATTGCAAGTTCAGCAACTAAAGTCTTACCAGAAGCAGTAGGCGTGCAGATAAGTAAGTTCTTGTCTTGAAATATTCCTGCATCAATTGCCTTATGCTGTGCAGGCCTCAAAGTCTTTATTCTAGGTTCTAACTTTGCATAGATATTTGCAGGAATCTTTTTTTTGTATTTAGAAAGCTCCATGTCTTAATCTCTCCTACATCTCCTCAATTGGAACTATTTCTAAAAGTTCCATCCCTGATTGAAGGATTAATTGCACAGAATGTATCAATGTAAGTCGCGCACCTCTTATTTTAGCATCTGCATTCAATATTTGATTTGAATGATAGAATTCATTGAATTTCTGACCTAATTCAACTAAGTAGCGACACACAATTGACGGCTTCATCTCACTAGCTGCTTTTTCGATAATTTCGGGATATTGCGACAATAATTTTGCGAGTGCAAACTCATTATCTTCTTTAAGAAGCGTGATGTCTGATTTTTCTGGAGCAAATTCTTCCGCACTATTTAATTCTTTGAATTTTTTGAATATCGAGTTAATTCTTGCATTACTATACTCTATATAAGGGCCGGTTTCTCCATCAAAATTTAATGATTCTTTAGGATTGAAAACGAAATTTCTTAATGGATCGTATTTCAGGAAAAAGAATCTTATTGCAGATAATGCAATAGTACCTGCGCGCGTCTCTAAATCGTTAAGATTAAGTTCAAGATATCTTTTTTTAATCTCAACTCTTGCAAGTTCAATTACGCTTTGAATCAAATCATCAGTATCTATAACAGTTCCCTCTCTGGACTTCATTTTTCCTTCTGGAAGCTCAACCATTCCATAACTAAAATGGTGACAACCGTCATGGAATTTCCAACCTAAAGCCTTGAATATCTCAAAAAGTACTTTAAAATGATAATCCTGCTCATTACCTACAACATAATACATCTTATTAAAATTAAAATCAATATGCCTTTTCCATGCCAGATAAATATCTTGAGTAATATAAACTGATGTACCATTTTTTCTTAAGAGAACCTTTTTTCCAAGACCCTTGTTTTCTAAATCAAATATTATCCCGTTTTCATCCTCTTGAAATATCCCCTTCTTTAATCCATCATATATTATTTCTTTACCATGCTTGTATGTATCTGACTCAAAATACTCTTTCTCAATATCAAAATTTAATTTTTTGTACGTTTCAGAAAAACCATTTAATGCCCACTCATTCATCTTACGCCACAAAACTATGGTTTCTTCATCTCCATCTTCCCACTTCTTGAGCATTTCTTGAGCCTGCTGTTCTACTTCAGGGTTTTCCTTTTCTAATTCTGAATACTTAACATAATATTTCCCTACAAAATGATCTGACTTTAACTTAGATATCTCTGGAGTATCATGAACACCAAATTTCTGATATGCAAGCATCGATTTACATATATGAATACCCCTATCATTGACTACATTGACTATATGAACATCATGGCCTTGTTTTTTTAATATATTAGAAAGACTTTGTCCTAAAAGAATATTCCTTAGATGTCCTAAATGCAATGGCTTATTAGTATTCGGGCCAGGAGATTCTATAAGTATTATTTCACCACTTTTTTCTTTCTGACCATAATTAGATTTTTCTTTCAATATTTTATCTAATACATTTTTCAAAAATAATTCCTTATTGATAAAAAAATTCAAGTAAGGACCCTCATTTTTTATTAACTCGAAATGTTTATGATCCTGTTTAAGATTTATTTTTGAGAAGGATTCCTGTAATTCTAAAGCAATATTTTGAGGACTTTTCTTCAACTGCTTTGAAAGAACGAAACACGGGAAAGCATAATCACCAAGTTTTGGGTCTGGCGGGACTTCTATTAGTGATAGAGCTTCATTTAGTAGGAGTTTTGTTTCCTTATGAATAAGCTCCGCTATTGTATGTTTAAAATCCATATATTAAAGATATTATGTATAGTTATAAATTTTTTCAATTAACAAACATAAAAATTACGCAGCACGCAATAGCCAAAATTTATAAACGACTCACAACTTCAGACACGCATGGAATACAAGAAACATAAAGAGAGACATTTGAGACATATCATATCAATCCCATTCATTTGGATGATGATAATTCCTATGGTAATATTTGATCTCTTTTTAGAAGTATATCATAGAATATGTTTCAGATTATACGGCATACCCATTGTCAATAGACAATTATATATGCGTTTAGACAGACAAAAATTAAGTTATCTTAAATTGTATGATAAAGTCAATTGTGCATACTGTGGATATGCAAATGGATTAATGCATTATGGGACAAAAATTGCTGGCGACACAGAAAAGTATTGGTGTGGAATAAAACATGAACCAACAAAAGAATTCATAGAACTCCCTCATCAAAAAGATTTCTTAAAATATGGTGATGAGAAGGCTTTTAAAGAAAAATATTGTAAATTAAAAAAATAAATTATTCTTTCTTCTCTTCTGATTTTGACTCTTCCTTAATTAATGGTTCAGCGCCATGCTTTACAACTTTAAGATTTACTTGAGTAGTCTTGTTGAATATTGTGTTACCTGCAACAGTTCTTCTAAGTCTCATTCCTTTTCGTACATACTTATTGCCAAGGCCCGTTGTTGTAAGGATTGCTTTTCTCATTGTTCCAGAAACATCTTTTCTCATTGGGAATCCGCAATAATCAGAACCACCAGCTACTTCAAATTCATAACCAGGCATATCTATTAATTCTCCATGAAATTTATCTCCAATCTTCTTATTATAAAGACTTGATGCTTGATCTTCCTTCAATTCTTTCTTCACTGTCTTTCCTGACTTATCAGCAATATTTATTTTTATATCCATTTTAATCTTCTCCCCAGAGCATCAGCACTAAAAGCGTATAGAATAAATCCTATAAACTCCCAGAGCGAACTCAGTTGTTTATGAAATTAGAGAATAAAGGGTGATTTATAAATGTTATTTTTTGTCTACGATTTCTTTTAAATAATCCATCAGTATTTCCCTTTGATTGAAATCAATATCTACTTTTTCTAGTTCTTTTCTGGAGAAAAATTGCATATCGTAACCCTCAGAAAGTTTCAATTCATCAATTGAAATAGATTCTCTTACTATCCATATAGGCGATTCTGTATCCCTATCATAATATTTTTTAAAAAACGTAAGATCTTTTATCTTGTAATGAAGTTCTTCATCAATCTCTCTTAATAATGCATCTCTTTCGCTTTCTTCTGCCTCTACATGCCCTCCGAATAACACCCACTTATTACGTTCAGGATCCTTATCTCTTAATTGTAATAGCATTCTGCCTTCAGAATCATGTATTATCGCGCAAGATAAAACTTTACTCATAAAAAAAAAGAATGAAACCGAATATATAAAAATTACTGTTTCTCAGTCTCTAGTCGGCAAATAGTCGCCGGTCCCTTGATGATTTTTACCAGAATAGGTTAAATCGATATACCCTTCCTTTCTGAACATAAATTTTATTTGCTCAAATGAAGTGAATTTATGTTCTTCACCTGATTTGTCTTTTAATACGATTTTATTTCTTTCAGAGAGCGGTATTGTACTATAAACAGTCGATATTATTGTCGAAATATCTGATTCAATTACTTTCATTCGCAAATCATCAGGCATATCAGATGGCACTTCAAGCGATAATTTTATCTCCATAAATAACTATATCTCCGTAGAATTAATAAAATTTTCGGATATTATTTCTCAGTCTCAACAATAACTTTATTCAATTCCTCAATTATTACATCGACGTTTTCAGAAGTCATCCCATGACCCATGAATCCTTCTTCTAAAGTTTCAAATGATGCTACGCCGCATCCTACGCAATGCACTCCGTAATCCATTATGTATTCAGCAAGATAAGGAAATTTAGCGACTATTTCAGCGATTATCATGTCTTTTGATATTTTATTTTCCACATTTTCTTCGTTTTTTGTTTCCAATTTTTCTTCTCCCATTTTATTTCACAACCTTATTTTTGAATATCTGAAACCCTAACTTCCATAATTTTGCTTCCTTCATCAATAATTGAACGATAAACTTACTTGGAAAGTCTCTGTCATGTTCTGATAATATTTTTGCATTATTCTGTTTTTGGAATATATCAATTAATTCATTTGCCTGGTCTTCTTTCATGTGATTCATTAAGTCTCTCATTTGAAGACTTATCCATAAGTCTTTTCCAAGTTTCTCGTTAAATCTCTTGACATAGGTCTCTTTATCTTCTGCAAGATATCCGCCAGATATTAATCCATAAATTATCCCACCATATGTTGTTGCTTTGACTTGCGTTGCAGCGTCGCCAAGAAGAAATATGTCTTCTTTACCTTTTCTTAATTGTTGTTTCGGATTATACAATGGAATCAAACCTGATTGATCTTCTAGTATTTTTGATGCACCTAATATTTTTTTATAATCGTTCAATAATTTTTTACTCTTAATTCCAAGAACGCCAACTCTTGCAATGTGTTTATCCTCTGGAACTATCCAGGAGAATTCTCCTAAATCAAGGCGTATTTCTGTTGTTCCTTCCTCTAAATTTGGAAATTTTGCTCTAGCCTGCCATCCCCAAATGAATTTTCTATCCCCATATATTCCTGCAGCTTTCGCAACTGGACTTCTTGGGCCGTCAGCACCGACTATCATATCAGTTTCGTAAGTTTTTTTTGATGTTTTAATAGAGTATCTCTGTTTTGTCTTATCTTTTTTCTCTAAGTTTTTGAAGCCTAAAAATTTTTCACCCAGATGGACATTCACTCCAGAATCAATTGCTTTATCGAATATGTACTTATCAAATCTTGCTCTATCAAGAACCATGTTTGTCTTTTTCAAGTCGATATAAATAGATTTTCCGTTTGGAGCTACAATTTTAAATCGATTAATCTTGCTGACAATTAAATCTTTTGGAATCTTGACAATTGAAGTTACACTATCAGTCAATATTCCCGTGCAAGCAACTGGCTTGCCGACTACTTTATGCTCTTCAAATAAATGAACATCTGACCGGTTCAAAGTCTTCTCTTTCCATGCATAATGGCTTCCTGCGGGGCCTGCACCAATAACACTTATCATTATCTGATGAAATTTATTGCATTAATATAGTTTATGAATTAGGGAAATTGAGTGAATACGCCAGAATTCTTACCCCACGTAGAGAATCTAGCATAAATTGTTGCCTGAAACAATGCAGGAGAAACACCAAATTGTTGTGCATAATCAATGAGCTTTTTTTCATAAGTAATATACTGTTTTGGAGTCAAACCAGAAGTCAGATTTCTATTTACAAACCCCCTGCTTTCGACATATTGAATAGCCCAAGTATCTACAGGCACGAGATTTTCATAACCACTCATTCTTATGAACAATGATGCAAATTTATATCCAACGCCATGCATATTTTCTACAAGTTTTTCTCTAATTTCAAAACCTTTTTGTTTTTTCTTATCTTTTTTCATCTTGTTAGTTATATTTAATCTATTCCAGTTTTCTGCAATAGAAATAACTGCTTTTTTCTTATGACTGCTGAATCCATATTTATCAAGTATTCTTTCTGCCACTTCCTTATTTGCAAGTATTTTGCCGGCAGTATTAAGATCAGCATTCAAGAAATCATTGAATTGTTTTTTGTGTTTGTCAAAAGTCTCTCTATGTGACAATACAGAGTATAATAATGCGCAAAAGTGGAGGTTCTCAACTGAATTTTTTTCTACATTTTTCGAATAATCCTCAACAATCATTAATGCTCTGCCTATGGCAAAATCATGTCTTTGAGGTTCCCATGTAGCAATATCTGGTTTTTCTATCAATTCCGATCCTTCAATCAATTGTGATAAATGCATACAATAACGGAATTGTAATCATTTTATAAAAGTAACGCCGGCAAAGAGTATTTAAACTAAACTTTATAAAAGAATATGTATATCTAACATTCATGAATTTCCAAGACCTGCGCAAGATAGAGGATTATAATTTCTATTTAGATAGGGCTTTTAAGGAATCAAAAAAGAAGGGACATACCCAATATTTGAGAAGTAATGGCGATAAAACATCAAGAATAAGGACTGCAGAGTATGAAAAGATAAGGATTTTTGGAAATGAAATCAAAACAAAGTTCGAGGCAATAACTAAAAATTTTCCAAGCATCGATTCTATGCCAGAATTCTATCAAGAATTAGTACGAAACAGTCTAGACTATAATTTATTGAAGAAGAGTCTTGGGGCAGTAGCATGGGTTTCTCAAGAAATAATTAAATTATCAGACGAATTCCAAAGGAAGATAAAACATTCAAAAAACGAGATTGAAATAAAAAAAATAATGAATTCTTATTATGGCAGGGCAAGTTCAATCGTTAAACAAATAAAAAATAATTTGGCATATATTGAAGAATCAAGAAGAGTGATGAAAGATTTCCCAGCAATAAAGACAGATCTTTATACTGTTGCAATAACAGGTTTCCCAAATATTGGAAAAAGTACATTGCTTTCAAGAATAACTCCTGCAAAACCAGAAATAAAAGCATACGCGTTCACAACTAAGGGATTAAACTTAGGATATGCAAAAATAGGAATTCATAAAATACAATACATCGACACGCCAGGAGTTTTAGCTCGTGATAGAGTAAATGCAATAGAAGAGCAAGCACATCTAGTATTGAAGTATGTTGCAAATTTAATTGTATACGTTATTGATTTAACAGAGCCATATCCATTAAAAATTCAAGAGAAATTATTGAAAGAATTAAAGGACCACGATAAACCAATAATTGTTTATTTAAGCAAGACAGATATTATTGATAAATCAATTATCGCTAAAGCAAAAAAGAAATATAAAGCATGTATTACTCTAGAAGAATTAGATAAAAAAATAGAAAAACAAATTAAAGCTTCACAGTAAAAAAAGATTCTTAAAAGTAAACTTTATAAACTATATAGTAGCAACTCTATTAGGGGATTGCAATGAGTGATGATCTAAATAGTCAAAAAGCAGATGAGATATTAAAGAAGCAAAATATAGGCCTTGGAAAAAACAAAAATAAGTTCATAGAACTTTACGAGAAACTAAACAAAATTACTCACTATGACGCATTCTTTTTATTAAATCATTTTAATCTAGAAAGTGAACCGCAAGTTAAAGACTTTGCTAATAAGTTTGTAAATTCACATGAGAAATCGCACAGCTCATATAGAAATACTGCGTTTGGAGTTGCACATTCATTTAATTTAGAAGATTCTCTAAAGAAAAAAACTGCCGGATGGATAATAGAAAATGGAATGGCGGGATATTATCAACATATAACTCATAATGACGGTGTTTTTTATATAACAAATATTTTAGCGGATTTAGGCATTGCATCATTTAAGGTTTATGGAAACTCACCTAATACTGCATACAATATCGGATTGTCAAATGAGACTATTTTAAATATTGCTGAGAAATATAATTTTAGCAATCGTGATTTGAGTCTAATGGCAAAAAAGGTCATAGAGTGGGGACTTGTCAGATCATTTTATTGGCCCGGCGTCATAGAAAAGGAAATTGAATTTATGGATTTTGGCCATGGTGGCATCAAAGAAGAAAAAATTATTGAATTAGCAAAACATTTGTCGAATGAAAGTAAAGTGGAAATATTCCTTTTTCAAACGAAACTTAATACGATTAAGAAAAGACTAGAGGAAGAAACGGGTAAAGAAATATATAAAGATACTCTTCTTGCAATGCCTGAATATATAAATTTGTAAATAAAAACAAATTAAAGCTTCACAGTAAGTATTTGACATCTACAAGGCAACTTATTCTTACATCTTGTCAATGCATCTTTTGCATACTGTAAATTCTTCTTATCAACTTCAACAATGAATACTGGATCATCTTTTTTACATTGAGCTGCAAGACCAGTTATTTTACCGTA
>Ga0208375_1004134_pt1 | contig 11685 bp, 12 predicted proteins | sample RifOxyD1_FD_184038 | JGI IMG/M metagenome (GOLD analysis project Ga0208375, IMG submission 184038) | Soil microbial communities from Rifle, Colorado - Rifle Oxygen_injection D1 (SPAdes) | ecosystem: Environmental > Terrestrial > Deep subsurface > Rock core/Sediment | place: Rifle, Colorado... | reverse complement strand
ATACCATTCGCATCTGAAGATCCAGAAAAAACAAAATGTCCTCCAGCAGTACCTAGTCCGTGGGTCCCGTCCGTTAAATTCGCAAAACTATTATCTCTAATACTGCGGGATGCTTCTAGCCCTTCCTCTGCTAGATAAACCGCCCGAGTGTGCGCACCTGACTGTGCTGTTGATTCTTGACCATATAAATACGAACCCGCAATACCTGTAACCAAAAGCCCAAAAATCGAAGTGGCTAGCAACACTTCAATCACCGAAAAGCCTAAATTTTTAGAAATCCACTGTTCCTTTTTCATTGATTGTTACTTGTTTAGTTTCACCACCTGTACTTGTTAGGGTTATGCCACCAGTAAAATGCGGAGCCCCGGAGAGCTTGGCGAAAACGACCTCTGTCAGTCCGCTTGTTTGAATCGAATCAGTAATATCATAAACCTCATCGAATCCTGCATCTCTCGAGGCATAAGTTGAACCTTTGAAAAGCACAAAGGCACCAGGTATGACACCTACACCCCATTCACTGTCTCCTACTGAAGCTGTCGACAACACTTCTGCCCGACGAAGCGACGAGACCAACATGTTTTCAGCCACATCGAGATCGTTGCTACCTGACATCATATTGAAAAGCGGTAAACCGACTCCAGAAATAACTCCGATAAGCGCTACAACCAAAATAATTTCAATCAGAGTAAAACCATGATTATTTATTTTAGTCTTACCTTTAATCATTGGTTGAAATTACCCACCAAACTATAAATAGGTAGGATCACCGCCAGCGCCACCAAGACTACTCCGACCCAAACTATCACCAACAGTATTGGTTCGAAAATGACAGAAAGGTTTTTGGTAGTGTTGTCTATTTTGGATTCAAAATGAGCGCTGATTTTTGTAAATGTATCTGACAGTTTTCCTGACTGTTCGCCAGAGATTATCAGTCGTACTATAGTCACCGGGATAAATTTGTTAGTCTCCGGCAGAGTGTCAAAAGTTCGAGCAAAAGAATTTCCTTCACTTATGTTTTCTTTAATCTTTTTGTAAAAAGTTTTGTGTTTGTGTGACACTGTAGCCTCAACCAGAGAATCCAGCGCCGTTACCACCGGTATCCCAGAGGAAAGCAATGTGCCCAATATGTGGCCCATGTGGGCAAGCTCGATTTCACGCAACACCTTACCAATCCCCGGCGCTGAAAAAAGAATACTTGAACCGATGTGTTTGGTTTTCGGGAAATAAAATAAAAAATACAAACTTAGTATCAGAAAAACAATGACTGCCGGCACCAATATAGCGCCATACTCTCCGAGGAAAGCGCCGAGTGCGATGAGGGCCTTGGTCAGTGGGGGCAAGGTAACATTGAGCTGGGCAAACACGGTAGCCAAACGTGGCAGAATAAACCAAGTTACTGATAGCCCGACGACGATGGTTACACCGAATACAAACACCGGGTAGACCATGGCCGAACGTATTTTGGAACGGAATTCGTGGCTCTTCTCCTCGCTCACGGCGATGATTTTTAAGTTCTGGGCCAGTCTGCCGGACTCTTCTCCAACACGGATGATGGATGCGGTATGGGTACTAGCTAGTCCATTATTTAAAAGTGATTGGGATAGAGGGAAACCATTTTCAATGTCCTCCATCATTTTAGACAAAATCCTCTGCATTGGTTTCGAGCGCGTTTCTTTGGCTAGTGCAGAGACAGCATCCATGACCGTCATACCAGCCTCGAGCAACATACTCAAGTTTGCGAAAAAATAATCCTTCTCTTTGGTTAAAAAAAGATTTTCAAAAAAATTTATTTTGTCTTTTGCGTTAATTTTTGTCATCGTGTTAGTGTGCCTCCGGTGGAGGTGCAACACGCAAGAGTTCTTCGAGGGTGGTGACACCGCTTTTTACTTTTTCGACACCGTCCTCAAACAACGAGCGTGAACCTTCGCTCTTTGCCAACTTCCATATTTCACTAGAAGAAGGATTCTTTAGTATCAATTCTTCCATAGGAGACGTAATCTCGATAAATTCAAAAATAGCTGTGCGACCACGGAAACCGGTGTTGGCACAAGCGTCACAACCCTTACCTTTATACAGAGTATGTTTACCTGGAAAGAAGCTCGCCGCAGATTTGAATTGTTTCGCCACATCTTCTTCGCTTACTTCTACACTAAAACGGCAAACGTCACATATCTTGCGAACCAATCTCTGCCCGATGATTATTTCTACAGTTGAAGCTAACAAGAATGGTTCGATGTTCATGTCGAGCAGACGTGGTATAGCGGTGGCAGCGTCGTTGGCGTGGAAAGTAGACAAAAGCAAGTGCCCAGTGAGCGCCGCGTTTACTGCTATTTCAGCTGTTTCTTCGTCACGGATTTCACCAACCAGTATGATGTCTGGGTCTTGGCGAACTATTGAACGTAAACCTTTGGCAAAAGTTAGATTGGTTTCTAGGTTGGTTTGAATTTGGTTGATGCCAGCTACTTTGTACTCTACTGGATCTTCGATGGTAGTGATGTTTACATTGCGATTGTTCAGCATTTTCAAAACACCGTACAGAGTAGTGGTCTTACCTGAACCTGTCGGACCTACTACTAGTATCATACCGAAAGGCCTGGTGGCGACTTTTTCAATTTTTAATTTGTTTTCTGGAGAAAAACCCAAATCCGACAAAGCCAAACCTTCTACATAAGACGAAAGCACTCGCAGTACAACCTTCTCCCCCTCTACAGTAGGAACGATGGAAGTTCTGAGGTCGAAAACTCTGGACTCGCCACTATCTGCTTTGAGTTTAGAAACATAGCGCATGGATCCGTCCTGGGCCGCATAATGTTCGTCGATGCGGAGACGGCTTTCTACCTTGATACGATTCAAAATATTTTCATAAAATTCTTTTGGGATCTTGCCTGCATCTTTGAGGACTCCGTCCACTCTGAAACGAACCAAGGCGTCTTTGACCCCAGGTTCAAAATGTATATCAGAAGCATTGAATGCATAAGCGTCTTCGAACACCTCGCCCAGTATTTCCGGAGCTACCCGGCCCTGGCTGGCAATGATTTTTGAAAACCTAGTTTCTAAGGATTTTTGATACAGTAAAAAAGCCTGGTCGATATCATCCGGCAGAGAGTAGGTAATCTTTATCTCTTTACCTGGCAATATTTTCTTGAGTTCTGATTCCAAACCTTCTTTAGTTGGATTGTCAGTAGCTACGGTAACTGTGTTGTCTGATTTATCGAAAACTAAAACCCTCCAATCATGGGCAAACGCCTCGGGAATCAAATTCAAGACTTCCTTGCTAGGCTTTTTTAAATCTATGTCGGTATAAACAACCCCAAAGGATTCCGCCAAGGCTTCCCCTATCAGGTTGCGAGAAATTAATCCTGACTTAATCAGGTAGGTCACAATACTTATTTTTTCTTTCTGTGATTCTGTTTCTGCTTTCTTTAAATCTTCTGCGGTGATGTAGTTTTCTTCGAGTAGAACTTTTGTTAATTTTTGTTCATCAATTTTCATTGATATTATTTTAACACACAAATAACAACTAGCGTAAAATTTCTTTCGCGTAATCCACTATTCGCATTATCGGGGTATTTGATTTAACAAAAAATTTATTAGCGCCCAAATCTCGGGCCCTCTTTTCATCTTCACTCTGACCTAGGTTGGACAAAACTATCGCTGGCATTTTGTAGTTTCTGACTTTCATCTGCTCCAATACACCGAAACCATCTAGTTTCGGCATCATGATGTCGAGCATTACCATATCGAAAGTATCCTTCTCGAGCGCAGACAAAGCCTCCTCTCCGTTATACGCAACAGTAACAGTGAATCCTTCGTGGGTTAGTTTGAGCTCTAGAGCCCTTGCCATGGGCCTTTCGTCCTCTACTACCAAAATTTTTTTTATCTTTTTCGCCATAGTATCTTTACTGGTATCATAATAGATTAGAGAGTAGTAAGCAACAAAAAGCAGGAACTGACTAAAAACAACATGGCCCCGGTGCATTCATAGCACCGGGGCGTCTTCCTTTGAGATTCTTACATCACATACTTCTGCACCCACTTGGTGGCACAGGCATACTCCAATATATTCCTGGCGATTTCTTTGTCGCCGGAATCCTGGGTGAGGTTTTTCATTTGTTTTTCGATGTCGACATCGCAGTCGACATCCTCAGCGCAAGCCAGACATTCCGGATGTATCGACATGAAAAGTGTTGCCGTTTTCTGAGAAGCCTCTACTTCTCTCTTCATTTTCAGATTATTTTGGAGAAAGTTTTTCACCACTCCGGCTTCGCCTGCTTCTTTTTGAAAGTAAGCGCTGTAATGAAACGTATGCTGGTACACGTGGACATATTCGTGATATATGCCACGCATTATGGTTTCCACCAACTCGCTTTTTACAATCGAAGCCCGGGCAAAGATGTGTTTTTTGTTTCCACTGGCCGTACCGGGAGCAAACGCAAATGCCGCATTCGGTCCGGCGATAATATCCATGACAAGATCTGGGGTTTCCAAAATCAGGAGGTCCTGTTCGGGGTCAATATCATTTGAGTAAGTAACCGTGACCTGGTTACCCACTCTCACATACTTGAGCAACTTACCGATTTGGGCTTTTGTGATCCAGCCAGAAATGGCTTCCTTGTAGTCTTGTTGTTCCTCAAGAACAATTTTTTCGATAAGCAAAGCTTTTGCCGCTTCGAGCTTTTGGGGATTCGTCATCCCTTTTTCTTTTTCCTTTTGCAAAATAGTTTGGTTTCTTAGGGTCAAAAAAGCTTCGTTGTCTTTGAAGCAATTACTTTTTTGAGCGCAAGAAAGAAAACAGATGACGAGTACCGCGAGCGCAGGTTTCATAACTGAGATGTTTTTGATTTAAAAGAAATAAGAAGGAGTTCTTGCCATACGAAAGCAACGTAACCTTTCCGGTTTTAAATTAACACAGATTTACTATCCTGTCAAAATAAGGAATAAATTGAATCTCTGTCTGTTTGAATTCTTATTCCTCCTTTTTTTCTTTTCTTGCCAAGGCGCTTTCACGCATTCTGGCGGCGGTGACGTTGATTCTATCCGTAGCTATGACGGTAATAGCCGCCAAGGTCGAGCCCACTCCAAACAAAATATAAAAAGCAGCAAAAGTTCGAGAAACATCATAAGTTGGGTGCAGATCCCCATACCCGACTGTGGTTAGCGTCGCGACAGAAAAATAAAAACTCTTGGCAAAACTCCAATCTTCTAAAATATGAAAACTAACCGTGCCGAGTGTGATAAAAAAGACAATTATAAAAATAGCCGCAAAGATGTGGTATCCGTCGTGCTTTCTTCTTATTACCGATCGCCCCAAATCCTCGTTATGATTCTTCGTCATTTCAAATATTATATATAATTTGTTTATAGCTTTCAACAACGCTAGAAGTTAAAATATTTTTGATCTACCTTCCATTCGCATATCATTTGATTCTGGCTTGTGTAGGTTGAGCCTCATTTCCTCATTCCTCTTTTTTAACTCAGATTCTAGTCTGGCTATTTTAACGACAAGATCATTAATCTTTTGTCTAATTTCTGCACCTTCAGAGCCGGCAACATCAATCTTTTGTTCCAGTACACTGAGCTCACCCCTCATCTTAACTAATTCGTCCTCGAGCTTGGCTAATTCAGCTTCCTTATCTTCTAATTGTTCTTCTTGTTCGTCAATCATAGTGATGTGATTATAGCATAGTTTTTGAGAGCCAATGCTTTACATGAATAATGGCTTTGATGTAGGATGTTTGCATTGTTCACAATCTGCTCTTTGTTATGGAAATTTTAGACGACCCACGCCACCCAGAACCAGAAGAGGAAGAATACCCAATCCCGCCCTGGTTATGGGTTATTATGAGCCCACCAATTGGTGCGTTCATTTATGGGGTTTACCTGCTCATCAAGCAAGTATTCTTTGAACGATAACCAGATAGTGGCATCACCGTCTGGTTTTTTTATTTCAGACCTTTTCGGACGTCCGACGTCCGAATTGTGAAAACTAGAGCCGTTTTGCAAAAAAGTTATATTTTGGTAGTATTTCATCAGTAGGCCTCATCGTCTAACGGTTAGGACAGCGGGTTCTCAATCCGCTAATCGGAGTTCGATTCTCCGTGAGGTCACAAAAACGCGCATAAGAAAAGACTGGACTGCTCCAGTCTTTTTGCGTTTTTGTGAAGACGGAAACATGTTTTTCTAGTAAGAAAAACAGTTGAGTCCGGGGCTGGAAAATTTGTGAGCCCTGCCTGCCGGCAGGCAGGGACGGCGAGCAAATTATTGTGGCTCACAAAAATTTGACACAACATATTTTAGATGTTACTATACCTTCAGCTAAATTCGTTCACCCTTTAATTAATTTAAAGCATGAAAAACTTCCTTCTGTTTTTTCCGCGGCTGCTCGCCTACTTTTTACTCTTCAAATTCTTACGGGCAAAAGTCCCGCCACCACCAAACAAAAACTGAAGAAAAAGATCTTCACCCCACGAGCCCTTTCGTTTTCCACGGAAGGGCTCGCATTTTTTTTACACTAGAACATTTATGATATAATTCACCCCATGAACATACAACGTCCAAAATCAAAACAACCCATGCCGGAGCATGCCAAGCTTGTTTTCAAAGGCATCGTTTTCGATGTCTACCAATGGGAGCAAGAAATGTACGACGGTACTAAACAAACTTTTGAAAAGTTAAAACGGCCCGACACGGTACTGGTACTCCCAATACTCGATGACGGGAAAATACTTTTCACCAAGCAGGAACAACCAGGCAAAGACCCATTTATCGGGCTCGCCGGTGGCCGAGTGGACGAAGGCGAAGATATATTGGAAGCTGCCAAAAGAGAACTCTTGGAGGAAACAGGATACGAAGCCTCAGAATTCATTTTATACAAATCAGAACACCCAACTTCAAAAATAGACTGGGTGGTGTATGTATTCATCGCCAAGGGTGTACACAAAATTTCGGAACAAGATTTGGACTCAGGTGAGAAGATAGACACTTTCTCTATCACTTTCGATGAACTGCTCGAAATAGCCAAGGATAAAGATTTCATTGACCGCGAACTCGTCATCGACCTACTCAAGGCCTCTATCGACCCCGATAAAAAGAAAGAATTGCAGGAACTACTCAAACCACTTTAATAAAAAATAAACGCTGTATAAAAAAACTAGGCCCAGGAAGCAATTGTTGCTACCCAGGCCGTCGTTTACATTGCTAACCCCCGGTAGCAATGGTGATGAAATTACTTTTTTAAAGCAATTGTTGATTGTACTTTCTCAAAAATGGCGATTTGTAAACTATCTCCACCAGTGTCCGTGACCTTATGTGGTAATGTCCATAATTCCATTGACTGGTTCACCACATAACTTCCATCGTACGTTACCGCCTCCCATATTGCATTATCTTTCCTTTTGAAGGCAAGGCAAGGAATAACTTCACCCTTTTCATTTGCATAAGTTGTTTGAGTGATTTCCTCCGCTTCGCAGATTTTAATTATGCCACAGTTTACACAGTTTTTTGCTACCATAAAATGGTCTTGGTATTTGTATGCATAAAATTGTGTATCGTTTTCAACTTGATATTCGGACCAAACAAATTGGCCTTCTTCGGGGTTGTAAACAAAATGATTTTTGTTAGTTGTACTACAACATGATAGAATAGCGGCTACGAAAATCAATGACGCAAAAAGGAACAAGAATTTTCGTAAACCTGCGGGTGTGATGTTGTTAAACATGGCGTTAAATTTTGAAATGAAAAGAACTGGTCATTAAACAGGCGAAAGCGGGGGCAGTCGCTGTTTAATCCACCTGGTATGATAACATACCAATGAGACTATGTCAAATTTACTCTCTACTTCTTACCTCTCTAGTAAATATACGCTATAATTGTGTATGGAAAATTTACCGTTTGCGAACCTGCCCCTGGAGCACCTTTCCCCTGCTTGGTTCGTAATTATTGCAATTTTTGCTAACGCCTTCCCTCCTATACCCGAAGAAATATTCCTACTTTATTTCGGCTACATGGCAAACTTGAAGCCTGAAGTCATTTCTTTCACTCAAATTAATTTCTTTTTGATTGTGGGTTTCCTAGCAGTGGACTCTGTCGTCTATTACCTAGCAAAACGTGGCCACCGCATCATTACTTTTATATTAAACAAGATTCTCGACGTAGATATTGATACAAAGCAAGACTTCCTGCGCCGTCATGTAAATAAAATAATTTTTATATCTAGATTCTTGGTACAGTTGCGCGCACTCGGGCCCATCACCGCGGCTCGGGTCGGACTACCTTTCAAACAATTTTTAAAAATAGACTTTCTGGCACTGTGCGTGTACGTGCCCACAGTACTCGGGTTGGGTTATTACTTTGCCCATAGTTTAGAAAAGGTGCTCTCGGGGTCCAAAGCATTCCATAGTCTGATGTTTACCGGGCTCATTGTCCTCGCTTTCATCATAGTTATGCGTCGCCTACGCAAAGTACTACTTTCTGAGTTTAGCACCGAAACAATGAAAAAAATTAAATCCTCTTATGGTATGATTTCAAAATGGATAAAATAAACAAAATAATCGAAGAACGCCCTTGGGGCAAATTTGAGCAATTTACTTTAAACGAAAAAAGTACGGTAAAAATCCTGACCATCGAAGCTGGCGAAGCGTTTAGTTTACAAACTCATAAACACCGAACCGAGTTCTGGCACGTATTAGAAGGTAAAGGCAAAATAACCGTCGGTGACGGAACCGTGAACGCCCAACTTGGAGACGAATTCCTGATTCAACCTGGCATCAATCACCGCATAGAAGGAATAACTAAAATAAAAGTATTGGAAATCGCCTTCGGGGAATTCGATGAGGCTGATATACAAAGGCTCGAGGATAAATACAATCGGGCTTAAGCTCTACCCAGCCATTCGTCTTCTTGGCGAACTAGGAGTCTCGGTGCGCTTTCTTTGTCTTTTAGTACTGCATATGTAATGCGTTCCATGCGCATACCTTGGGATCCTTTAACCAGAACCAAATCCCCTGTCTTCACAAAACCAAGGACGAACTCTGCCGCTTCTTTGGAATTATTGAAATCAAAAATATTTTTCTTGGCCATTCGAGAACCTTCGGCTCCTTCCTTGATGAATTTAGATCTAGGTCCCACTACTACCAATATGTCAGTATTCTTTTTGGCTAACCCTCCTAGATTCTTGTGGGCCTCATCAGTGTGGCGACCGAGTTCGAGCATGTCACCCAGGACTGCGATTTTACGCGTGGCATTAACCTTGCCCAAAGTCTCAAGTGCAGCCTCTGCAGCTACGGGCGAAGAATTGTAAGTGTCATCAATAATAATTGAATCATTGATACCAGAGAGTACTTTCATGCGTCCGGGCGGAGTGTTGTGCATGCGTAGCATGTCTATGGACTCTAGGATGTTGAAACGCATGACATGAGCACATGCGAGCGCTGCCAGGGCTGAGTAAATGTGATTTTTACCAAAGACTCCTTCCATGACTACAGGCAAACTTTTACCTGCTTCATCCACTCGAAAAGTTATTCCCTTGGGTACATCGCCTTCGTAGTAGATATTGTCTTCACTGCCTCGCAGTGTAGCCTCGGGGTGGAATCCATAAGTCACGGTGATGTTTTTGGTTTTAGATTTCATGTCCAGCACTGTTTCGTCGTCAGCGTTTAGGATAAGCACTCCGTTTGGCTTTAAAGTTTTGATCAATGCCGCTTTTTCTTCTACCAGGTGTTTCCGGGAGTTGAAAAATTCTATGTGCACTGGAGTCTCTGGTATTGCTGTCATCACCACTATGTCTGTCGAAAGCCAGGAAGCAGTCTCAGCCATGTCGCCCGGCTTGCCTACTCCGACTTCGAGCACCAACCAAGCCGGATATTTGTGCGGATAGACGATGAGCCACAACCCTCGCAATATATTTAGTAGCCACACACCTGGATTATTCCAAGCATTCGGTAGGCCAAGTATAGTCAGTGGCAGACCTATCTGGCTGTTGTAACTTTTGTCACTCTTTCTGACATAAGCGAATTTTGAAATCACCGTGTAGATTGCATCCTTGGTAGAAGTTTTACCCACCGACCCCGTGATGGCGATAATTTTGGGATGGTATTTTTTGAGTACCAGTTTGGACTCTAAAATCAAAATTTTGGTTACAATTTTCTTTAAAATATTTTTCATATAAAGTGGTTACCTGTCCGGTGGTACTTGATAGTAATTAATCAAAAACTTGGATAAGCCAATGAAAGGATCTGCCCAAGTTTGAGCTGCATATGGTACACCTTTTGGATTAACTGCGTATAAAAAGACAATAAATTTAGGCTCGTAAGCAGGAAAGTATCCGAAAAATGAATGGGTATGCCTGTCTTCATAGTAACCTCCCCCTTCAGAATTCGCAACCTGGGCGGTACCGGTTTTCACCGCAATGCTGTGGTGTTCCATTTTAGCAAGACCGTTTTTTAGTGACTTGTCCATGACGGTTACCAACATACGAGTTATCTCCTCGCTAGTCGCTTCGGTTATTTTTGTAGCTTTGGTTTCATATTCGATTTTCTTTTCAGTACCGTTGTCATACTTTATGCTGTCTACCAAGTGTGGGGTCACCAGTTTGCCACCGTTGCCGAGCGATGCGAGTGCTCGCACCATTTCAATAGGGGTCAGGGCTATACCCTGCCCGAAGGATGCGTTAGCAAACTCGATCTCACGAGGTGAATTCAAGTTAGAAACCAAACCACTGGTTTCGTTTGGTAGGTCTATACCAGTTTTTTCTTTGATACCAAAAGCCAACAAATATTCCCGCATGCGCTCCTTGCCCAGCTTTTTATAAGTAAAGACCATACCAGTGTTGAGCGACTGATTGAGCACGTCTTGCATACTGGTCCCCGGTCCGCGACCCTTTTTGTCGAAGTTCCAGATTTCTTTTTTCTCTACTATCACTGACCCACGGTCATCGTATTTGGTATCTGCGGTTACCACCCCAGCATCGAGCGCTGAAGCCATAACCAAGGGCTTCACCACCGAACCGAATTCCAACACGTTTTCTACAAACGGATTGCGGTACACCGAGGTACTGTCTACTGATTTGAAATCATTCAAGTCAAAATCCGGCTTGGCAGAAATAGCATAGATGGATCCATCAGCCGGATTCATAATTATCCCACCTATTTGGTCTACGTTGTACTTTTCTTTAACTTCTTTTAGTGTCCTTTCTAGAAAGGTTTGTACCTTCGGTTCGATAGTAGTCACTATGTTTCCCTTCTTTTCTCCTTCCGAGAATAAACCTTCATTGATATTAGAAAAAACTTCCGCAAAAAAGTTCACATACGGATTGTCTTCGTCCCGAGCCAGCACTTCCTCGTACTGCCTCTCCAATCCGTACCGGCCAGACAGCTCGTCACCCTTATAGGCTACAAACCCCAGCGTATGGGCTGCTAGGTTTTTCCCTGGATAAAATCGCCATTTTTCTTTATGAATTTCTACCCCGCTAATTTTGAGTGCGGATATCTTGTCAGCTTCTTCCCGAGTTAGACCACCTAGAATTTCTTCATATGGGTCACCTTTCTTGCTTGCTCTGGCCATGAAATCTTCAAACAATATCACCGGCACAACAAGAAAGGCCTTTGAGTAGGGTAGAGCCAAGGTTTGTCTTTGCGGCCCAGCTGTCTGGCCTTGAGCTAGAAGTGGCTGAGACGCGTCAAAACGTGA
>Ga0208375_1004133_pt1 | contig 11689 bp, 11 predicted proteins | sample RifOxyD1_FD_184038 | JGI IMG/M metagenome (GOLD analysis project Ga0208375, IMG submission 184038) | Soil microbial communities from Rifle, Colorado - Rifle Oxygen_injection D1 (SPAdes) | ecosystem: Environmental > Terrestrial > Deep subsurface > Rock core/Sediment | place: Rifle, Colorado... | reverse complement strand
TAAAAGGGATAGCCGAAGGGCCGGTTCCGGCGGGAAGACCTTGAAGAGTTTCCGAGTTTAGGGCATAGGCCACTGTCGCGATTTGAACTCTGGGGGTAGCCTCCGCATCGGTTCCGGCTTTAACTCCGAGATATACTTGGGCATTTTCTGAGAAAACCGAATTGGTGATGGCCGATCCGCAGGTAGAGCCTAAAAGTGTCGAAAAAATACCATCCTGATCGGGAGTAATTGAACAAGTTGTTCCTGCCGCATTCCAAAGTATGCTTCCTGCGGTCGGATCATCATATAGCTTAAAAACCAAATCCGTGGCTACCGTAATGGGGTTTCCGTATTGATTTGTCAGTCTGCCCTGAAACGAAAGATACCGGCTGGGTGAGGTTGGGCTTGCCGGGTAAGCCTGAGCAAGCTGGGCTCTTGATTTCATTTGATCATATACGCCGAAGGAAAGAGCTGCACAAAAGATTACTAATATGGCGATATGGAAGTAATTGGTAATTGAGACCGAATGATATGTTTGGTACCAATTAGGTCTAGTGTAGAAAGCCTTGTAAAGAAGATCCTGAAGCTTTGGTTTTCCCGAAAATTTGGCGATAATCCTGCTTTGCAGGGAAGAATAAAATAGTTTTTTGACCGGTTGGAGGGTGTTTGTCGTCTCTTGAGATAAATACTCTTCAATCGGGTTAGTGGCCAAGTGAGCTTCTTTTTTAGCCCAGGCAAAAAACTTACCCAATGAAGCCAACTTTCTTTCATAAGTGGCGTGAGAACCAGTTTTTAAAACTTGGTCAAGATAGACTCTGATTTGTTTAGCGGAGATTTCGGACAGTTTATTAGCCATTTTAGTTTAAAGATTGAAATAATTGACGGATATCGGAAAGGTAGTTTTTACGGGTATTTTCAGAAACCTTCTCACTTTCTAGAAATTTAGCGAAGTCATTAATTATATCAAACCCATTATTCTTGCCTTGAGTGAGGTTGGTTTTACCTTTCATAAAATCAAAATTAATAATTTCGGAAGAAACAAGAAAACGGGACAGATGCCTGAGAGTGGAAAGCCTGCGGTTAGTGGTTTTAACCGGAACATTATTTTTCATTAAGAATTTTTTGTATTCATCGGCAGTCTCGGGCTTAAGAAAGGGGATAGTTTCCGGAAAAGATTCGATCGATGCACCGAAAGACCTGACTTTTTGAATTAACCAGGCCGAGAAATGATTGACATCGGACTTGTAATTCTTAAGGGATTTGGAAGATAAACCTAAACTGATTAAATATTTTAAAAAATTCTCTATCATGGCTAGATTATATTAATTATACTGATTACACCATTATTAAAAGGATTTTAATAGCTGTCAAGAGGCTATTTTCAGTTAAAAGTTAAACGGTAAAAGGTAAAAGTTTCACGCGGGTATAGTTTAATTACCGCATGGGGATTCATCATTTCTTGTGTATCATTGTGCATCAAATCAATACCCCATAATCAGTAAATTCACGCGTTTTACGCAAAAACGCTATGCCTGATAATTTTACTGCGGTAAACTGCGGAAATAATATAGATCATTATGTTCTTGCGGAGATATCTTGTAGTATGTGCGTAAATTATATATCTAACTATATCAATTAGAAAACCCTTTTTTATCTAATTTAAAATATTTGTTTTAGCAGTATCTATTGTTGACTGCTAAGATTTTTTTAATAAAAATATGTCCGAAAGTTCGAGGTTTATACTTTTTGGTATTTAGTTGATAAATAATGTACAAAATTGTCTATTATTTGTCGATACAACTATATCAATAAAAAATATTGTAGAGGAATTTTAATTATTCTTCCTTCTTTAACTAAGTCAGAATTGCATATAACCAGTCCGTAGCTGCCCTGTATTTTTTCGAGGGTTAATGAGGCCTGATCTATTTCCTTTCTACCGTGTCCAATTTCAATAGGAATCTTCCTATTTGGAAAAGCCAGAATAAAATCTGCTCCTCCGCGAGCTGAGTCATAAAAAGTTGGTGAAGCCAGTTCTTGGTTAAACTCTCTGTACAAAAACAAGGCAACAATGTCCTCAAGATACCATCCTTTATGATTAGTAAACGCACTTTCTCCTTCTACTAAAGTTAAAAGGGTGTGCCTAACGGCGGGAGTCATAAAATAATATTTTGACGGTTTACGCACTTTTTTATAGGTTGAGCCGTAAGGGTAGACCCTGATCAACATCTCTGCTTTTTCTAAAGTCTCCAGAACACTGACAAGGGTAACCAAAGAGATACCTTTTAGGGTTTGGGATAGGCTGGTGACGCTTACTTCACCGCTTCCTGCAACCAACAAGAGAATGTTTTTAATTGCAGCCAATGTTGCCGTATCGAACTTGCCTAGATCAGGTAGATCTCTTTCAACAACTCTGTCTATTTGTTGATTAATTAAAGTAAATATTCTCTGCTCATCTTTTATGGTCAGGGCATAAGGCATTGTTCCAAACCTTAAGTATTTATCAATTTCCAAGCTGTCTATGGAGAACCAATATTTATTTATTTGGGTCTTTAGTTCCGTAAGGCGAGAAAAACACTCGTCAGCACTTGCGCTATAAAAAAGAGCATTCTTGATCGCATCTTTCAAGCCTTTTACGGGATATTTTATTCCGACTGTTTTATTCTTGACGGACTCGTACTTGGTTTTTAAAAGCATATACTCGGTAAAGTTCATCGGATAGAGTTTTTCAAAAACCACCCTCCTGGCAAGATCAGTAGTTGACTGGAGTGATAAAGCCGAGGACCCTGTGCAAACTACAAAAATCCTTTTTGAGCGATCATAGATTGACTTTAATACCGCCGTCCATTTTTTGTCAAAGTGAATCTCGTCGATAAAAATAAACAAGTTATGATCAAGTTTCTCAAAGGGAACACTCATAATTTTTTGATATTCCTCAAAAACAGAGTATAAGTCAGCACCCAATTCATTAACGACTTGATCAACTGAGATATAAAGCATATCTTTTGGATAGTGAGGATAAAATTTAAGGAACAGTTGAGCCAACAGAGTTGTTTTTCCCACACCCCTAAGGCCTGGAATACTGACCATCCTCACTTCTTTTTCGCCATTAATAAAGTCATTGATTAACTTCTCAACCCGAAGAAACATGTTTCTGGCTAAATATTTGTTGCCCTGTTCGTCCTGGGTGTAGGTTTTCAGCAAGGATGGCGCACGGCTAAGCTGATTCTGAAGATATTGATTAACCTGTAAACTATTCATGGCCTCTATATCATTTAACTTCTATACAAACGTCATTTTCTATTATAGTTAAGTATAATAGAGGTGTCAAGTGGTCATTTTTGTGGCCAAAAACCAACCTTTTTCTATATTAAACCCAATAATTCTCTTTAGAAATCACCACAGTACCGAATAGTCTAGACTTTTATGAAGGGGCAATCTACTGAAAGTAGTTGTTCACCGCAAATTCAAGCTGGTTTACAAAAATGCGCTTGAAGTTAAAAAGATTATTTATTTCATAGAAAACAATTATTGCGCTCCTATACTCGTTTACGTCAACATTCCTGTACGAAAGTGGGGGATAATCGTAAGCCATAAGCACAGCATTCGATAACATTCTTGCCGTACGTTTGTTTCCATCCGCAAACGGTTGGATGTAGGCAACCATCAAGGCCAGCATGAGTGCTTTTTCAGGCGGGTACTTAACCAAATTCACATATTCTATAAGTTTCCTTAAAGTACTTTCCAGTTCGTGTTTGTCCGACATTGGTTCGTAATTTGTGCCGGTTATCATCACCTTTTGTGCTCGTATACCTGAGGCAACAAGACCTTTGGTAAGAACATTGTGCAACTGTATAACATCGGAGAAATCAAGCTTTTTAAAATCGTTTTTATTTTCAAGAATGGAGTCAAACGCATCTTTGTGGTTCAAGATCATTATGGCTTCCTCTTCCGGATGCCCTTGGGCTCGAATATTTTGCTTAATTAGTGTTTCGGTCTCGATTATACTGTAGGTATTGCCTTCAATCTGAGAAGATTTCCAGGAAAGTTCAATGACAAACCTTTCCAGTTCTCTTTTGTATATCGAGGGATCCAGTTTTTCTTTCGCTTCTTTAAGTTTTACCGCTCCATTTTCCCACAATTCAACCTCTTCTTTGGAATACAAATTTGAGAGATTCCCGTAAACATCATTATTAAAGCCTATTTTAGTTTCCCTTCTCTGTTTGAAATAATCATTTAAATCCACATATTCAAGAAGTGGATTTTTAGATACCAGTCCATAGCTGGTTGTCCTACCTTTTCCTTGAACTATTACATAGCCGGATTCAACTAACTCATTCAGATCACGGAGGATGGTCATCCTCGAATCGCCCCTATAACAGCTTTCAAGAACACCCCGCAATTTATTGCGGGGATGAATTGAACGCTGATATGTCATCCTCCTTTGGAGGGTGTCATTAGAGACAATTAATTGTGTCTAATCCAAGCGCGAAAGATTACCCCTCTCTTTAAGAAGTTTCAATATTTGTGCCTGACGGGAATTAATCGTACCATCCATACCAGGTTAATCGTACCATAAATGGTACGAAAAAGACAGATGGGGTAGTTAAGCTGTAAGACTTGCGCGATAGATTGCGCGATTAGCGTGTCTTGACAAGCCCAAGTGTTATGTTATACTTCAACTGTTACGTAACACTTTACATGAACGACATATTACAAAGACTTACACAAAAGAAGAAAGAGCTTGAGGGTAAAAAGCCTTTAGGCGCTGATGTACTCAAAGACCTTGAGGAATGGTTAAAGATTGAGTTAACCTATTCATCAAACGCTATTGAGGGAAACACCCTGACTCGATTGGAAACGGCTGAAGTAATTGAAAGGGGGATTTCAGCTGTCTTAAAAGGTAAATCTCTGGGGGATCAGTTGGAAGCTATCAATCACGCAAAAGCCGTTGAGTTTGTAAGAAGCCTTGCCAAGAAAAAGAAAGGTCATCAATTTGTAACAGAAGAAGATATTAAAGCCATACATAAAATTATTCTTACAGGTATTAATGACGAATGGGCCGGTAGATACAGAGAAAGCAAGGTATTTATCAAAGGATCCAGCGTTGAGTTTCCTTTACCTCGCAATGTCCCATACCATATGCAGGAGTTTATTCAGTGGTTGGAAGGTAAGCAAGGTGAACATCCTGTTAGGATTGCGGCTGACGCTCACTTCAAATTTGTGTCGATTCATCCTTTTGTTGATGGCAACGGAAGATGCGCGAGACTTCTTATGAACCTCATTTTGATTATCAACGGCTATCCCATGGCAATTATCAAAAATGAGGAAAGAATTGGTTATCTTGAAGCAGTAAACATCGGGCAGACAAAAGGAAATTTGCAAGCATTTTACTCAGTTATTGAAAAGGCAGAAGAACGATCTCTTGATGCTTACCTAAATGCAACAAAAGGTAAGCCGGTTATACCTGTCTTGATGGGTAAAGGAAAGGAAATAAAACTTCTTAAGATTGGTGAGCTTGCCGAGGCAGCTGGGAAAACAAAACCGACAATCAGGTTTTGGACTAAAGAGGGTTTGTTGGAGGTAGCAAAGCTCACAAAAGGGGGATATGCACTTTATGATGTTAAAATGATAGAACTGGCAGCAGAAATCAAACGTCTGCAAAATGAGGAGAGGTTGTCTATTGCGGAGATAAAAGGGAAGATCAAAACATATGGATGAGGTTAATAACAAAGGCAAAAGAAATATCTGGCTGGTAATACTCCTTCTAATCCTAATTTTGTTTTTGGTGGTAGCTGTCTATTTGGTTCAGAAACAAACTTTTTACAAAAGCAGAGCTTATTCATATACGGAAACTGTCGTTAGTCCTGTCAATAATGTTGAGATTGCTAATTCATATGCCTTTGCTAGCCCCCTGAAGGCAAAATCCGGCGGGGAATATATCCGGGTGACCGTTTATGTCCTTGATGCCCAAGGGATGGGAATTAAAGGCAAGAGTGTAGAGATAGGGGAAGCGGAGGGTCTTGAGATTAATGAAGTCCAAGCCACCTCCGACGATACGGGTATGGTGTTATTTGATATTGCTTCAACCAAAGAAGGTTTATTTATTATTCAACCGGTTGTTGACGGCAGAATTCTTAGTCAGAGAATCAACATTACGTTTGAATAGTATTAGAACAAAAAGAATCAGAAATTCCAGGCCGATAATGATAGTTAAAAGTCCCGGTTTGATTTTGGCTAACGTGTCTTCATAGACCTCAAACAGCTTGTAGGAAATGGGTTTGATATAGTATGTTAAGGTATTGCTTTTAGGGGATGGTGAGCCCTGAAAGATGGCGGAAGCAAATATTTTCCATTCATCGGAAACATTTGTCGGCAGTGAAAATTCATAATTACCCTTGGCGTCGGACCTGACTTTATAAACAGGCAAATAAAAAGCGGAAACTTCACCGACCAGTTTGAATTGATTACTACCTGCCTTTTTAGCGACAAAGATATTCACTTCACTATTGGGTAAAGTTGAGCCGGAAGCGGTCAGTTGAGTTTCTTTGATGGTGATCCCATCACTAATAGAAATGGTTGGGGGTAAAATTACCGGCCCGACTTTTGGAGAAAAAGCATTTTTGGCAAGTGCGGGAATACAGACCGGTTTGGAAAGTAAATTATTCGTATCCGTTGCCTGAAAACAAAGTTCGGGATAGGGAAAGGGGGGATCAATAAATTCGAAAAAACCGTTTTCGTCAGTTTCTGTCACTTCCGAAACCCCAATTCCCGTCATTTTGACGACCGATCCGGCTGGACCATATCCGTAAATCGAAAAACTCTTCCCCACTAAAGCCCCCACAGTTATTGAGTTGGTTATATCTTCAGAAGTAGCTGTCTTGCCGGCAAGGACCGTATTAGAATCGATTATATAGACCCAGGCAAGCAAGAAAAAGATGGTGAGGAATAGTTTACTTTTTCGAGACGACATCTCTATATTTTTCTTTTAATTCTTCAATTTCGGAAATTTCCTTTTCAAGAACAGTTTCCAACTTTTTCTGTCTGCCTTTAAGCAGTTTCCAGATGGTAACTATCAGAAGAACAATAATGCCGATACCTAAGACAATGGCCAAAATCAGCCTGACGGGAAAGACCCAAACGTAAGTTGCCGCAGCAATAACCTGATTGGCTTCACCATATGAGGCAGAGAAGGCCAGTTTGAATTTGCCAAAAAGAAGTTTCGGTCCGATGGTAGTCTCAAAGATTCGGGAGCTTTCCGGAAAGATGTTTTTCTCCTCCAGGGAAACTTCATTAATTTTTCTACCCAAGGAATCAAAAAGAGAGATTTTGCCTTTGGGGGTGATGTGATAATTGCCGGAATTATATATTTCGACGGTTGTTGTAATCGGTCCGAATTCTGAAAATAGGGGAGCGGTAAACTTTAAAATTGACGCTTTTTCCGTTACCGGACCGTTTACTTTAATATTAAGAAGGCCAACAATTCTCGGGGAAACCGAGCTTTCTCCTTGCTGAAGTGTGGTTATTGTGGTTCCGAGATCATATCCGGTTTGTTCAAAATAGATAGCCACATATCTGCCTCCGGGCAAGGCGTCTTTGGGAACACTGACGTCAAATTGAACCTTAAGAACTGTGCCGGGAGGAATAGTGGCTCTTTCGTAGGGTAGTTTAATCCAGGTTGAAGCCGAATATCGGGAGGTAACGGGAATATTGGAATTTTCCAGAAGTATCGGTTTGCCGTCATTTCCCTGAACTATAAAATCAACTGCTTTAATGATTCCCGATATGGGAACATTGCTTTCATTGAAAAATTTAATAATTAAAGATTCTTTCCCGCCGGCATCGAGAGCCGTTTGTTGTCTTGCCGGAGCAACCACCAGAGGCAAACTCTCTTGAGCATTTACTTCAGAATAAGAGAATAAGCAAAGAAGCAAACAACTCAATAAAAAAATAAGTTTTTTCATATTTAGAATATGGGAATTGCTGTATATCTGACTTTATTGTAATAGTATCCTGCCGGTTGTAAATTTGAGATGGCAATTCTAAAGCAAACGTTGGCAGCGCTTCCCGAAACCGGACCGGTATTATACATAATCGATGCCCTGGTTTCTCCGCCTTGAGTAACATCAGCAATTTGTCTGGCCTTAAAAGCCGCCCCGCCGTCATCCCATTCAAACGTGGCGTCGGTTCCGGAAGTATCCTCCATGGAAAAGCCAAGTCCGACATAGGTGCTCATATTCGTCCAATCTGTTTCTGTGGATTCACTACAGTTAGAAACCTGACAGACAGAATCCCTAATACAAGTGCCGGCGGTAAAAGTAAAATCTCCCGCCGAAGGTGTCGTGCCGGTACAAGTATTGCCGTCTTTACCCATCTGATCATTTTCTTCAATATAAACGCTGTAGCCTGATTTGGCGTTGGTTGAAACAGTCACCAGCTGATCGGTATTGTGAGTCGCGGCAGCATAGGTTGAAGAAATCGTTCCCCAGCTAATGGCCGTTGCAGTGGTATCCGGAGTACTTGAGGATCTGGTGACGCCGCAGTAATCTCCGGAATTGGCAGAAATGCCGGCAATCGTTAAGGAAAGAGTTTCATCAACTGTCGCTGACACAAAAACCCCCTCCACTGGGGCAACCGAGACATCCGATTGGTCGATGGTATTACCCGAACCATCTCGGGATTTAATATTGATTTGGTAGCTATCGGCCACTCCTTGGGTGTGGGTGGTTAGGGGAGCCGGGTTAATCAGATTGTGGGTTGAACCGATAATAACCGTTAAAGCACTGCTGGCGGTGCAGGTGGCGGTTGCTTTCGGAATCTGAATTCTTAAATCATTGGTCGCGTCTCCTGCGGTAACGACAATCGTGCCCCATTGGGTACAGTTGGAAGCTGGTGCCGTGACATCTCCCAGGACAATTTTGCCCTGATCAAAACCGTTAGTGGCAGTTGTGGCGGCGGTATCGGGAATGCCATCATTGGTTCTATTGGCAGTATTAAGTGTCGGGATAGTGATATACAAGTCGCCATTAATGGGAATGACGTCCGCGGTGGTAAAAGTGAGAGTTAGGGCTGCGGAAGCCGAGGCAATGACATAGCCATCGGTTAAAAGATCATCGGTTAAAGGGGACGTTAAACTGACACTGGTCGTTGAAGGAATATTGGCAACGGTGTAGGTTTTATTGCCGATACAGCCGTTTTCAAGAGTATCGGTAAAACAAACAACATCTCCGGGGAATAGGTGATTAGTATCGTTATCGGCATTACCCGATGCATCGATGGTGATAACTGAATTGCCTGATGTGCCGGTTAAAACTCCGGCCCGATATGAAAAGCGGGCATTAACTAAAGTGGCGGAAGCGGAAGTAAAATTAGCAGCGGAAGCGGCTTTTGCAGAGACCAAAAACACCAAAACCACAAAAAAGACCAATAACCCAACCTTTTTCATTTGTCTGCTACTATATTTTTAACTTTAATTTTATTTATAACGGTTGTCAAGATGATACAAATAACGGCTAAAACAATAATCAGTGAAAAAGGCAGCGCCAGAGTGACAACTTCCGCCTGATAGATCTTGGATTCTCCATCCAAAGTAAAGTCAAGTTTGGCTTTGTAAAGGCCCAAAAGGACGGGGGAATCTAAGTTGCAATCGGTTAAACTCTCTTCTTTTAGACAGAAAATTTTTCTTTCGGAGTAGGCGAGAACGTTTTGTGGAGCAAGTTCCAAATTTGTTTTTCTCCTGGAAAATAAATTATTAACGGTAATTCTTCCAATCGGCTTAAAAAGTGTTCTACCGACGTTTTTGAGAATGAACGAATAATTAATTTTAGTTAAAGAATCAATGATTAAGGGAGCGGAAAACTTTTGTATTTCGGCGATTTTGAAAGGATTTTCATCGTTGGTCACGCTGATTAATAGATTTGAGCCGATTCTGCCCCGCGTTTGAGAGGAAGACTCTCCAAGGCTTTTTTCGTTTTCGCTTTGAAAAATCAGGCTGTAATAATAATCTTTCTGAGCCACTTCGGCCGGAACATTGATTTGCAAAACAACAGTAGTGGTTGAACCGGCAGGAATATTGAATTTCTCACCGAAGGTAATCTGTGGCGTAAGTAAGGAAAACCAGCTTGAATTTTGGGAAGTTTCGTCAAGGTCAATTTCTCCGTTAATCCCGTCGGGTGAAAACGGAAAAAGATGCATCGAATAAAGACCGCCTTCACCGCTACTGACAAGCTGATAAGCTTGGGTCACTTTTGTTCCCGGTTTAATTAAAATCTGAGTTAGAGGGGGAGAGATAGAAAGGGAAAACTCCTGAGCAAAAGCTTTACTAACTGATAACTGACAATTAATAACTAATAACGTTAAGATAACAACAAAAAACAAGATAAACTTTTTCATTTTAATAGGACGGTATTGCTGTATAGTAAATTATATTTTGATATCGTCCGGCTTCCTGAAGAGAAGAAATATTAACTTTATAAGTCACGGTTGCGGTACGGGACCGATAGACTCTTGAAGATGACATAACCACCTTGGCAGTTTCGGCACTTGAGACATCGGCAAATTGGCGGAAGTAGGTTGAGTCGGTAAAATCGGCCGGAATATCGTCTCCGGCCATATTGAAACCGAATCCGTATTTATTAGTTTGGTTCCAAACTCCGGCGGTTATTTCGCTGCAGGTTGTGTTGCAAAGAGTATCGTCAATTGTGGGGGAACTGCCTAATATTTTCAAAGGATTATTTTCCTTGGCCGTAACCTGATAGCCGCCGGCGCCTCCTGCCGAAACGGTTAAAGTTTGAGCTATCGTTTGGGGAGTATCAGGTTGTAGGGTACCGAAGGGAATTGCAATTGAGGAAATCGTAAAAGAAAAAGGAATAATCGAATGAATGTATTGAAACCCCGAAAGGACTCTGTAACCAGTAGATGAAAACGGTCCGGCTGCAGTTTGGCCGATGGTTGAATCCAATTTATAGTTTGTTGATGTCGGAATTCCGGCTCCTGAATTAAAATTTGGCATCTGAATTTCGTAGTTGGTGGATTTAATCACTGCCTGAGCCAAAAGAAGGGCAACCAGTGTTTCTTTCATTATTCTTCAACCTTTTTTTCCATTTCCTTGCCGCTGACAAAGACTTGATATGTTTCCCCAAAAATCTTTTTCGCTTTTTCTTTTTCCACGACCGGTGTTTGCGGATCATTAAGGATCGATTTTAGTCCGGTTTGAATATCAACCAGCTGCTTAGAAAGAGTTTCGTAGGTCCAGGATTTAACTTCGGTCTGAAGTGATTTAATTTTAAGGAATTGTTTTCCGAAGATAGTTGCCAGCGGGGCAATTAAAAAGAGGGAAGAAAGCTGTAAAAGTTCATTAAGTAAACTTTTTCTTTGGGTAAAAAAAAGAAAAAAAGAAACAATCACGGCTAAATAAATAGCGGTTTGAGGCGTAAGAAGAAGAGCCACTCCGAAAAGAAGAAAATAAAGAAGAAAAAAGACAGGGGAGTTAATGGCCCCGGTTGAAAAAACCAGGAGAAAAGTAATTAAAGAAAGAAAAAAAACATCAAAACCTTGTCTTTTTTTGGAAATAAAATGAATTATAGAATAGCAGATAATCAGAAAACCGATTAAAGTCAAACTATAATAAGGGAGAGTTAAGGAACGCGTCCAAAAGTAGGCAAAGGCGATGGTGGCGGTTAAGATTACAGAATTAATCATATTTTTATTATAT
>Ga0208375_1004130_pt1 | contig 11693 bp, 17 predicted proteins | sample RifOxyD1_FD_184038 | JGI IMG/M metagenome (GOLD analysis project Ga0208375, IMG submission 184038) | Soil microbial communities from Rifle, Colorado - Rifle Oxygen_injection D1 (SPAdes) | ecosystem: Environmental > Terrestrial > Deep subsurface > Rock core/Sediment | place: Rifle, Colorado... | reverse complement strand
AAGTCAATAGGAATTTCATCAAACATATACCTTTCTTGATGGTCTTGTGTTCCATCATATAATCCTTTTATGACTTTCATTAAAGTTTTATCATCAAAAAATCCTTCTTTCTCTAATAATCCATTTGAAAAAAGTTTAGAATTGTATTCTTTATCAAATATTTTGAATTGGATTATTAATAAAGCCCACAAATTTTTATCAGATCTTCCTTTTTGGATATCATCTACTTTTTTCAATAAAAATTCTTTTTCTTCTAATCCCCTATCTTCAACAGAACGCATAAAAATTAATCTATCAATTAAAATCTGGACAACCTCATCAATTTGAGAATTAGTTAAATAAGTTCTTTTTTCTTTCAAGTCTTTAGACAACCATTCTCTATATTGCAGTAAATCAGTTAAAATAGCTTCATCAATTGGCTTAATTAATTTCTTATCAACATTATTAAGAAGTTTATTTATTTCTTCTTTCTCAAAACTTTCTCTTGATAAAAGCCATAATCTATCAAATTGTTCAACAAAATTCTCACAATCTATCCATAAATATCCTTTATTGTCTTTCAATAAATTTTTATCTATATTTTTTATATTAGATAATGCATGATAAACTCTTATCTGTTTAAAATTTGTCAAGACTGAAAATTTAATATTTTTATGGTGGGCATAAGAAACAGCTTGTTTTCCTTCATCTTCAGATAATCTAACATTAGTCTTTTTTGCCTCAATAACTAACTTATCTTGATTTCCTATTTTTAAAATATAATCTGCTCTTCCTTTTAAAATTCTTTTTTCCTTAAAAATATCCTCTCTTTCCCAACCTAATGCCTCAAATAATGGCTCAATAAACCTAAATTTTATTTGTTCTTCAGGCATTTCATCAAGTTCGCTTTTAGAAATAGATGAAAACTTGCTTACTAACTTCGCCACTTCTTGTTTTGCTATTTCCTTATCCATAAATATATTAAAGAAAACACTTATTTAAAACCTACTTTTAAACCTCCCTTCAGAACCAAACAATCAGTAATCTTCAACTGTTTCGCTTTCACTAACTTCACCTTCACCATCAACAATTTCAATTTTTCCAAATTTTCCAGAAGTTAATTGTTTCTCACCTTGAAATTCATTGACATATCCATTTGTTATTCTTACTATGCTTCCTACTTTTACCTTATCAACATCCTGATTCCAAAGAGTAAGCTTAATTTCTGATTCGCCATCTGTTACAACAGCATTTGCAAGTTTTATTTCTTTGCCATATTTATTAATTATTTTCGGCTCTTCAATACTCTTCACAGTAACTTCAACATTAACATTTCCCTGCTTTGATTTAAGTTCTGAGAGTTTCATTTTTATTAACAACTTCCTGATGCAGTAGTTGCATCTCCATTAGAACTAGCTAATGCTTGAGAACATTCTGTTGGAGCTGTATTAAAAGCCGAACAGATTGATTGTTTATATGCATCAGCATTTCCATATTGATAAACTGAATTTGTTTTTACTCCATTAATTGTCATTGTTGGCGAGCCACTTGCGCCTGCGCTACTTGATGCTTCATCATTTGTTTTCATCAAAGCTACTCCTTTTGAAGTTACACATGAATTTATTTTATTCACATCTAATCCAGTTTGCTTTGCTCCATCTTGCCAGCAAGCCCCATCTCTTCCGCATTTACTATTAACATAAGTTGCAAATGCAAGCCATTTTTCAAATCCATAATCATTTAATACACAGGCTTCTCTTTCATTTTGGTCAACTTCTGGTTGTCCGTGCAAAGAACTTACTTTATTAGCATTGTCAACACTTACAATAAAATGAACATTAAAGTCAACTTTATTTTTCAAAAGATTATATGCAGGCAATAAAGTATCTTCTGCAAGATTTCCATATGGACAAAAACTCATAACATAAAGGTCAACCTTTGGTCTGTCTGTTTTAGGAATATTTTCTGGTTGTTGAGTATTATCTGTTGCAGTACTATCTGCAGATGCTGATATTGGAATTAATGCTCTTCCTTGAGTTATAAAATTACCATCTTTTGTAAAATATACTGGAACTGTTTGTCCTTGCATATCTATTTGCACAACATAAAGTCCGCTTTCCTGAGAAATATCTTTAACTGTTGCTCCAGGAGCTAATTGAGTTGTTATAAAATCATTTGTCAAGGTTTGCATTTTGCTTTCACCAATAACATTTCCAGTTAATCCTAAACTGCCTCCTGCTCCAGTCATCATTGTAATTATAAGAACAACACTTAATAGAGCAAAAATATAAGTTGCAATTGCCCAATTATGTTTTGGAATTTTTTTAATCACACTTTCTTTTTCAGTTTCTTCTTTTCCATCTGTTTTTATCTCATCCATTTTTTAATTAACTTTTTTGCCTTTAAAAACATTGTGGTTTTTAAAAAAATTGTTTCAATAAGTTAGAAAATCTCTCATTTGCATAAAAGTTAAAAACCCTAATTAAGTAGAATCTTTATGAGCTTAAAGGAAATAGTCGCCTGCTATAAGTTTCGGGTTATTCCAAGTCCTGAAGAAAGAAGAAGTCTTAAAAGACTTCCTGAAGAAATTTTAGCTGACAATATACAAACAAATTTAACACTAGCTTATCCTAAATCTCCCCTTGAAAGAGAAATTAGGCTTGATTTATGTGAATTATATCTTCTTAATTCTCAATTATTTCCTCATTGTTTTAATGAATACCAAAAATATATGTCAAAATTTAAAAATGACGAGGTTTCTAAAAAAGGCGCAGGTTTTGATGGTTCTATACACTAAGTAAAGTATGACAAATTAGCAAAATGAAAGAAGTTCAATTTTCAAAAGATTATTCCTTTGCATCTTAACAATATTCATTGCTTCAGAAACAATTAAATATCTTGTTCTTTTTTATTTATTATGCCATATGATATTATAATCGGACGAAATAACTCTGATAAAAAACTTTTTGGAAAAAGAGGTTTAGTTTATCTTGGAAAAGGTTATGTAAAAATGGGGCAGTATACTTCACTTTCTAATCCAATATATATGGATGTTGCGCGAAGCCATGTCGTCCTGGTAAGCGGCAAGAGGGGAAGCGGCAAGTCATATAGCCTCGGAGTTATTGCAGAAGAATTGTCTCAGATTCCTGAAGAAGCGCGAAATATTGCGTCGCTTATTTTTGATACAATGGGAATATTTTGGACAATGAAATATGAAAATAATAAAGATAAACAGCTTCTTTCTGAATGGAATCTTGAAACTAAAAAACTTCCTGTAAAAATTTTTGTCCCATATAAATATTTTGAAGAGTATAAAAATAAAGGCGTTCCTGTTGATGAACCCTTTGCCTTAAATGTTTCTGATATGAAAGCAGAAGATTGGGTTTTGGTTTTTGGACTTGATATAATTCATCCTGTTTCAGTTTTAATTGAAAGAGCAATTTATAGATTAAATGAATCTTTAGCAGATTATGATATTTCTAATATTATATTAAATATAATCAATGACAATGATGCAACAAAAGAAGATAAAAATGCAGCTACTGGACTTTTTGAAGCTGCATCAACATGGGGAATTTTTGCATCTAAAGGAGATAAAGAAACTAGAATAAAAGATTTAGTAACTCCAGGAATTACAAGTGTTTTAGATTTAAGTGTTTACAATTCTGTTGGAGCTTTTAATGTTCGCGCTCTTGTTATTGGACTTGTGTGCAGAAAATTATTTAGTGAAAGAATGATGGCAAGAAAAGAAGAAGAAGTTGATTCTATTCGCTATGGAAATTATTCTACCTACAGTTCTTCAAGAGAAAGTCCTTTAGTTTGGATTTTTGTTGATGAAGCCCATGAATTTCTTCCAAGAGAAGGAAAAACTCCGGCAAGCGATAGTTTAATACAATTGCTTCGTGAAGGAAGACAGCCAGGATTATCTCTTGTTCTTGCAACACAGCAACCAGGAGAAATTCATAGAGATGTTATGACTCAAAGTGATATTGTTCTCTCGCATAGATTAACTGCGCAACCAGATATTGAGGCGCTTAATAAAATTATGCAGACATATCTGCTGGAGGGAATTAAAAAATCAATCGATGATTTGCCGAATTTAAAAGGTAGCGCGATTATTCTCGATGATATTCTCGATGATAACTCTGAAAGAATTTATCCAATGAGAGTAAGGCCAAGATTTACATGGCATGGCGGTGAAGCGCCAAGTTCAGTCAAGCCCGAGAAAAATTTTAGCGGTTAACAAAATCTAAAAATCTAAAATCTAAAATCTAAAAATCTAAAATATACTTTCACTTGATATAATCTTTTTAAATAAACATTTGTTTTATTTTTTATTGGATTTTTAAAACATCAAAAATCTCTAAAAGATTTTTGTGGCCAAAAGAATTTTTAGTAATTCTTTGGATCCAGAAAATATATAATATTTTCTTGGCTTTAAAATCCAGAAGGATTTTAAAATGGTAAAAATAAACAGAAGAAATTTTTTAAAAAGCGCAGTATTGCCATTAATTTTAATTCCTAAAAATGCTTCTTCTTCAGATAGTCAGGCATGGCTTCATATAAATCAGTGGAATAAACAAGAATTTGAAAAATATTCTAAATGGGTTGAGAATATTTATGATTTTAAAAGAAATGGAACTAGCCCGCAAAAGATGGCAAGATTTGGAAGAATTATTGATGATAATGAAATGAATTTATTGAATAATGAAAATTTTTTAGAAAATGGAAATCCTCATGTAAGCAAAAGTGAAATGAGTTTGCTTACAAGTGTCACTCATTGCGGAAGTTTTCCAATGCTTATGTCTTTATATTATTCTTATAGAAGAGGATTACCTGCAGTTGTTTCAAAAATTCAAATGAAAAAAGGAGGCGATATTCGTTATTCATCTGGGAATCATCCTGTTGGCCATGTGAGAAGCAAGCCTTTTGAAGGAGATTTTGGTGATTTTATTTTATCAGCGCTTGAAGGCAATAGTGGAGGATATAATTTTGTTTCAGGAAATTTCAGGACTTCTCCAAATTTAGAAGCAACTGATTCTTTACCAATTGCTATTACAAGAGAATTTTTAAAACCAGGAATAATGGCTTATAATGCTGATGGACATTGTTTAGTTGTAGGAAAAGTTGATGATTCAGGAGAAGTTCATTTTTTAGATTCTCATCCTGACCATTCAATTACATTTAATCAAACTCTTTCAGCGCTTCCTCTTATTAATTCTACTTCTACAGACAACATTGATAGTTGGTATGATGGATTTAAAATAATAAGATTAGCAAAAATCGCTGATGAAAAATCAATCCCCTTTTCTAATGAAGAAATGAAACAATTTGGTTTTTCTCTTGAGCAATATGAAACAATGATAAAAATAAAAGCGTTTGCAGATAAAACTGGATTTGAAATTAATGGAAAAAAAGTAAAATTTTATCCCCAATTCATAAGAGCAAGATTACAACAAGGAAAAGAAGCTCCTTTATCTTATCTAGAACTTTCATGCCAAGAATTGGGAAGCATGTTTAGAGAAAGAGCAAGTTTTGTGCAAGAGGGATGGAAAAATGTATTAGAATACGGTTCAATTGAATTTCCAAATGATTCTGCAACAGAAAATATTTATCAGGCAGATAGCGCAGGCAGATGGGAAGTATGGAGTTCTCCTTCATCTGATGTTGATAGAAGACAAAAATATAATTATTTAGCAACAAGACTTGAAGAAATGATTGAGGGATTTCCAAATGCAACTGGATTTGATTATCAAGGATTTAGTTCTAAGAAAGAATTAGTAAAAAGATTGTTAGAGAAGAAAAATGAATTATTTTCTAATGAAATTATTTTTTATAAAAATTCTAAAGAAGAAGATGTTCCTTTGACTTTGATTGATGTTGAAAAAAGACTTTTTGATTTGTCTTTTGACCCAAATCACTGCCCAGAATTAAGATGGGGCGCGCCTGAAAATTCTCCAGAAAGAACAAACATGAAATTGATTAATGTTCAACTGAAAACTGGAGAATTTCTGACTACATTAAAATCTTATGATTTAGAAAGAGGGTTAAGATATTATCCAGAAAGACAGACAACTCCCACTTCACTTGACCCAGAAAAAAATCCTAAAGAACCCCCATTTAAATTAATTGAAGAGAGATTAGAAAAATATCTTGAATAATAGTTAACTTTCTTTTGTTTCCTTTGCTTATTTTGCTAACTTGTCATACCTTGCTAGGATTATGCATTAATTAATTGGGATTATTATATTATTTTTAGATTTTGAAAATAGTTATCAGAAAAATTAGCATTTAAAGGAAAGGTAGTGTTAGGAAAACCTTGGTTCTGAGAGAAACTGAATGTTTCTCTGGTCCCAAGAACAAGTATGTTCTTGCAGGCTCCCACATTTTTCATAGAACATTCATCAGCTAATTATCCTTTAGGCAAAGTTAATTTATACTTTCCAGAACTAACATACAAAGGCACAATGTATTTTGCAGTTATTCCAAGATCATGACACAAAACAATATCTTTATCTCTTGCATTTTCTGCATTTTTAATTATTGATTGTAAGCTCATTGGAACTCTTTTTGAATAATATCTCCAATCACAAGTGTCAGTATCCCAAAACTGAATTTTGAAATTATTTTCTGATAAATAATCTGAAACTGCCTGACTTTTTGCTCCATATGGAAATCTAAAAAACTTTTCTTTTCTTTCAACTCCTGCTTCTCCATATAATTGGTTTATAACTTCTTCAGTTTTTTGTATTTCCTGCTTTGCTCTTTCAAAACTGATTTGTGAAAATACTGGATGTGAATATGAATGATTTCCTATTGTATGTCCTAAAGATATAGCTAATTTAGTGATTTCTTTTCCATGAGGAGTATTCATATTTTGTCCAAGGCAATAAAAAATTACTGGATTTTGTCCTGCAAAACCTAATAAATCAAGAATGTCAAACATTTGTTTTCTTGGTCCATCATCAATTGTCAAGCAAATATTTATTTTATTGGTTTGTGCAACAAGGTTTTTAATAAAATCTTCAACATTTAAATAAGATATTTGTTTGGGTAAAATAAGCACGCCAAGACTTGATGATAGAAATTCCCTTCTGTCCATAAATCTCAATTTTTTCAGCTTTTAAAAATATAATTGTGATTTAATATAGTGATAGGATTTATGAGATAACTTTTTTAACATCTAGTTTTTTATTTTCTCTTCTGCTAATCTTTTGCTAACTTGTCATATTCTGCCAGACTTATACAATGTTTTTGTGAAGCTTAATTTGTTTGTTGAATAATAAATTAAAAAGATAAAAGATAAATTATAATCAATGTTAAACTACAATATTTTTCCTATGAAAAATTTGCTATGGATGCATTAGCAGAACATTAGTGAAGGAGAGGTAGTGTTAGGAAAAAAATGGGTTCTCCCGCACGAGCGGAGCCGAAGAACTTCACGAGACAAGATTGATTCAGATATAACGAGTGAGGTGATGAGCCAGAGGGCGAGCGAGATGAAATTAAAGTTTATTTAACATTTCAAATTAATTTTATCTCAATATTGGATTATTCCCAATTTCAAGAATTCTTTTAACATATTCATCACTTTGGCATTGAATAATTATAACACTTGAAGTCGCAATTCTAGAAGGAGTTTCTTCTTCTAATCTATAATGCGACATTTCTTTTCCATCTTGTAAATAAAAAGGTTCATAAACTATCGTAGGATTTAAACAAAGTTGTCTATTTCTTTTATCTACATCTTTAATTTTTCCTATCATTGACATTCCTGATTCAATCCCCAATTTAACCCATTTTCCAATATAATGGTTATCTTCAAATTCTTCTGGTAAAAAACCTAAGCTTCTTCTGTTTGACATACTCAACTCCTTTTTCTTTAGTTTATAAATCTTGTCCCCACTATATAAAAGTAACACAATCGAAAGGTTTTTAAATAGATGTTATTACTATCTGCTATGACAAATTCATTAGTTGAAAGAACAATAGAAACATTACTTTATGTTCCTGGGATTGCATTTGATGCATTTGAAAATACATTTGGACAGCAAAGTACAGAATTTTGGAAAAATTCAAGTATAGGTTGTTTAGCGCTTGGAGCAGGATTATCAATCTATGCTTTGTATAAATATAATGCTGGAAAAGAAGCAGATAAAGGAAATAGAAAATGATAGTTCAATTTGATTTAAGATATAAACAAAGAACAAAATCTAAACGAGCTAGAGAATCAAGTAAGTTAGTTGAAAAACTACAAAAAATAGTTGGTGATTCAGGAAAGGTTGAGGTTCATGATTTTATTTTTATTAACGAGCTTATTATTCGCTATGAAGGCAAACCAATAAATCCTATAGACTTATACAGCGCAACAAACTCAGAAGGATATGGGATAGGAAAGTCATATATTGATTCAGAAAGTTTAGTTCAAACAAAAACTCATGATGCAGAATATACAGAAGAAAGAAAAGTAGATGGAGGAGTAAGAAATGGAAACTAATAAGATTAAACTAAATGAAATACTAACTCCTGCCTTGTGTGGATTTGCAGATAACAGAAAAATGGCAAAAAGTGATATTGAAAGAAAGTCAACAGACTTATGTGCAAAGAGATTTATAGATGTAGCATGCCATACTGCAGATGAAAAAAAATTCTATAAAGATAAATATTCCCGAATAATTGGAGGCAATATTTAAAATGAAAAACATAAAAACAAAAATTGCAGGAGGCTTAACTGCTTTAGCATTATCAGGACTTGCATTAATAGGATGCCCAGAACAACCTAAAGCTGAAGCTGAACTACCTAAAGTTGAATCAATTAAATCAGAACAAATAGATTATTTTGCAGAATTTCAAATGAACCCTAAAAGTCAATTAGTCCTAACTGCTGGAGATTTTGATGGTGATGGAGATTTAGATTTAATTGTTGGTGCATGTGCTTGGATGTATGAAGATATTAAATCAAAAAAAGAAGGCAAATTATACTTTTTTGAAAATGACGGCGCAGGAAATTTTAAATTTAAACCTAAAAGTGAGGAATACAAATAAAATGATATTCAAACAAGAACTAGTTAATAAAGTAAAGAATTATTTTAATCTTAATATCTATGAATCAAAAGTCTGGTTAGCTTTGCTTTCTAAAGGAATGGCTTCTGCAGGAGAAATTGCAGAAATTTCAGATGTTCCAAGAAGCAGAACTTATGATGTTCTTGAAAGTTTAGAAAAACAGGGATTTGCAATACAAAAAATAGGAAAACCAGTTAAATATCTTGCAGTGAAGCCAGTTCATGTTATTGAAAAATTAAAAAAAGGCGCAATTGACAAAATGAATGAAAGAGTTGACACACTTTCAAATATAAGAGATACAAACGAATACAGAGAACTTGAATTACTTCATTCTTCAAAAACTACTATGATAAAAAAACAGGACATTTCAGGAACAATTAAAGGAAAATTAAACATTAACAGCCAGATTGCAGAAATTTTGAATTGCGCAAAAAAAGAAGTTGTTATTTGCGCGCCAGTTGAAGAAATTAAAAAAAGGCAGAAATTACTTGCGCCTATTTTAAAACAAGTAAATAATTCAGGAGTTAAATTAACTCTTGCATTAAACGGCTCTGACATAGATATTACAACTCTAAGCCAGAAGCTCGGTGTTAAAATAAAGAAAATCAATTTAGACGCTTCATTCTACATTGCAGACAAAACCGAAATATTATTTATGTTAAATAAAGAAGAGGAAAATTCAGAGCAGTTAGCTGTTTGGTTTTCTTCAGATTTTTTTGTCCAGTCATTCATGGGCCTTTTTGAAATGGCTTTGAAGGGTAAGTAAGATGACGAAAGATTTAAACGAATTCAGAAGAATGTTAGATGATGAATTTATAGGTACTTTTCATAAATCAGATATTGAAATAATAGCTCAATTAGCATATTTCGACGGATTAATTGATGGAAAAGAATTAAAAAAACATTATTCTGATATTAAAAGAGGATTTTATTGTTCTTTAGGTAGCAAAACAATTCCTCAGACGACAGATTTAAGTAAAGATTTAAGTGATAAAGAACTTCTAGAAGAAATAAGAAGCCAAACTGATTCTAATAATATTAAATCAAGAGACTATCTTGATAAATGGCAAATGTATAAATTATTATGGAATGAGCTTATTATGGCAGAATTATTGCCAACTCTATTGCCTTTTGAAGATTTGCCAAGCGAACTAAAAGAATGGGCAGATTTGATTGGGTTTGATAATAGAGATAATAATTGGTATGCTAATACGAAAATAAAAAGCTTTGATATGATGACTTTTCAAGAAGCTTTTTCAGTTAGATATGATAAATGGCCAGAAGTATTAAGGGAGAATGTGGACTCCACAATCAGTTACTTATTTTATCTAGTGCATAATATTCATGGTGTTGGAATACCTACTAAACCTTATAAAGAAATATATCAAGAAATTGTTAAATCTCAAAAGAAAATATTGGGAGAAGGGGAGAGTAAATAAAATGAAAAGAATAAAAGTTATAACTAGAATTAATGAGAGTGGAAAAGTTAGTACAGAGTTTTATGAAAAAGAAGGGTTTTTTAAGATTAATCCTTTAACAGAAGCTCAAGTTTTTAATTATGTGCCTTCAAATACTCTCTATGAATTAACTCGCAGACAAGAAAGAACAGTAATGGTAAGAAATCTCATTGATAAACAATCACATGAAACTAAAGACGATATAAGAATATACCAAGATACCGCTTCATAAATATATCAACCAAACTAAACATGAAAAGAATAACTATAATAACTGAACAGCATGAATATTATGGAGAAGTTCCTTATTTCAATAGTCGATTATGTAATGGATGGTTATTAAAATCATTTGATAATACTTCAATAGATAATTCAGATGTCAGAGAATTAATAACTCAAAGTCAATTAAGATTAGCAAACTCAACTTTATCAACAGGAAGAGTTTATGCAATAGGAAAAGCAGATATTTAAACATCAAAAAGAACAAATAAAATAAAATGCCAATGTCAAAATATACCCAAGATGGACTACCGATTGTAGAGCCAGAAGTAGCAAATAGATGCACAAAAGATATTTTTGAACAAAAATTTATTCATTTAGAAATGGAAAAAATGCTTAGAGAAAATGAATCATTGGCTATTGTTTTTGCAGGACTTGAAGATTATATTACTTTTTGTTCAAGAAAAAATCCTTCAGCAAGACAAGATATTGAATTTGGCGCTGCTCTTATATATAGATTATTAAGAGAACAAAGCGCAGAGAACCAGAAATATGGGCGAAAGATTTAAAAAGAATAAATTGTCAATTAAAAAATGGAATATAAAAAACCAAATCAATATAAAAAACCAAATGAAATTTTAGCTTCTGAAATTTTATTTAAGGCAATTATTCCTATTGGGCTTTTCGTTTCTGGATTATTTGCAATATCAAAAATGGCATCATCTCTTCTTGAATATGGAGAGCATGCTATAAATTTAAACAGATATGGAACATTGGATGCACCACAACAACCCGTTTACACTAAATCAATTGAAAAAAATTGTGAACTAGATGAAACAAGAACAAAATCTATAGAGTTTTTTAATACAGACATAGAAGATTTAATTCATAAGATTGAAGAAAAAGATGTTGGCAAATAGATAATTCTAAGGAAATAAAATAATTTCTTTATCTGCCTCGCTCGCTTCGCTCGCT
>Ga0208375_1004129_pt1 | contig 11693 bp, 10 predicted proteins | sample RifOxyD1_FD_184038 | JGI IMG/M metagenome (GOLD analysis project Ga0208375, IMG submission 184038) | Soil microbial communities from Rifle, Colorado - Rifle Oxygen_injection D1 (SPAdes) | ecosystem: Environmental > Terrestrial > Deep subsurface > Rock core/Sediment | place: Rifle, Colorado... | reverse complement strand
CGGGGTCAGTCTGACCGCTTCGGTGAGTTCTCGTACCGCAGCATCGAATTGGCCCACGGCCCGATAGAACATCCCCATAAAGAGGTGATAGCGCGCGTCGTTGGGTGTTGCAGCAAGTTGCTTTTGCATCTCGGCCTCGGCCAACCGGAGGAAGGCCTCTCGTGTGGCTTCCTGTACCTGAGTGTTGCCTCCGGTTTGGAGAGCCATCGACATCAGTTGCTCGCGACCCTCGGTATCGGCAAAGGTGTGCGCGGCGAAGAGCGCATTGAAGGCGGCCAAACTACGTTCTGCGCCCGCTTGTCGTGACTCTGAACAGACCAACTGTGTCTTGCCGTCCGGGAGTGTCTGGCGTGCAATCTTGTCCTTAGGGCAGGGCGTAATAGCGTTAATGAGCGTTATGCCCGCACGGTACGGTTTTATGGTGACCAGATATATTGCGGGGATCATGAGCGCACAAGCAACAGTCGCAAGAGCATAACGCAGAGTTGGATCCGTTTTGCCTTCATGATTCGTCGACCGAAGCTCGGACTCGTGACTATCTCTGCGCTCAGAGCGCTCTGAGTTTGCGCTCTGAGCGCTTAAGTGCTCCGCATCAAAACCAGCCAAGTACGCAAGCAGGGTGAAAAAGATAATTGACGAGAGCAGGTTATCAAAGACAAAAAAGTTATGTATGAAATAGGCCAAGAGCAGACCCGATAACACCGCTCGTTCGCCGATTCCACCCTCTTTGCGTTTCCAAATGACCAGTAAGGCAACCACAAAAAGCGCAAGGTAGGTGAGAAGCCCCAGTATACCGGCAGCAGACAGCCAGTCAAAAAACACATTATGCGCCCGATCGAACCATTGTTCCTGATTGAAGAGCGACGACTTGTAATACTTGTTAAAAATCAAGTTGAAGTTGTCGAGCCCCCAGCCGAGCACCGGATGTTCTGTCACACCCTCGACTGCCATACTCCAAATAGTGAGCCGTGATGCAACTGTGCGATCGGTGAGTGACACACTGAGAAGCCGATTAAGTGTATCATTCGATTTTATAGCCGTAGTGCCTCGGAGTGAATACAACCCTCCAAATGTCACCGCTCCCAAGAGGATGACCACGATCGTACCCATACGCCACCTACCACCCTTATGTATGGCAATAATAACAAGCGCGAAGAGTATGCCAATAATCGTCCCGTAAAAAGCACCGCGTGTTTGCGTAAGGGCGAGAATTATTATTTCGAGAAATACAGCGACACCCAAACCCCAGGCGAGCCATTTGCGGTGATAGTGTTTAAACAAAAGATATAGAATCAGAAAGATATGCAGTAAAAGGTACACCGCCATATATGCCGCGTTTCCGAAGGTGCCGTCCACGCGGGCACCACTTTGACCACTGATGAGTGACCGATCGAAAAGTTGCATGAGGCCATAGAGTGTCATACCGGATGAAGCGGCCACGCTTGTGTAAAGCACCACATACCACTGCCGCCTACGTTCCTCACGTGGAACGGCCCCCATGAGGGAAACTAGCATAATGAAGTACGCAAAGAGATGGAGATACGAGACAAGTCCCTCCATACGCTCGAAGTTAGACCAGAAGCTTCGATAAGGGTTCACACTAAGAGCGGTTGAGAAAATGAGGACTGTAACAAAAGCAAGTACCGCATAGAGTACCTGGGACTTTTTGGGCCAATACTTGCGGTCCCGAGCAACCAAAATAATCCACAGCGCAAAACAGATTTCAACGATCAAGCGAAAGAAAAATCCCTTACCGGTGATGTAGGGGAAGAAAAGCCAGTTGGCAATAATGAAAGGCGTAACAAAGAGCACGAGGGAGAGCCCACCAAAAATACTGTTTCGCAAAAAAGTGTCTAATTTCATGCTGCTACTATAGCATACGCAGCGTGAGAGCGAAAGATGATTATTCTCTCGTATTCATAACAGACATTCTATGAAAATAGCTTTTGGGATCATCGAGTAATTGTTGTGGCGTGCCTTGTTCAATCAATCTCCCCTTTTCGATAACAAATAGTGTGTCAACATTGGTCACCGTAGAAAGACGATGAGCAATAATGAGCACGGTCATTGTCCCATGAATCGCCCGAATCGCCTCATGAATAAGTCTCTCGGATTCCTGATCCAGCGCGCTTGTTGCCTCGTCCAAAATGAGCAGAGCGGGTTTCCGCGCGAGTGCACGTGCCAAAACAATACGTTGACGTTGGCCGCCAGAGAGCATGACCCCTCGGTCTCCCGTGACTGTCTTGAAGCCGTTCGGTAGACTCTGGACGAAATCGAATATATTCGCCTGTTGTGCTGCCCGCTCAATGTCAGCTTGAGTGATGCTTTGATTATAAAAACGAATATTTTCCTCTATTGTACCATTGAGCAAAAAGATATCCTGGGAAACATACCCGATGTGCGAGCGCCATTCATGAAGTGCAATATCAGTACTTTGAACACCGTCGAGAGTAATCGATCCTGCTGTCGGTTCAAAGAGTCTGAGTATAATATCGGCCACCGATGTCTTTCCTGAACCAGAGGGACCAATAAGGCCGACCGCTTCTCCGGCCCTCAAGGTCATCGTGAGATCGCTCAGTATCGGAGTGTTTGCGTCGTATGAAAACGAGAGGTTGACACATCGAAGTTCTCTTTTGAGCACGAACGGCCTCGTTCCAACCTCACGTTCTCGATGTGTATCGAGATCTTGCTTGAATCGAATGACGTTCTTTGCATAGGGCAGGAGACCGCTTACCGATTGAAGTGCACTTTGTCCAGATTCGAGATATGCAAATATTTTCTGGATTAAATAGAGCGACGCACCGAAAGAGATGATATTGAATTGTGGCGTATGATACGTCACAAAAAAAAGCAACACGACAAGCACGATTGATGCGGGCTGGAACATGCTGGTACTTACGGTGCCGACCAATTGCTGACGAATAGACAGATGTCGCAACAATTCGATCTGCTCAGTCGCCTGTTTAATGGCAGGACGCTCTACCGCAGCGATCTTTATCGATTTCATTCCGATAATGTGTTCGGTCAAAAACTGAGCAAATTGCTTTTCTACCCCCGCGGCGCGGTGTCCAAGCCGCTCCATGCGCGAGAGGAATGAGCGCAAAAACAGCGCCAATACGAAACCACCTCCGACCGCATACAGCGTCATAAGCGACGAGATATTGATCGCCACGAGGAGATACATCATGAGCCCACTTACCGATTGCACCACCTGTACAACAGCACCGAGTAATGCGCTGGTTTGCTGAACATCGCGCACCAAACTGTTCTGCATGGTACCGATTTTTTGCCGGAGGGTAAACGGCCACGACGCAAGAAGCGTGCGCCGCATGACATCTGCACTTTCTTTACTCAAAAAATCTGCATTGATCCACGCCCGTACATATCCAAAAAGTATGACCGAGAGCGCACGGACAACAAAAAGGCTTAGTACAAATCCTAAAATATACCTGAAGGTAAAGGGTACATGCAGGACCATAAAGAGCGTATAGATGCTCTTGGTAACAAAATCGGTCGGCGTCCCATTACCGCCCATAAAAAATGACATGAGTGGGATAACGGCGTTGATGCCGATACCCTCAAGGACTGCGCTCATTACACCCAGTAACAATAAAAGACCGATATGTTTGCGGTATCGCTTAAAGATGTGCCACAATATCTGCACTGTTCCAATCATGAGGGGTCTCCAATATGCTGAACAGCTGGCAGCGGAAGCCGCAAACGAGCAATTTGTGCTGCGGAACGCTCGTTTTTTGTTGTGAGGTTACGAACATATCGTTCTTTCCGCTTCACATTCCAGCCATAGCTATTCTGCACCAATTCCCCTTCATGGGGAGTTACAAGCTTAGCAACGGCATTCTGCGGCCAGAGAACTTGTTGTGCCGCAATCGTTCCCATTTCTTCCATGCCTGCGTTATCGGGATCATGGAGTGAATCAGCGGCGAGCACAAAGCCGGTATGTACGAGATGCTCGATCGACCATAAAGCATAGGTGTTCCAGGGTATTTGCATCCCGCTTGCATGCTCCAGAACCTGTGACTGTCCCAGGGGAGTGTTAAAGTCGTGCGTGGGTAACCGCGCACCAACAACCAGTGTCTGGGGGTCAAAATGAGATTCGAGCCGGGCGACGAGCAATTCGGTTGGCGGATATTCAGTACTCGCGAATAAGAGATGAGACATTTCGTGTTCGGCAGCTTTCATGAGCAGTGCATTTGGAGCTTGCACAACCTTGCCCCATGGGGTGACTGGAAAAGTGTGCACATCAGGATACTCTTTGCGCATAAAGTAGACACTCCCCGCTAGGTCATCTTCAATGCGAATAGCGACAAAGATATTTGAGGGTGGCACCACATGAAGTGCCGCATCAACCCATGAGGTAAGACGTTCGAGTCCTCCTTCGGCAAGATCATAGAAGCGTGTTGCGATCGCAAGGTTTTTATGCATAGTGTCTTACAGCAAGGGATAGGCATTCAGTGGAAAGCCGGCATCAAAATCAATGACGGCGCCCGTCACCCATGGGGAAATACCAAGGGCTAGAGCGGCCACGTATGCACCGACGGCTTCGGCTGGAATAAGCTCGTGTTGTGGTAAGCGTTTCTTAGTTGCTTCGAGCATAATTGGGTTGACTTTGGTTGTTTTCATCAACTTATTCATAGGCCCAAGGCGGATACAATGTGTGGAGATTCCGTACTCGCCCCATTCAACCGCAAGTTCGCGTGTAAGCCCTTCAATAGCCGCCTTTGAAGTTGCATACGCCACTCGGTTCGGGTACGGTGTGCGTGCATTCATCGATGATATTGCAATGAAGGTTCCTCGTGTTGCCTTGAGTCCTTCGAATGCCGCACGGGCAAAATAAAAAGCGCCCGTGACGTTAACCCGCATGACCCGGTCCCATTCTTCATCAGTGACTTCATGTGCCGGTTTCACAAGATTCATTCCTGCGGCATAGACCGCCACATCAATACGAGGGGGTAGTGTGCGGTACGAAGACGCCTCAGCGGCGTCGGGGTGTGCTTCACTGGTCCAAGTCGGATCAATGGTATATCCCTTCTCTCTGAGCGCGGCCGCAATGCCGCCGCCGACGTTGCCGGTTGCTCCGATTATCACTGCTGTTTTTTGTGTAGTCATATGTTATTTTACTTTTTCCCAGGACTTTTTCTTCGCGAGATACACCCACACATAGGATACATGCACGCCTGGCTCGCCGACGACTGGATGATAGCCCATTGGTACCGTACCAAATGTCTCGTGTCTGATAGGCCAACAGGCATCGACAGCACTATTATCAAACCAGACCCCCTTTCCGACTTGAATGCCGCGCTTAGTTTTGCCTTCCATCAGATAAAAGAAAACTTCTTCAAATCCCGGTTCGGTATGATTTTCAAAGTCATGCGGAAGACTGGACCAAGTCCCCAACCCTCGATGCTTGGTAATGCCAAGGCGCATGGTCGGCGCTGGCCCCCCAGGCTTAAGGTAATGATACACATCTCGCTCGGCATTACCTTCACCTACCACGATCGCATGAGCATCGCGAGCGAGTATGGTACTTGACTGCCCCTTCTCGTCAGTAAAAACTACTTTTGCAATATCCCCCCCTATCAGATAAACCTGAGCCTGCTCAGTCTGAGTTTGAAAGACCAGCGCCCCATCAGCACCCGTAACTCTGAGGGTGTCTAATTTTACTTCATTAATCCATGGATAGGTCATATGCAATTTATTTTTTTTCTAAAAATTTGAATGCAGGATCGGTATTCCAGATATAGGTACGTTGTTCGCCCGCCAACATCCATAGATAGTATAACCGATGCCCCGGTATATTGGCCACCGGATGATATCCGCACGGAATATGCGTGATATCGCCGTCTTTAACGACATATGCTTCGTCAATGGAGCCGTCGTTGCTATATAACCGTTGAAATGCAAAGCCGGTTTCAGATTCTATTTTGTAGTAATAGATTTCTTCAAGGGGTACTTCTAGCATCTTCCCTTCTGACTTGACATACTCATCATGCTTGTGCGGTGGAAACGATGACCACTCGCCCGATTCGTTTATAGTTTCTCCGACGGCAATTCTTTCTGTCTGTGTTTCAATATTTACAATATTAAAAACTTGCCGTTTGAATCCAAGTCCTCCTCGCAATTCACGCGTAATGGCTTCAGGATCAATGAAGGTTGTTTGAAATCGCTTATTTGCACGCGCCTTACATAAGGCGATAGTAGTATTTGTGGATGTCTTTATTTCAAGTGTAATACCGGGTGAAATAAAAACAGCTGAAGCATTGTCAGTAAAGACTGAATTGCGCCTAACCTCCTTTGTAATATCTCCCACCACAAACATGCAGGTTCCTTGAATTAGGACAGCGACTGCTTCAAAGTCGATCGACTTCCATACTGCATGCTTTCCTGCTCCAACATGCAAAAGCTCAAAATCGAGAAGAGAGAGTCGTGGTGTGCGCGGGGCGTGAACCATTTTTTTTATTGTACCATTAAGCTAACAATTTGCACCTCGCCAAAGTCTAGTTTCTTGGCTAACTGGTCATACGCACGTTTGTATGGCTGGTTCACCATACTGATTGGTGCGTTAGCCCCAAAGCTCTTGTGCGTTTCTATAATGAGTCCGAGGCGACGAGCACATGCTTCCATACCCTCTTTTGAGGCCACACTTAAATGCTGCACCGGTAAAAGATGCGGCCAGGTTTTGCCAAAATATTCCGCTAATATACCGAACCGCGGCGTCTGTAGCATGATCCTGCCCTGTGGATTAAGTAGCTTTCTTAATGAAGTAATCACAAGTGCAGGATTCTCTACGTGTTCAATAACATCCCATAAAGTAATAAGGTCGAATTTTCTAGTAAGCGTGGCAAGACCTGAAAGTGGAAAGACATTCCAGCCATTTTCTTGCGCTTGGGCCAACATGTTTTCGGAGAGGTCGGTACCATACAGTACGGTTTTAGGACTGCAATATTTTTTACAAAACTCAAGAAAGATGCCGTCTGCGCAGCCAAAGTCAAGCACTGATTTTACCTTTTTTGGATTGATATTGAGGTCAGCAAGGGTGAGCGCATATTCTTCATATACGGTGGGACGATATGATTTTGCATATCGAAGTCTATTGTCTACTCCCACATGCGGCTGTAGCCTTTTGGAGAGATAATCGTCCTCGTACGCCTCCTTGATCTGTTTTTTTGTAGGTCTAGGCAATATCATTAAACTACTGCAGTGGGCGCAACGATACCAGGTAGAGTCTAGCTTCTCCCACTGTACGCGTGCATACCGCGTCTTTTTTCCCTTTTTGCCACACCAAACGCAAGTCATCATACGAGGAACTTTCCTTCCATTACTTTTTTGTAAGCACGGCGGACAGCGTCGGTTGGACTCATGCCGCAGTCAAAGGCAAACTTTCGACCGATACAGTCTTTTGCATTTTGGGGGATTTCAGACATCATTGCAACGTAAGCTTGCGGATATTTATACACAAAATATTTGTAAAATACCTCCGTGCTGAGCGGGTTGCCGAGTGCCATTTCGAGTGCACCATCGATAAAGTCCGCGCCCCGGGCAATCGTTGTGGCGCTCGAGTCCCAGCCGCCGGAAAGGCGCGGAGTAGACTCAAGAATGCGCGGGCCTTGCTCCGTGAGCATAATATCATGCTTTAAAATATGCCCGCCGTCTTGTTTGTCGAAACCAAGCGCGCGACCGGCGTCTTCTACCATTTTCTGAACAGCAGCTGTCGTCTCTATGGAGTGTACCGCAGGGTTCATGTGGCCGATCTCAACCGCCCAAGGTAGATTTTTATACGCCTCAATATCGAATCCTGAGAAGAAACGCATATCTTGGCGGAACATTCGGTCAACCCAATTAAGCCAATACATGGTACCGTTGTACCATAATGTCTCAACCGACTGCTCGGCAATTTCGTCCGTCACGGGAATTAAGAGCTCTTCCACAATGGCTGATCCGGTCGTCCCGTTTTTTATTGCATGTTCGAATACCTCTTGGGTCAAATCGTTAGGAGTGTTGATTGGGGCGAATCCGCGACTGCCGGCATTATTGGTCGCCTTGAGCGCGGCCGGAGTGCCGATTTCTTGTAATGCCAAGAGGGCTTCATCGTACCGCTTTGCTATTTTGAACTTGGGCTGGGGAATGCCTGCTTTCGTCAAGACCGCTCTCGCCTCGTATTTATACCGACAGACACGGGAAATCTCCGGGTCAATACCATGAAGGCCAAGATGTCTTGCAACACAAGCGACCGTTTCGTGGCAATCTGACCCCGAGGTAAACACGGCGCGGATATCATAACGTGTCTTGAGCTCATCTGCGGCCACAAGATTTTTGGGGATATCAAAAATATCAACATGCACGAATTCGTCCGCCATTGCCCTGATTGCACAAGTATCTGACCCATCGCTTAGAATAAGCGCAAAGCCACGCTTCTTTATCCTTTCGGCAACCGGGCGCTGCATTGCACCTCCGGTAATAAGCCAAATCGCGCGGGGTTTCTCGGATATGTTATGATGCATGTTATTTTTTCTTTGCGATAATCATATATTCTCGCCCAATACCAGCCTGGGCTAACCCACGATAGAGATCGGTGAGTTGTGATGGGTCTCTTGCATACTGCGCTAATTCAAAAGCCTTGCGCTTGCGGTGGCATTCACGGCCGAGTGCATGGTTGCCCACGTAGTTTTTACCAGCAAGCAGGAATGTTTCGAGCGGATAAGTACCGATGAGCTCAACGGTCGTACATCCTTCGGCATCAAACAGACTCTTCATATGCTGCGGTGTAAAGTAGTTCAGATGATGTTTTGGTACCACCCACCAGGGCTTGAACCCATATTTTGTACGCAGGATCTGCTGCAGCGGATTATAATCGTTCGGGCAAAAAATAGCCAGTAGTCCTCCCCGCCTCAGCATCTTTTTCATATCCCGTATAAACCCGAGCGGGTCGGGAACATGCTCAAGCACCATAGCCGCATGGACAACATCAAAAGTGCCTAACTTTTCTGCTCGATCGTAGGAAAAAAAGTCATGAATGGTTTTGAGTCCACGCTTATTGCTGTAGTGCGCCGCAGCTCCAGATGGCTCGATACCGACGACCTCCCAGCCGCGCTTTTTGCCGCAGGCCAAAAAGTGACCGGGGCCAGAACCGATATCAAGCAAAGTCCGACCTTTTGTGTGCTTCTCGAACAATTCGTAATAACTTTGGTATGTTGCCATCCACCAGGGTAAGTCTTCTCGCGTCTCTTTAAAATAGTTCGGCCGCTCGTGCTCATAGAACTCAGTCTCATAAAATTTCTTTAGTTCTTCTTCGGTCGGAACTGGAGATACATGGATAAAGCCGCAGGGCTTGCAGTCAATTACCTTGATTCCGTCAACCGTATCCAGTACGTTCCCGCGGTGTTTTTTCATGCAGAAAAAACGTTTGGCGTGAGCGGGCTACGACCAGAAACATCGTGCGAAAGCTTTTTACCCAGGAATAACCCAAGATCCTTGGGGGCAATACCTCCCCAGGGACGAAGCGTGATCACCATTTCTTCGGTAAGTAATTCTCCGGCCTTGAGGTCGCGTGCGGCATAGACCGATCGACGTGCAAATCGATCGAAAATCTCATCGTCAGGGTGGCCTTCACGGACGACTGGCTGTTTGATACCCGTTCCGTGAAGAGCCGCTTCGGCTGCGCGGATCTCCTCGACCATTCGCTTAAATTCAGCCGGTTCAAGTGAGTTTGGATCGTCATTACTGCCACCCTTCCGAGTATCAGTTACATGCTTTTCGATCACACAGGCACCGAGCGTCACTGCAGCAACTGGTGCCCCATGATAAGGCGGCTTTGAGTGATCGGAATAGCCGATCGGAAGCTTGAATGCTTCCTGCAAGGTTGTGATGGCCCGGAGGTTGAGGTCGCCCTCCTGTGGAGGATAGATCGAAACACAATGCAGAATAATGATCTGCATATTTCCCGTTTCTTGAATCACTCGCACCGCATGAGCAACTTCTTCGAGATAGGCCATGCCTGTCGAGATGATGACTGGCTTCCCCTGCTGGGCGATGTAGCGCAGGAGTATGTCGTCAGTCAGCTCGTAGGAGGCCACCTTGTAAGCAGCAACATTGGCCTTGGCGAGTACATCAACGGCCTCTTTGTCGAAGGGTGTTGAGAGAAACATAATTCCACGGCTTTTCGCGTATCCGACAAGCTCAGGTGTCCACTCGTACGGCAACTCGGCAGTCTTGTAAAAACTCGATAAAGGGCCGATCTCCTTGCCGTGCCATGAGTCATAGATAACCGTATCGGCAGCAATCTTCATCCCGGTCAGATGCTGGAATTTAACAGCGTCGGCCCCTGCCGCTACCGCGTTGTCAATGGCGCGAAAGGCAACATTGATGTCGCCACGATGGTTTGCTCCCACCTCGGCAATAATGAAAGCCGGATGGCTCTTACCGACCTTACGACTCCCAATCATAATTTCCTCGATCGGGTCGTACCTAAGCACGGAAGGCAGTGTCTTAAAAAATGGTTCTCGTTCTTTTCCCATAATGCGTAGATTATATACTTATCGTTCCATTTTGTCTTCTGTGAGGGCTGATTTGTATGACCCGTTTTTAATTGCTTCGACACCCTGGGCTTCAGCCAGCAAACGTCTTTGATATGACTCTGATTTCTTTAGTAATTCAAATTCTGCCGCGAACGCAGGATTGTGTTCGATGAGCACCGACTCTGCACCTTGATAACCCACCTTACCAGGGAAAGGTTCCTCCGTATATTCCACAAAAGCGTGCACCCGCGGGATATGATACTCGTTCGAGACAAAAAGTACTCGGTTAAAATTTCTGGTACGGGCAATTACAAGAGATTCGCAAATTTGCGTTTTTGTATTAACCGATTTTTCTTCCAGAATAATACGTTCACCAGGAACTCCTCGAGCAATGAGTTCGTCAGCTTCAATGCACGCATGGCTTTTCCCTCCGAGTTTGTTTTGACTGGTAGTAATCACATATGCGTGCGGATATTTCTTTGCGAGCAAGACTGCTGCCTCCACTCGTGCGATTCCACCCAGAGTACCGAAGGCGTCCGCCTCGCTATACATGGTTGACCGGTAGACGGTGGTACCTGTTTTCTGATCCTTTTCTGCAACAGTACCGCCCGAAAGCACAATAATAACGTCGGGTGTCATAACGTGAGATCAATAATCCTGGGGTCAGTCATCAAGTCCACGATGTGTGCACCATGTGCCAGAGTCAATGCCGGGTCCGGCTCACCGCGGTCAAGCAAGGAAATAAAGTAAGCCAATTCATCGACATACCGCTTATTGGGGTCAAATGCATATGGCGTGCCATTAATTTCGTTCTTTGCAAAATCAGCGGCAATTACACCTTCTTCGCACACAATGTGCATGGTGTGGAAGGAGGGGCGCGCGAGGAAGTCAGAACTGGCAACAACTTGTACGCCTCGCGCCGTGCTACAGGTTATCTCTGTCGTGTCATCGACGTCGATCTCTAGATCTCCGATACGTTTTTTGGTTCCTGCATATTCTTTGATTTCACCAAAAAACCATTCGACAGTGTCGAGTGAGTGGCTCATGCTTACAAACATCGCTCCCCCGCCCATCTTTTTTTGCGCTGCATACTCGGTGCGATAATCCCGATCGGGGTGCCAGTCCGGCAGGTATTGCCCCGCTCGGTACTCGACCGAGATC
>Ga0208375_1004127_pt1 | contig 11697 bp, 11 predicted proteins | sample RifOxyD1_FD_184038 | JGI IMG/M metagenome (GOLD analysis project Ga0208375, IMG submission 184038) | Soil microbial communities from Rifle, Colorado - Rifle Oxygen_injection D1 (SPAdes) | ecosystem: Environmental > Terrestrial > Deep subsurface > Rock core/Sediment | place: Rifle, Colorado... | reverse complement strand
GATTGTATACAAATCTCACTTGACCAAATATATTGGCCATTGAAGATTGTTGTTCTTCATTTGGAAATATTCTGTATTTATATGCTTTTAACATTTTTACACATTCTATATATAAATATGTAAAAATTTTGTAAAATTGATTTTTTTTGTAATTATTTAAAATATTTTCATATATTTGTAAAATAGCAGTGATTTATTTCATTTACATTTTAAAATAAATGAGTTTATTGCTGAAAATTATAATTATTTTTCGTATTTATAATAAAATATAGTGTGATGGCGAAAAAACATGTAAGAGGTTATTCTATTGAAGACATAAAGGTGGGGATGAAAATTAGAGAAAAAGGAGAGAAAGATATATATGGTATTATTAATAACATAGAAGATGCCCATAATGTTGATATAACTTTTTATAATATGAGAGGTTTAAGATTAGCTTTTGCTTCATATTGCTTTGATAAAAAGTGTGAATATGAATATATGGGTGGGCAAATAGAAATAATAACAGAATGATTTCGGAAGAATACAAAAAAAGATTAAGTGAGTTAGCTGGCATATCTGATAGTATGGATATTATTATTACAATTCCTAAATCTATACAATGGGAAGAATATGAAAAAGAATTGGCTACTGTAAAAGATTATAAGCAAGTTATAAATTTTAAAGTAAATAATTTTCCAAAAACTAAAGTTGGAAATAAGTGTTATTTGCTTTATAACGGATTTATTATTGGATGGATGGAAATAGTAGGGATGGCAGAAAAAAACTTCACCTGTTCAACTACAGGAAAAAATTGGATGGGTAAATTTATAGAAAGGTCTGGGGCATTTCACAAAATAGACCCAATTCCAATGAAAGGATTCCAGGGATTTAGATATTTTAAGTGAAAAAAGCTTTCTAAATGAAAATTTGATGAGATTTTTTTAAAAGTTTTTTATATTTATAAGTGCTATGAATTTATCTGAATTATATAAAAAAAGAATCCAGAAACTCGCAGGAATTGAAAATAAGTTTATATATCATGGGACAAATGATGGTGCAGCTTATTATATTCAGAGAAGCGGAAAAATGAGAATTAATGCAGCAGGTAACAATGAACCTTATATATCTTTTACAGGTGATTTAAATGTGGCCAAATATTATGCAGATATGAAGGGGGGCACTTCCAGAGGAGTTGTTCTAAGAATAATAAGAACTCCAGATTTTTTCTTATCTCCAAAATATAAAAAAAATAAAGGTCATGAATGGGTTACTGAGAGAGAAATTCCATTAAGTGAATTAGAAATCCAAACCAAAGAAGGTTGGGCTCCACTTGAAAAGTGGGATATAATTGATAAAAAGATTATTGCAGAAGATGATGATAGAAAATTAGGCAAAAGCTTAGCTGATAAAATATCGTCTCCTTTTGTTGTGATATTTAGAGCGGCTCCAAAAGATATTTTTGAATTTAGAAATAAAGATTATATAACTTTAAGCAAAAAATTTGCAATAGAGCATGCCGAAAACAATCACGTTTATCACGAAGAACCATTTCATGTAATTCAAGCTCTTGTTCCAACTAAAAACGTTTATGATGCATATAATCCAGGGGAATATTTTTTCTCTGGAGAATCTAAAAAAGCAAAAGAAATATATATGTCAAAAGGACCAGATGAATATGAAGGATTGGACGAGTTAAATTTAATGGAACCATATAAACATAAAATAAGGCAAATAATAAGACAAGTCATAAATGAATCATTCGAAATAGACGAAATGGCCTATCCATCAAGTTTTAATTTCGAAGAGTTTAAAGATTTAAAATCATTTACTGCGAAACAAAACTATGCCAAACAACATTTGCTTGGAAAAGTTGGAACTGGTACTGGTAGAGCAGTTTTTAAAGTAGATAGTGAAAAAGTTATTAAAATAGCTTTAAACGATAGGGGTGTGGAACAAAATATTGTTGAAAGCGAAGGATATAAACAAGAATATGACGTTATAGCCAAGGTTTTCGATATTGATGTAGATGATTATATATGGATAGAAATGGAGCTGGCTAAAAGGATTTCTGAAAAAAGATTTGAAGAAATTGTTGGAGTTTCATTAAAAATGGTCGTTGAATATTTGAGATATCAACGAGGTTTACCAAACTATTTTAATACAGATTTAATCGGAACTATGGATGATAGTGATTTTATAGATGAATTATGGAGATTTGTTCAAGATTATGATTATCCAGTTCCAGGCGACTTTAGTAGGATTAATTCATATGGAGAAGTTTTAAGGGATGGAAAGCCAACAGTTGTCGTAGTTGACTTTGGATTTAGTAGCGATGTATCATCTATTTACAAAGATTATAAGAAGAAAAAAATAAATAAATATCAATTAGCAGAACTTGATGTAACAAAATTCAACGATTTCTCCAAAGAAGAATATGAAAAGCAGTTAAAGCATTTAAAAATAGATAAGTTTGAAGATTTGGTTGGTAGAACTGTCTATTTTGTAAAGCCTGTTTATGGTGAGCATAAAGTATTAAAATGGGTACCAGAAAAAGGCGAATATCTTCTTTTTACAGCTGGTCAAAGAGTTTGGGCAAATCCATTTAATATTATACCAATTCCAGAAAAGATAGAAAGAGAAACTGAATTAAAATGGGTTATTGAGAAATTATGTGCCGAAGAAATTCCTTTAAGTATTGAAATTAAAAATATAAGTGTTAATGAAAAAGGCAACTTGCTTGTTTCTTTTGATTTAATTACAAAGGACCGTATGAATGATTTTTATGGGAAAAGAAAAGAAGTGGAAGTTTTATACAAAGATGTAATTTTAGAGTTATCAATTAATGAAAGAAACAATCTTAGTTATTTTCTTAAAAGCGAAGGAGAACAAAAAATATTAAAATCTTCAGACGGAAATATGGCTGGGAAATGGGATTCACATGCTCCATTTATTTCTTCAAATTATAATACAACCCAAGATGATTGGAGTTATATGAAAAAAATTGTCGAAAGAATAATTTTAGATAAAATTTAATAGCTTGTAAATCAACACATAAGGAAATAATTTAAAAATAAATACAAAAAAACTTGCATTTATTGTAACTTTTTTCTTATCTTTGCGTAGAAATAGAAAAATTGAACTATTTAATATAAAAGTGAAATGTTAGCAATTAATATACATATCAACACAACAACAACGAATAAACATAATAAATGTTTATCTGGGTGTGATATGTCCTTTATGAGCTAAATCATAAAACAATAAAAACAGGGCACCCAGATTTCGAAAGAATCTGGGTTTTTTGTTTTATTAATGTTCTTTAAAGTATTGAAAATTTTTCGGTGGCAATTGTAAAAGTTACTTCGCATTTGTCTTGATAACAAAAGGTCGCTGGTTCGAGTCCAGTCATCCCTCCAAATTTAACAAATGGGGGATGTAGCTCAGTTGGTAGAGAATAGAAAAAACACTTTTGCTCCTTTTCCCCGAAATTTTTTATGTTTCTTTGGCCGAGTGGTTCGAAGGCATCAGACTGTTAATCTGACGTGGAGCAATCCCCATCGTAGGTTCAAATCCTGCAGGAAACGCAAATATGTTCTTTGAAATGTTGTTTATAATTTAGAAAATTTCATCCTATTTATTAATACAAAATGTTAATAAAAAGGAAGAGGTATGAAAGAAGAAATTTTAAAATTAAGAAAAGAAGGTCTTACTTATGAAGAAATTAGAAAGCAAATTGGCTGTTCTAAAGCAACGATATCTTATCATTGTAGAAAAAACGATTTGTCAAACCCTAATGGAGTAAAAATTCCATCTGAAGAAGAAAAGTTGTTGATGCAGGAATATTATAATGAATGTGGCTCTTGTATAAAAACTTCTCAAAAATTCGGTTGGTCAAAGAGTACTGTTTTAAAGTATGTAAAAACAGAAAAGCATGAAAAATTATCTGATGAAGAGTTTAGAAAAATGAAATCTGCAAATGTTATATCTTGGAGGCAGCGCACTAAGTTAAAATTAATAGAATACAAAGGAGGAAAGTGTCAAAAATGCCAGTATGATAAATGTGTTCAAGCATTAGAATTTCATCATTTAAACCCCAAAGAAAAAGACTTTACAATATCGGGAAAATCATGGAGTTTTGAAAAGCTGAAAAAGGAATCAGATAAATGTGTTTTAGTGTGTAACCGATGTCATACCGAAATCCATGCTGGATTGCATGAAGATTATAAACAATAAAAATTAAAAAACTAGTGGCAACAGAAAGGATTTCATCGCTGTTAACGAAGGGGTCGTAAGTTCAAGTCTTACCAGGGTAGCAAATAAAATATAAATTACCCTGTAGCTCAGTTGGTAGAGCACTAAAAAAGATTCTTTCACCTTTTCCCTAGTTATATTCTCCAGTAGCTCAGTTGGTTAGAGCGTTTGTCTGTTAAACAAAGGGTCCCAGGTTCAAATCCTGGCTGGAGAGCTGTGTTGGTGGACTGTTGGTTGTCCGTGGAGGTTGTGACCCTCCTTGACGGGGGTTCGATTCCCCTTCAACACCTAAAAAATAAAAGATGAGAAAGCTGTATTTAGTTAGTAATTACCATAGTGAATGTTATGACATCAATGAAAATGATACAATAACAATCCGTAGAAGAGATGAAGAACCGTTTGATTTAACAATTGACGGAGCAGTAGACCTCTTTAGGCAGTGTCCTTCGGTGGCATGCTTTGGAATAATTAAGGCTGTAGTTCAGCAAAGGAATGAGGAAGTTGGAAAGTGGGAAGTGTTAAAAAGTGTTCTTTAAAATATTGAAAAAAACTAGTGGCGACAGTAAGAGTTACTTCGACTTATATTCGAGAGGTCACAGGTTCGAGTCCTGTTCCCCCAACAAACAAAGTAAATTTTGGGGGATAGCTCAGTAGGTTAGAGCGCTAAAAATTTCTCTTACGCTTTATCCCTAGTTTTATTTTTTTAAATGGTGATTGTAGCTCAATTGGTAGAGTACCAGATTGTGGTTCTGAGGGTTGCGGGTTCGAGCCCCGTCTTTCACCCAAGCAAAGTGGTTGCGCAAATGTACGAAAAACGTTGTATTTTGCAACCATAATGCCACTGTAGTTCAGAGGTAGAACGCTTCCTTGGTAAGGAAGAGGTCAAGGGTTCAAGTCCCTTCTGTGGCTCAATATAATGCCTTGTAAGCATAAATGGAGATGCGCCTGTTTCGTAAACAGGAAATGACAGTTCAATGTCTGTCACAAGGCTCAAATGCACCGTAAGCATTGTAGGTGATGTGCTAGATTTGTACTCTAGTGAGGCGGGTTCGAGCCCTGCACGGTGCTCAAAGCGTTCTTTGAAAAAGTTTTTTAAAAAAATGATATTCGAATCTTGATTTGGACTTTTTTATACTATTTATAATAAAAATAAATGTATGAAAAATAAAAAATGGCAAAATGAAGAATTGGAAAAGGCAGCTGCTTTATTAAAGGGTGGCAAGACTTTTAAGAACATTGCTATTGAGTTAAGAAGAACTGCAAAGGCAGTAAAGGTAATGTTAAATAAAAATGGTTATTCATATTTAATAGAGCAAAAAGAAAAAAGAATATGCTTAAATTGTGGCAAGGAAATCAATGTTACAAAAAAAAGTGAAAAGAAGTTTTGTAATAATTCTTGTGCAGCAAAATACAATAATCATAAAAGAAAAAAAATAAGATTATGCTTAAACTGTGGTCAAGAATTAGATTGTAAACAAAAAAAATTTTGCAGTAACACATGTGGAAGTTTGTATAAAAGAAAATCAATATTTGAAAAAATAGAAAATGGAGATTGTTCTTTGCCAGGGAAAAATTACAAAAATTATTTAATTCACAAATATGGAGAAAAATGTATGAAATGTGGCTGGAATGAGGTAAGCGAATACAGTAAAAAAATTCCCATTGAACTTGAACATATTGATGGTAATTCAGAAAATAATAATCTTAGTAATTTAAAGTTGTTATGCCCAAACTGCCATTCATTAACTTCAACATACAGATTTTTGAATGTTGGAAATGGAAGATATAAAAGAAAACAGAGGTATCATGATGGCAAAAGCTTTTAAAAGAAAAATTGTTGAAGCAGAGATGTTTTCCTTGCAAGGTCATCTCAGAGTTACGGCTTAGTACGGTTAAAATGTGGTTCGAACCCACCTTCAACAGCAAAAATGAAAAAAAATTAAAAAAATTGAAACTTTTTTAAATCTAATACGTATAAAACAAAAAATTGAACTATTTAAAATAAAGAAAAAATGAGTGCAACTATTATTATAGCAATTTCTAAAAGCATTAAGATAAAAAATCTTGATGAGGGAGAATATTGTGTATAATAGTTAACTTAAAATATATACATTAAGAAAGCTCCTTCAGAAACGAAGGGGCTTTTTTTTGTGTTAAAAAATTAAAAAGAAAGGGAAAATGTTAAAAATGGTGAAATATAAACGAAAACGTTAAAAGTCCAGGTGGCTCACTTCGTCTGGACACAGAAAAACTGTATCCGTGGCCGAGATAGACGTGAGGCACCAGACTTTTAATCTGGGATTCTATAAGATGTACATGGGTTTAATTCCCATCGGATACACAAACTCCTTTGTAACTCAGTTGGTTAGAGTATAATACTTTTAATATTAGAGTCGGCAGTTCGAGTCTGCCCAAGGGAACAAAAAGCCTTTATAGCTCAGTTGATAGAGCCATTCCCTCTTAAGGAAGGGGTCGCTGGTTTGAATCCAGCTAGGGGCACAAAACGAAATGTAGCTCATCTGGTAGAGCATTTGACTGATATTCAAAAGGTAAGTGGTTCGAGTCCACTCATTTCGACTACTAAGGACAAGTATTTCAGTTGGTTAGAAAACGAAGCTGATAACTTCGGGGTCGCAGGTTCAAGTCCTGCCTTGTCCACAAAATTTTAGCAAGGACCCATAGCTCAGTTGGTTAGAGCAATTGACTCATAATCAAAAGGTCGGGGGTTCATATCCCTCTGGGTCCACAAAATAAACCTCACAATTCTTCTGTGGGGTTTTTTAAATACCTTGGACTATTTACATTATATGATAGTCCAAGTTTACAAAAACAAAGAAGAAGGTAGAATTATGTTTCTTAGTAAAGCATATCAACATAGAATAAAATTATATGAAGGATATGAATTTGTAGAAGAATTTGAAGCTGAAAGTTGGGATGAATGTATGAAAACAATAAATAACAAATTTTTCAATTACGTGAAACAAAATTGATTCATCTCCACGCTAAAGCAAAAGTGGAGCTTTCTCAAACAAAAATTTGTAAAATAATGTGAAAATTTGCATCGAAGCTTTTAAGGATTTTTTTTGAAGAATAATTTTTCTGTAAAAGACGGTTTTTAGGTTTTTTATAATATTTATATTAAATTCAATTAGCCATGATTATAAAAAACAACACCCCAAAAGAAAGAACCTTATACTATAAAATAGAAGGTAAAATTTTACACGTAGTTATTCCTGCATATGGACAATCTGCAGATATCGAAGAAATAACTCACATAGACCAACTTCAATTAAGTACTTACGAAAGACGTTTAAGGCATATAGAAACGTATCTTGGAAAATCATTTGCAAATCCATTTTCGATTCCTGGTGATAGCGAATTTCCTGGTTTCCGTTTAACTGCAGCTGTTATTGGAAATTATACTGGAACTATAACCCCAGCTTCAATTTCTGTTCCAGAAGGAGATAATGTAACATTCACTCTTGCTTTACCAGCAAGTAGTAGAACTATTACAGTTACTGAAAACACTCCAACTTTAGCTTCTGTATCTCCAAATGGTTCAGTTATTACAACCTCTGTTCCAAGCTTGTCTACTTTTACTGATAATGGTTTTAATGAAATGTCGGCTTTAACTTATGTTTCTAGTGGAACATCTGCTTATACAATAACAAATATGGCTTCAGCTCATACTTTACAGGCTTCATTTGATGTTATTACAACAGCTAGAACATTTTCAATGAGTTCTGTTATTGTTCAAATTCCTATAACGGCATCTGTAGTAAGTGGTGGAACAATGACTACCGCATCTGGAAGTACATCAGCAACTACCGCAACTTATTTGAGTGCATTTACTTTTAATGGAAATAGCTTCTTAAATTCCGTAACTGGAACTTTGTCTGGTTCATCATCTTGTGTGGTAAGTGGAATTACTGCTTATACAAATACTTTGGCTGTTACTTATGGATATATGACAACTGCTACAACTATTACAATGTCAGCTTCAACAAATGAACAAACTCCTTTGAGAGTGTTTACAGTAAATAGTGTTGATAAACTTGCAAATGTAACTGGCGCTGTATCTGGAGAATCATTCTATTCGCTAATAATGACAGCTACAACTCCAATGGTTGTGTCAGCTAGATTCTACTCTGGAGCATAATCTTAAAACAATTATTTAAAATAAAACCCCAACTTTAAACTGGGGTTTTTTTTTAATATTTATAAATAAAAAAAGTGAAAATAAAAGCTTATCATGGTTCCAATCATGAAATAACTAAATTTTCTGATGAATTTGCTGGTGGACCTAAGTCTATTGATGCAGAAGGACCTGGAATATATCTTACAAACTCCAGAGAAAATGCTGAAATGTGGGGAAAATACACTTATGAATTGATTTTATCTCCAAGAAAGTTTATCACCAATCAAAAACCATCTTCTAAGGCAAATAGAATAGATATGAAGAAGTTTCTTGATATGAAAGGTGATGAAGATTATGCAAATAATTGGAGCCCAGATATAGAAACGGATAAGTTAATGGCTATAAATGAAGCAATAAAATATAATGAGACAGAGGATGAAGCATGGCACTCTTTAAGAAGAGAACAATATAATGGAGTGCCCCAGGCGTTTATGCGTGCAATGAGCAAGTTGGGATATGACATGATGACTTTAAAAAAGGATTTTGATTTTGGAGATGTTGATGCAACATATCATTATATCGTTTATAATCCAGAAATAATAGAAATAGTAGGAGCTGAAAGAAATTCAATAGAAGAAAATGCGAAGAAGGCTGTAAGAAAATTAATCAGAGAAGTTATTGATGAAAATATAAACAATATTTCAGAATTTAAAATAGGAAAGTGTTATCAATGTTTTGAGCTTCCACAAAATGTTTTTGAAGATATATATGCACAATTTAGTAGTGGAGAAAATGACCCAGAAGATTATAAATATTGTTTTAAACTTTTAGAACCTAAAGAAATACCAAAATATCTTCCATTGGTAAATACTTATATAAAAGAATATAAAAAAGGTGATAAAAATTATTTAGAGAGCATTATAAATTCTATAAAAAAACAAGGATTAAAATATCCTGCGGTTGGAACAGAAGGAAATCATAGAGGTGCAATTTTTTATCTATTAAATAAACCATTGCCTTATTTGGAAATAAAGTCAAAATGAGAAATCTTATAAGAAAAATAATCAGAGAGTCAATTGATAATTTATTAAGTTCTGGAAAAAGAGTAAAAGCTATTTTAAGAACAAAAGAAGCATATCAAATTTTAGATGATTCTAAAGCTCCAGGAACGACTTGGACTTCGGGGGGATGTGGAATATTGGCTTTGGCTTTAAGTGAGTTTTATAGCGCTCCTATATGGGCGGTATATAATACCACAAATAAGCATGTAGAACATTTTGTAGTTAAGGTTGAAAATGGCAATTTTCTTGATGCAGATGGAGAACATGTGAATATGATTGGGGATTTTATGAAGAATGAAATTGTGCATGGAGAATTAACACTGGTTCCATATGATAAAAAAATGAATATTGGTGATATTGTAATGGATGAGAATGCTGCAAAAAGGTTGGTGGAATTGTTTAATAAAAAGCTTTCGAATAAACCAAATGATAAAATATTGGATGAAGAAATTAATAATGTTTCCGAATTTAAAGTTGGGAAATGTTATCAATATTCAGAATTGCCAGATGATGTTACAAATGACATAGAAGTTCAATTTAAAAATTTCGTAGATGGTTCTTATTATGAAGGTTATCCAGAAGAATATAAATATTGTTTTCGACTTTTAGAACCAAGTGAGATTATGAAATACCTTCCATTAGTAAAAACTTATGTAAAAGAATATAAAAAAGGTGATAGAGATTATTTAGAAAAAATTATAGCCTCAATAAAAGAAGAAGGTTTAAATTATCCTGCTGTTGGAATGGAGGGCAATCATAGAGGTGCAATTTTTTATCTGTTAAATAGGCCATTACCTTATTTAGAAATAAAAGATTAAAAATCAATAAGATAAAATAAAGTTTAAAAAATAATTAGAAAAAAACTTGCATTTATTGTAACTTTATTTGTATCTTTGCGTAGAAATTAAAAAATTGAACTATTTAATAGAAAGAAAAATTATGAAAACTTTATCATTGTGTTTATGTCTCTTACTAGCGAGTTGCTCCCAAAGCAAGTTGAAGTGGGATACTATTGCATAATGTGAAAGTAATCCAATAACTTAAAAACGGGAGCAGTCTAAAAAACTTGCTCCCGTTTTTTTTGTTCTTTAAAATATTGAAAAATGCCCCCTTGGTGAAATTGCTAAGCACGATAGTTTTAAGCGCTATTAATTGCAGGTTGAAGTCCTGTAGGGGGTACAAAATGGCCAGATACGCTAATTGGCAGTGCGTACTGTTTTAGGAACAGTTGGTTGTGGGTTCGACTCCCTCTCTGGCTACATGAAAAGGTTCAATGACATATTTGATTTTGAAAGTGACACTTCAAATTTTAAAGTTGGCTTTAAAGAGTTAACTTCAAAATATGGTTCTGACTATATTCCATTTTGTCAAGCTATGTGGCAGGCAAATGATGGAGTTATGACAGAAGAAGAATTTATGATAATGAATGGCAATATGCCAAGAGGTTTTTTTGAAAAGGTTGTTAAAAAATAAAATGCGGGTGTGGCCGAGTTGGTTTAGGCGGCAGTTTTAGGAACTGTGGTAAACATTAGAAACGATGCAGGTTCGAATCCTGTTACCCGCACAAAATAATGATATGGCACCTTGACCGAGAGGCTAGGTGGTGGTCTGCAAAACCATATACTCCAGTTCGAATCTGGAAGGTGCCTCAAGCGTTCTTTGAAACAATTGGCTTAAAGCAGTCACACATTTTAGTTTTTTTGCATATTTATAATAAAAAGTATTATGAAAAAAGAAAAAGATAAAAAGTGGACTAATGATGAAATTGAAAAAACATTAAATCTTTTACGAAGTGGTAAAAATTTTAAAGAGATTGGAAAATTAATAAATAGAAGTCATCGTTCTGTTATGGCAAAAATGAATAGATGTGGATATAAATTTTGGGATTATAATTGTTTTTCTGTAAATAAAGGAAAAACAAAATACGGAAATTTTGATTGGGGGGAAATAAAAAAAGATTATGAAAATGGAATGTCTCAAAATGATTTAGAAAAAAAATATAAAACATCGTATCAAGCACTAAAGTGGGGAAAAGAGAACGGGAAAATAAAATTTAGAACAAGCTCAGATTCAATAAAACTTGCAATTAAACAAGGGAAAATGCCAAGATGTATTTCTCAAAAAAGCGGAATAGAAAGATATAGACAATTATGTGAATTTAAATTTGGAGTTAAAACTTTTTATGAATATTTTAATTTAAAATTAATAGAAGATTTTGGATGGTATAAGGCTAAAAACAGAGGAGATAATTTAAATGGGGTTAGC
>Ga0208375_1004122_pt1 | contig 11706 bp, 11 predicted proteins | sample RifOxyD1_FD_184038 | JGI IMG/M metagenome (GOLD analysis project Ga0208375, IMG submission 184038) | Soil microbial communities from Rifle, Colorado - Rifle Oxygen_injection D1 (SPAdes) | ecosystem: Environmental > Terrestrial > Deep subsurface > Rock core/Sediment | place: Rifle, Colorado... | reverse complement strand
CCTTTTGGAGAAGAATTTCCACGACATTAATGGAGTTACCTTGACCATGAAAGAAAAAGCAAATGAACAAGGCCATTTATTTGCTGGGGTTCATAAAGAAGAAATTGCCAAGGCCCTCGCGGAATCAACCAGGCTCTTGGTTAAACCAGAAATGATTATGCTTGAAGAACCAATAAGAGAGATTGGTGAATTTTCTATTAACATTGCGATTAAGGATAAAAAAGCAAAAATTACATTGAAGGTGGAAAGTATTTAGTGCTGTTCTAAAAATAATAATAAAAAAGAGCGGTTTGTTACCGCTCTTTTTTATTATTTCTGTTTAAGGTCTATTAGATAATGTTTACAACTTTTTTCACTGTCGTTTTCCCGTTGAAACCAACTTTTCTTGTTGTAGTAAATTTCACCTTTCCAGCCCTTAGGGCAAAAATAGTGTGATCTGTACCGAGGCCAGTGTTTTTTCCCGACATAATTTTTGTCCCACGCTGACGCACGATAATAGAACCGGACTTTGCAGTTTCGCCGTCATGAAGCTTAGTACCTAAGTACTTTGCATTGGAATCTCTAAGGTTTTTAGCTGTACCTCCAGCTTTTCGTGTTGCCATATTGTTTTAAAAAGTTAAAAAAAGCCTTTTCCCGTAAGGTCTTATGATAAGATTACGTTGATGCGGATTATAGATTATATATTGTTAAAAATCAAGGATTTAGCCCAAAAAGTGGGGGAGGAGAGGCTATTTGTCCCAATAGTCATAATTTTGGTGGCTTTTGCTTCTTTTGGGTTGGGGAGGCTTTCAAAAATAGAAGAAACGAAAACTCCCGTGACGATAACGGGGAATAGCGAGGTTGGAAAAATTTCCAATTTTAACAACATCACGACAGGGGAGAAACGTTTTATTGCTTCCAAGAACGGTAAGAAATATTTTCTAGAATGGTGTTCTGGAGCGAAGACCATTAGCCCCCAGAACAAAATTACGTTCTCTTCTGAAGAAGAAGCAAAAAATGCTGGTTATACGCCGGCCGCCAATTGTCCAGGACTCACACCTTAAGAAATTTTATTTCAACTTATTCTTCCTCGACTTCTCCTTTTTTCTTAGTTGATTTTAATGTTGCGAATTTTTTTGTAATTTTAGCTTCTTTTATTGCAGATATTTCTTCCTCTGTAAGTTCGTTTATAATTTCTTCAAGTTTTTTTGCATCAGGAGTTAATAATTTTTGCCAATGTCCGTGCGCTTCTAATTGTGGTCGGAGTTTTTCTAAATCATAAGATACGCGCTCTTGATTTGTCCGAGTAATAAACCCGAGGTCCCCAAAAACTCGCTCAATCTTTTCTTTATCCATGTAGTTGATTATTACCTCTCGCAGTTCTCCTAAACGATCTTTGTTTTTATCCTCACTTTCTTTTAGCGCAAAAAATTCATCAATTGCGGAAGTGACCTCTTTTTCGCTAGGTTCGTTTTTTTCTACCTTATATTCGTGTGACCACATAGGGCAAATGGGGCGAAATCCACAATAATCACACAACGGCCCAGGCATTGGCTCGAAGCTATCTTTCTCGGTTTTTTCCTCAACTTCACGGATTGTAGAGAGTAATGCTTCGCGCGCCCTTTTTATCACCTCCTCGTTTGGGGTAAGTGATATTTTTTCGTTGTGTTTTAGGAAATATAAAGATAATTTAATTTTCCCAGAAGTTATTGAGGGCCAGCGTTTTGTTAGGGCTAAATGGTACAAGTTTAATTGTAGGTTTTCTTCAAGTGTTGATTCCGCCGGCATTTTTTTTGCAGTTTTGTAGTCAATTATTTCGTACGACTCGTCTTCTTCGTTTTTGTCGATACGGTCGATTATTCCAGAAAGAGTGTGAGTACGGTTTGTTTTTTCATCAACGAGGTCTAAAGAGAATCTCGTCTCAAGTTCTAGTGCGTTAAAATTCCAAGGTTGATTTTTTTTGTAAAAATTACGCAACATTCTAATACCTTCTTCAAAGTACATTTTTTCTTCAGCTTCTTTTGTTTTTGGGTCGTTGAATAAAACACCTTCCGCTTTTTCGTTAAATTTTATAGTAAAGAAATTGATTACTTCGTCTAAAGTTGGATAGAGGGGATTGCGCTCGAACATGTATTTCAAGGCGCTATGAATTAGAGTCCCAAAAATCGCTTCTATTCTTTTTGGGGCTGGACGCCTTTCAATAACCTGATATTTATATTTCAGAGGACAGATCTTAAATGTATCGAGTGCTGAGTATGAAGTTCTCATTTCTCCCTATTCTAAAATGAGGTGAGGAAAATACCTAGCTTATTTTTTGTTCTTTGTCCTTAAAAACACGCATATCTGCCTGCTGGCAGATTGCTATACTCGTGTCGCCACACTCCGTAATGTTTTTAAGGACAAAGAACCTCGACAAAAGAAAAGAAATTAAAATATGTTATAATGTCGGTATTATTCGGCTGGATTTTTAATCTAATAATTTTTTTTATGTCCTTTTTGTTGCGCTACTTAGAAATAATTAAAACTTTTTGTATTAAAAAACCGTGGCTTTCGGGGTTTTTGGCTGTAATCGTCATAATTGCAGGTTTTTATTTTTATAGAAATTTTACAAAAACTCCAGAGGTAAACTACGTGACGGTTACTCGTGGGACGGTCTCGCAGGTTGTTTCTGTTACAGGGAAAGTTAAGCCAGCAAAAACGGTAGATCTTTCTTTTGAAAAAACAGGGAAAATTATTGCAGTATATCGTGATGTTGGTGAACATGTTTACGCAGGAGAACTTCTTGCTGTCATAAGCAATGCTGATATCTTGGCTCAGCTTGAGGGGGCGGAGGCTTCCGTTAAGGTTGAGCAAGCTAGACTGGATGAACTTAAGAGCGGAACGCGAGCGGAAGATATTTATATTTCTCAAGTTGATGTTGATAGCGCAACTAACGATGTTATTAACGATATCAAGAGTGGTTATGTGTATGCTGATGATGCTATTCGGAATAAAGTTGATCAGTTTATGAGTAACCCAAAAAGTTCAAATCCACAAATAAATTTTGTTCTTTCAGACAACCAACTCAAAAGTGATATTGAGTCTGGAAGATTAGCCATGGAGCAAATGTTGATTGCTTGGAATTCATCAGTTATCAAAATTTCAGCATCACAGGATGTTGTTTCATCAGCAAATGAAGCAAAGACAAATCTCAAATTGATACAAAGTTATCTTGATAAAATCGCGTTTGCCGTGAACGGGCTTTCAATTAGTTCAACAATTACGCAAACAACTATTGATAGTTATAAATCAGCCATTGCGACAGGTAGAACAAACGTAACCTCCGCACTTTCCACACTAGCTACTGCTTCTGAGAGTTTAGTTAGTAGTAAATCAAAGCTTGCTTTGAAACAGGCGGGGAGCGTGCCAGAGAAAATTTTAGCGCAAGAGGCGGCGCTTGACGTGGCAAAAGCAAATGTGGCAAACCTACAAGCTCAATTAGCCAAAGCTTTCGTCTATTCTCCAATAGGAGGGGTAGTAACAAAACAAGATTCTAAAATTGGAGAAATAGCCTCACCCTCCGTTGTTTTGATGTCTGTTATTTCGGATGCGCAATATGAAGTTGAGGCGAGTGTGCCAGAATCTGATATCGCAAAAATAAAGATTGGTAATAAGGCAGAAATCACCCTAGACGCTTACGGTAGTGACATCACTTTTATAGCGACAGTGTCAAAAATAGACCCAGCCGAAACGATAATTGACGGGGTTGCAACATATAAGACAACTCTTAGTTTTGATAAAAATGATTCACGAATTAAGTCTGGAATGACCGCTAATACGGATATCGTTGGGGAAAGAAAAGAAAATGTCTTATTTATTCCAGGTCGTACAGTTACGACGAAAGATAAGATAAAAACAGTTTCTCTTTTTGACGGAGAAAACATCAGCGAAGTTGTCGTCACACTAGGACTTCGAGGTTCAAGCGGTGACGTTGAAATTATCTCGGGGTTGAAAGAAGGGGATATGGTTAAGACAAAGTAGTAATTTATAAATAAAAATTAAATACTTTAAACGGGATGGCGTTAATGGAAGTTAAAAATTTAGAGAAAACATATCACGACGAACAAGTCGCAACGAATGTTTTAAAGAAAGTTTCTTTTGAAATACCAGAAGGGCAGTTTATTGCGATTATGGGACCGTCTGGATCTGGCAAATCGACACTACTTCATATTTTGGGGTTCTTGGACGAACCTACCGGAGGAGAATACATTTTTGATGGTAAAAATCTTGAAGATTATGATGAAGAAGAAGTGGCCTATGTCAGAAACAAAAAACTAGGATTTATTTTTCAGTCTTTTAATCTTTTACCGCGCACTACAATCTTAGAGAATGTAAAATTACCCCTTACTTATTCTGGGGTTAAAGAAGAACTTTGGGATGATATGGCAAGAGAAGCAATTGAATCTGTCGGGTTATCACATCGGCTAGACTTCGAACCATCACAATTATCCGGAGGGGAAAAACAACGAGTTGCCATTGCTCGCGCGTTAGTAAATAAACCACAAGTTATTTTTGCTGACGAACCAACAGGTAACCTTGACTCAAAATCTGGAGAGCTCGTTATGGACATAATACAAAAATTAAATCGCGATAAGGGGCATACAATTATTCTTATCACCCACGAAACATACACAGCCGAATACGCAGAAAGGATAATTAAACTTCGTGACGGCGCGATAGAGAGCGATGAAGAGGTTAAGGAGCGACGCACTGGGAAAGCTTTCATTAAATAAAATGACCTTAAAACACAGCGTAAAAATTGCTTTGGGTGGACTCAGAACCAACAAGACAAGGTCGAGCCTTACAATTCTTGGAATTGTAATTGGTGTTACAGCAATAATAATGGTTGTTTCGTTAGGGCAGGGGGCTCAGGACCTTATTTTGGGCCAAATACAGGGGATTGGGGCTAAGACAATTGGTATTATTCCAGGAAGAACGCCAAAGGGTCCGACTGACGTTTTGGCGACATTAAGTGCTTCTTTGAAACAAAGGGATTTAGACTTACTTTCCCGTAAAGAAAATTTACCACATCAGGATGGAATTATGCCGATAGTTTTTGGTAGTGAGACTGCTACATACGAAGGGGAAACGTATCGTCCAACTATTTTTGGTGGGACAGAAATGATGGCGGAAATCTACGACGCTTTTCCTAGTGAAGGAAGAAACCTAAGCGATGATGATGTGCGTGGATCTGCTGATGTTGTTATTTTGGGCGCAAAGGTAGCTAAAGAGCTTTCTCCAAACCAAAATCTTTTAGGTGAACGCATAAAAATTAAAGGTAGAAATTTCTTGGTAATCGGGTTGCTCCCAGAAAAAGGTGGCTCATCATTGTTTAACTTTGACGAAATTGCAATGTTGCCGTACACGACTGCGCAAAATTATATTTTTGGGATAAAACACTTTAATCGAATCGTTGTTCGAGCAGATAACGAAGCCAATATAGGTAAAACAGTAGAAGATATAAAAATAACATTGCGTGATGCTCATAATATTACAGATCCAAATAAAGATGATTTCGGAATTGAAACACAGGCCGATGCCCTCAAAACCGTTGGAACAATATTAAACACACTGACTCTTTTCTTAGCCTTAGTAGCGGCAATTTCGCTTGTTGTTGGTGGTATTGGAATTATGAACATTATGCTCGTTTCAGTAACAGAAAGAACCAGAGAAATTGGTTTACGCAAAGCACTAGGTGCGACAAAAAAGAATATTCTTACTCAATTCTTACTTGAAGCAACAATGCTTACGGGGATAGGCGGTTTAATTGGAATCGTGCTTGGGTCCCTACTTTCTTTTGCAATAGCATTTATAATTAGTAATGTTTACGGGATGGCCTGGAGCTTTACTTTTCCGTGGGTAGCGGCCTTTTTGGGAATAGCTGTTTCTGCAACGGTTGGGTTAATCTTCGGTATCTATCCTGCAAAAAAAGCAGCAGCAAAAAGCCCGATTGAGGCCTTAAGATACGAATAGTTTTTTGTTTTTCCACTTTTAATGAAATGAAAAAAATTTTTAAATTTACCGTTTATATTCTACTAATTGGGTTTTTTGTCTTTATTTTTAAAGACCCTATAGAAAAACGCCTACAGCTCATCTTGAGCAATATTCAGTCAATTTATGACCCATGTGGTACACCAATTGCGTATTCACTGGGTGCATTTGATTCACGTTTTGGCTTATCAAAAGAAGAGTTCCTGGGGGTCCTTAAGGAATCAGAAAGTATTTGGGAAAAAGAGATTGGTAAAAATCTTTTCCAATATGATCCTCAAGGAAAGTTGGAGGTAAATCTTATTTACGATTATCGACAAGAAGCAACAAGTAAATTAAAAAGTTTAGGCATGTCGGTTGATCAGAGCAGAAGCACCTATGATGAATTAAACGCAAAATACGTTGAACTAAACGCGCTCTATAAAGAGGCAAAAATAAATTATGATACACGTCTTAGTGTTTTTAATAAAAGGGTAGAGGAGTACGACAGGCAGGTTACTTTTTGGAATGCAAAGGGCGGGGCGCCTAAAAAAGATTATGAAAATCTACAGGCAGAGAAGGCCGTAATCGAAGCAGAAATAAAAGAACTAGAGGTGCTTAAAAATATTGTTAATGAATACGTTTCTAGGATAAGGTCGATTGTAGTAGTTATTAATAGTATTGCGAATGAACTTAATTTAGATGTTCGAGAATATAACCAAATTGGAGATTCCTTGGGGGACGAATTTGAAGAAGGTGTTTATCGTAACAACGGAGAGGGAAAAGAAGAAATCGATATCTACGAATTTAATAGTCACGCTAAACTATTAAGGGTTTTGTCTCATGAATTAGGTCATGCCCTAAGTCTTCCCCATGTTGAAGATAAAACTGCAATTATGTATAAGTTGAATGTAAGCAAAAACCAAATATTAACTGGGGACGATATCGCATCTCTTAAAACAAGGTGTGGAATAAAATAAAATGATTTACAACCCCACTTTAATTTTCAAAAAGTACATAACCAAGCATGAGCGTTATATTGGGATAACCTCAATACTTCTTGGTTTTGTTTGGGATTCCATTACATTTGCGCGCCCTGAGCAATTACTAGGAAATCTCGTTCTCGTTTTTTATTTAATCTTATCGGCGTTTGGTATCTTACTTCTGTCTTTATATAAGAAAAAAGGGGAGATGATACCAGTTGTTTTGCTTGCAATTATACAGTTTGCTTTTGGTAATATCGCCGGTAGCTTCCTCTTTCTTTACGGGAAAAGTGGGACATTTGAGGGTAGTTCGCTCTTTTTGTTGATATTAGGCGTGTTTGTTATTGGAAATGAATTTATCCGCGAACGCTATACAAGAATTAATTTTCATGTTTCCGTTTGGTATTTTTTGTCTTTACTTTATCTAACCTTTGTTGTTCCAATGGTTTTGGGAGAAATGGGGAATTATGTTTTTGCAGTTGGTGGAATAGCGAGCCTTGTTTTAATAGGAGTTTTTTTGGGAATTATTTTTCTTACAAACAAAGATGTTATTAGCAAAACAAAGAAAATATTTTTCTCAATACTTACAATCTTTGTTTCATTTAATGCCTTATACTTTTTAAATATTATTCCACCAGTACCACTATCTCTTCAAGAAATTGGCATATATCATCTTGTTGAAAAAACAAACAATGGGAATTACAGAGTTTTATACGAAGAGCCAAAATGGTTTGATTTATTTTATGACACCAATAAAATTTTTAACAAACAACGAAACGAAGCAACCTACTGCTTTAGCTCTGTCTTTGCCCCTATTAAACTCTCAACGAATATAAATCACAAATGGGAGTATTACGACAACGTAGAATCTAAGTGGCAGATATCATCAATAATCATTTTTCCAATAGAAGGTGGGCGAGAAGGTGGTTATCGTGGTTATAGCAAAAAACTAAACTTACGCCCTGGTCTTTGGCGATGTTCAGCTGAAACAGCTTCAGGGGCACTTATAGGTAGAACTACATTTACGGTAGTAGATTCAAATAAGATTCCAAACCTCAAAGAAAAAGAGAAATAATTAAATAACTATATTTAATGGTAAACCACAAAAAGGGAGAGGGGAAGCCCTCTGGCGAGAATGATTAGAGAAAGTATACATAGTATCTATTTTGATAAATATTATTCAAATATATTGAAGTGAGAAATAAATAAAACTTACACGTAAAAGAATATAAAACATCAATAATAACTAAACCCCAACATACAGACCTCAACACTTAAGGGGAGTGCTTTAGTTGGATTATATAGATGTCGCACAATATACCTTTTACGACATGTAGCATTAAAACAATAGGCTGGAAGCCCTCTCCTAATTAGTTCGCCTAAACCTCTAACCTATTGGACTTAAACTTTCCGTACTATCTTTTTTAAATTGATATATAAAATCTTCTACACAATCCCCTAGATTTATTTCTGAAAATAATTTTAATAAACTATTTTAGTTACCTGTGGTAGTTGCCGTTGGTATATTAAATTGCGGTACTAAACTGAAGAATGTTGATGTTCCCTGCCCACTGATCATTTGGTGCATATTTTCAGCAAACGGCATTATAACCACGTTTTTGAACGTAGTGTTCCAAAAAAGCATGACTGGAGTTCTTAAATAACCCTCCCAGATATCCTTAACAACAATATCGTAGACATAGGCAACATTATCTTTTAGTGCTGGTGAATTTATGATATCGCGTAAATTTAGATTTAAACCACTTAAAATTAATATCCCGATTACTATTATTAAAATTAATTTAAAAAACCCGCCGTTATTTATTTTATTCATGGAGTTTAATGTGGCTTAAATTATGCGGAATTTTTACAAATAAGACAAGGGATTGAGATAAGCTGCTCGTGGAGCCAGTGGCATTCTTAGGTATGTTCCGCAAATTTTACTCTTATACTCTGTCGGCCCTGATATATGAACTCCATCAGCCGCATAAACCGTAAAATGTAGATGTGGTCCGGTTGAATATCCAGTATTACCACTATATCCAACAATATCTCCAGACTGCACATTATCCCCCGTTGAAACTTTTATTATCGATAGATGTGCATACAGTGTTGCAAGACCGTTTTCGTGCCTTATAAGAACCCACTTACCATAAGAAACTCCATAACATGCAGTATCGGTGTTACCAGAACCATAAACAACGCCATTTCCCGCCGATTTAACTGGTGTGCCAATCGGTACACCAAAGTCGATACCATTATGCCCCATTCCGTTATAAACTTGAGGATTTTTAGTAGCAAAAGAAGTTTTTCCAAAATATTGTGTAATTCTTACTGTCGATACTGGCCAGCTAAGTATCCCCTTACCAACTTGAGGAAGTTTTGATGCATCAACCTCTTCTTTCAACTTAGACTCAAAATCTAAGATTTCAGTTTCTAACTGTTCTTTTTTTTCTAGACGCTCAGCTAATAATTTTTTATAAGCTGTTTCTTTGTTATTGGTCTCTTTTAAAACTTTATTTTTCTCACTTTTATTTTGTTCAACTAAGGTTTTTTGGTCACCAAGAGTACCCTTTAAATTCACGAGGCTCTTTTTAGCTGTCTCAGTTGCTAATTTGTCTTTAACGAGACCTTGCTTAACTTCTCTTAAATCCTCAACGTGCGCTATCACCGCTTTTTCAAATTGTGCGGTTTGGTCAAGGGTCAACCAGGCTTCAGAAAAATTAGACTTAGAGAGCATTATTTCAATAGTCGATTCTCCTTCTATTTCTGCAACAGTCCGAATGCTTTTTGCAATTGTATTTAAACTATTTGCAACCCTAGTATTTTTATCATCGATTTGTTTACCAAGACTATTTATTGTTGTATTTGTTACGGAAATTTTCTTTTCTGTAACCTTAATATCAGTTCCTAGTTTTGCGCGAGCTAAATCAAGTTGTTTTATTAAGTTCTTTAAACTAACTGCTTCTTTAGAGGTTATTTCAATTTGTCCTTGATATTGTTTTATTTCATTTTCTAATTGAGCTATCTCCGCATTACGCTTATCAATCTCTATTTGATAAGCTGATTTTATTGGCGTCGCAACCGTTTCTGTTGTTTCTGTTTGTGCTTGTGCAACACTAAAAAATACTACAGATAACCCGAGTGTTATAAGTACCGTAGTTTTTTTTAAAAGAATTGACATTACTTTAAAAGATTTATTGCCTGTGATATGCGCAAAATAGACTCGTCTTTACCTAAAAGATAGGCGCTCATAAATGGATCCGGTGATTTATCTTGCCCCGTTAAAGAAAATCTCATTGGCCACAAAACTCCTCCCCTTCCAACAGAATCAGCAAATGGGAAAATTAACTCCTTTACTCTTTCGGCTGAAAAATCATCGCTATCAATAGTCTCAATTATCTCTAATACCCTGGAAAGATTTTCTTTTGTCTTAAGCACCCCTTCGTCTTTCCAGATAAGTTTTTCTACGTCATATTTAGGTGTTTTTTCAAGAAACAATAGTTCTTCTTGCCATACCGCACTAGCTTCGTTAATGGTTGAAATTTTCTCAACAATAAGAGGAATTGAGCGAACAAACACCTCTTCGTTGGAAATGGGTAGCCCTTGTGTTAAAATTTTTTCTCGAACAATCTCCCTTAAATCTCCTTGTGGAATTTTTTTAATATATTGTTTGTTTATCCATTCTAATTTTTTAATATCAAAAACAGCACCACTTTTACTAACTTTTTCTAACTCAAATTTTTCAACGACCTCATCAAAACTTAAAACACTCTCCTCCTCTCCCCTGCTCTGTGGAGACCATCCAAGTATCGCTAAAAAATTAACTATTGCCTCAGGTAAAAAACCATTTTCTCTATATTCCGTTACGGCAGTTGCCCCGTGTCTTTTTGATAATTTTGATTTATCGGAGGCAAGGATTAGGGGTAAGTGGGCATATGTTGGAATATTTGCTCCAATTGCTTCAAGTAACATAATTTGTCGTGGGGTATTTGAAATATGGTCTTCCCCACGTATTACATGCGAAATTTTCATTTCATGATCATCAACAACTACTGCCAAATGATAAAGCGGTGTATCAAAGTCCTTGGCAATCACAAAGTCACCAAGGTCTTTAGTTTCAAACGTTATAGGACCACGAATTATGTCGTTGAATGTTACTGATTTATTTGAATTTTTAAAACGAATAACTTCGCTTCTTTTCCCCTCACCGGCTTCCTCTTTGGAAACATAGGCGGAACCATCTGCTATTAATTTTTCTATATATTTTTTGTATATTTCTGTTCTTTCAGATTGTCTATAAAACTCATCTGGTTTAATTTTAAGCCAAGATAGTCCATTTAATATATTATCCTCGAATTCTTTTTTTGACCTCTCTTTGTCGGTATCTTCAATTCGTACAATAAAGATACCTTTGTGTTGCTTTGCAAAAATATAGTTAAAAAGCGCTGTTCTTGCGGTACCAATATGCAAAGAACCGGTTGGTGATGGCGCTATTCTTACCCTGATTTGTTCTGGCGAACTCATTTTCATTTTTCGTGGCGGAGGGCGATTTTCAGAACCTCGTTAGCAATTTTTTCCGCAGCGTCGGCTTTATAGAAAGCTTTTGCATTTTTCGACATCTTTTCTCTGCGCTCCTTATCTTCCATAAGCCCGTTAATTTCAGCAAGAAGTAAATGTGGGCTTAAATTAATCTCTTCTATAACAACCCCTGATCCAGAACGCCCATAATTAAAAG
>Ga0208375_1004119_pt1 | contig 11714 bp, 9 predicted proteins | sample RifOxyD1_FD_184038 | JGI IMG/M metagenome (GOLD analysis project Ga0208375, IMG submission 184038) | Soil microbial communities from Rifle, Colorado - Rifle Oxygen_injection D1 (SPAdes) | ecosystem: Environmental > Terrestrial > Deep subsurface > Rock core/Sediment | place: Rifle, Colorado... | reverse complement strand
ATAGAAAAAACAGCCTAAAGAGAGAAGTATGAGCGAAGACAAACTCGCACGCACACTGAGCTACCTTGATATCGAAACACGAAGAAATCACAACGTATTACCTCGACCATTTTTCATCGAAATCACCGGCACACCATCCGCAGGGAAAACGACGACTATTGTTGAGCTTGATAAATTTTTCCGCAGAATGGGCTTCCGAGTCCTTTGTCCACAAGAAGGCGCACAAGTCGTGCGTCACATAGAGCGAACGACTCCTCTTTATAATCTCACAACAGGCCTTTATGCTTTAAATATACTCATTGATTTGAGCCAGACTCATTATTATGATTTTGTCATTTTTGATCGCTGTCTCTTTGATGCGTATTGCTGGATGCTCTACTGGGAAGAAAGGAAAAAGCTCAATAAAGATGAACTTGTCCTCATTCAAGCATTCTTTCTTTCGCGATTTTGGATCAATACCATTGATGTCGCATACTTCATGGTATGTGATCCCGAAAAAGCCATGGAACGAGAACAACGCATTGCGCTCACTCAGAAATTAGGATCATATACAAACCCAGAAACACTAAAAACTCTCACCCTGCGCTATAAGCGAGGATTTGAAGCGCTTCGACCCAACTTTCCTCAGCTTAAGCTTTTCGATACCACAAATAAAACAGAAAAAGGAATGGTTGAAGAGATTGCATTCCACATTCTCGATGCACTTGAAAAAAAGTAGTAGTACAAAAAAGAAAAGGCGTCCTCATATATCGGACGCTTTTTATAATTTCAAGGTATTATGAAATTTCAAAAAACCGTTCTATATTCTATATTCTAAAACCTACGGTTGTAGTATTTCGTCTTCGTTTCCATTTATGGAAATACGAACTTCTTGTACTGTGGGAAATTGTTTAAGAGTTTGAGTGATTTGAGCACGAATCGATGTCACCCTACACGCTCCGCCTACCTGATAATCGAGCTGTGGATTAAAGTCAGCGCGTGCTATTCCACTTTGAATCGAAACACTTTGTACCTTCACTCCATCATTAATACTTGTCGTATAACCATCCCTTCGCTCAAGAGGTGTCGGGCCCTTCAACAATTCTTCAAGCGCTGCACGCGCTACCCCTTCGGTAATGGGAACTTCACGCTCTATAGGGAATACTCGCGTACACGTAATATTAGGATCCTTTACCGTATTTGGAAAAAATACTTTCACTTTTATAAGAGATGCCGCCCTTGACTTGAATACAAGCGAAACTGTAACCTTATTAATCTCACTCCCATCTTTTGCCGAATACTCAAACGCTTCAAGCACAATAGAAGTTGCATTCACGATATCCTTCGCCGCAAGTTTTATTTCTGTTTCGAAATCTCCAAATGTTCCCACATCCGGCGCATCAGCCATCACTGATTTTTCGAAAATCTTCTTTTCTCCATTTTTTACCCGTACCGCGAGCGTGTTCTCAAATACGCGCGCTCTTCCTTCTACTTTAAATGTCTCGCCTACAGTTTCTTTTACCACAGGCGAAAACACAATAATATTGGGCTCGTTTAAGACTTTAATTTCTGTTGCTGTAAGCGCATCTCCTTCGCCCTTCCCTCGAACTTCAACTGAAAATCCTCTTTCAAGATAATCTCCTCCCACAAGAAGACCATTTCTATCGGAAACTGTTGTGGTCGCAGAAAAAGAAACTGTCGTTGCGCGATTGCCACCCCCTTCGTGAATAGAAAACGTACGTGCGTTAAAATCAAGGAGGCGAATATCTCCTTGAATAATTCTCTCTGCATTATCATCTCCTCTTAAATCAAATGTTGCAGAAATAAAAACTCCTGCTCCAATGAGCAATAATATGCCGAGTCCTATGCCGAATAATTTGCTATTCATGACCATGTATTATGTATGAAGCATAACGGATCGTGGATGAGATATAAAGGCACTGTATACCCCACACATTAACTTTTTATGAAGACTTATTAAGCTTCCCTACAAGAAACGAAGCGATAATTGAAGCAGTTTCCGCTCGAAGCACAAAAGATCCCAATGAAACAATACAAAAACCACACTTCTTTCCATACTCTATTTCATAATCGGTCCATCCCCCTTCGGGTCCAACTAATATATTCACACGATTTACTCCGCTCCCTGGATCAATATTTTTCCACTCCTCTCCGCGAGGATCACACATAATAACGCATTCTTCCTTACTCAATATATTACATACGTCCTTAAACGATTGCGGAGAAGAGAGTCGAGGGACATATCCTCGCTCTGATTGTTCTGCGGCTTCTTTTATAATTTTAAGGAATCTATCTTCACGAACTCCAGTTTTTACTGTTCTCTCCGATATAATGGGGTGAATTTCGGAAACTCCTACCTCTGTTGTTTTCTGAAGCACAAGTTCAAAATTCTCTTTCTTAAGAAGTGATGCATATAATACCACACACATGCCTATTTCTTTTCGATTTTGACTGATGCGTCCTATCAGAAGTTCAAGCGAATCTTTTATGCTATGAACAATAGTCGCTTCTGCCTCAAATAACTTCCCATCAAGGATGATAATGGATTCTCCCACCTTAAGTTTTAGTACGTTTTTTACCTGATCAATAATCTCCTTATTTTCTACAGAAACAAAATCTCCTTCTTTGTGATCAAAAAGAGGGAGATCAATAATAAAACGATGGACTTTCATTAGTAGTCGATTTCGTAACGAAGTACGACATTCACTACTACTTCTTGAGATCCTGGTTCCACAACTGGTGCAGGCAATGCAATATCGCCTCCATATCCCGCTGCTTCTTTACTATAAAGACTGCGATATGCAGTAGGTGCATATACACCGCCCTCTTCTATCGAGAGAAGTTTTCCAAGAGAAAATCCTCCTGCTTCTGCGGTTGACTCTGCTTTCTTTTTTGCGCGAGCAATTGCTTCGGCACGCGCCTTATTCTGAACCTCAGCTGGATCATCAATAGTAAACGTAAGTGCGGATACAGAATTTGCTCCATTACTCACAACGCCAGTAAGTAATATCCCAATTTTAGAGAAATCTCTCATTTTCACATGAATTGACTGACTCACTGAATATCCAGTAATTTCCGCAGGGCGACAAATGCCGGCACTTGTATAAGGTGGACATGGGAAGTAATTGTAACGTGGCTCAATATTGTAATTCTGAGTTTTAATATCACGAGTCTCGATGCCATTTGATTTTAAGAACTCAATTGCTTTATTTGTTTTATCTGTGTTTGTTCTTTGAAGATCGGCAATGTTCTTTCCTCCTTCCGTAATAATACTGAAGGAAAACTCGGCAATATCAGGTAATGCAATTGCTCTTCCATCACTCGTTACAGTGAAGCTACGATAATTCGAAAACTCTGCTGATTTCGAATTTCTATACGCAATAACACCAAGCACTCCCAACACGATTGCAACGATAAGCACGCCGATAATTGTAATTCCTAAATAATTTTTGATTGTAGTATTCATAGTTTTCTATATAGCCTTTTTTGAAGGAAATGGCAAGGGAACGTAGAACAACGGGTATAATGTATAAAGTATTATGTATAATGGACTATAATTTTTTTCGTCCCATTGTACTTTATACATCATACATAATACACGTCCGTTCTATATTCCAAAAATCACGAATCCCGACTCATCATCGGGACCATGCATTCACGCTTACAAGTGTATTAGCAACACGAGCACCTATTCTCTCTCATCTTAAGCACCCCGTAAATACCCACAAGCACTGGCCAGACAACACTCACTGTTCGAGCAGTAAGTACGTCGAATGTTCCCAATAAGAACGTAAGGGCAAAAAGCACTACGAGCACTCCAAGGAAGCTATGATGAGAGCGCCCACACTTCATCCCCTCATTTTTCATATCATTCATAATAATACATAAATAAAAATATAGCGACCTTTATCGTAACATTCTTAATTATATCCATACTGCAATCTTATCGTATAATTAACTTGACTTTTTTGTAAGATTAATCATAATATATATGATTGTACTGTATTATAGCCACAAAAGATCATGAAGAATAATTTTTTTCACACCATTATTTTGCCGATTAATCCCATTGAGCTTCAAAAGACCAACTATGATTGCGGACCTGCTTCGTTGCAATTTGTATTAAATATTTTACAAAAAGATACTGAAAAACACCTCATCGCAGAAATCGCCCGCACATCCAAAGAAGGAGGCACAAATCCAAAAGGACTCGAAGCAGTGCTTCGCGCCTTTAATATTAGGTATGAAATTGCTCATCCCGGAAGCATTGAATTGCTTGAAAAAAAGATTCGTGAATTGAATCTTTGTATTGTAAATTACCAGGCATGGGCACGCGGTGGAAGCGAAATGAAATATCTAAACGCTGGACACTATTCCATTGTTTTTGGATACAACAAAACTCATTTCTTTGTTGCCGATCCTTCTAAGTATCCCACCCCAAAAAGCCCAACTCGTGGATTTCGCACTATTAGAAAAGACTTATTCATAAAACGCTGGCGCGATAAAGAAGAGAATGGCACACAGACCGATCGTTTTATGTTAAGTATTCCACTCTTTCAAAATTAAGCGCCTTTTTCTCGTTTTGTCTTTTTTCGATCTTGATCAAGAAGAGCTGCCTTCCTGATTCTTATATTTTTAGGTGTTACTTCCACAAGCTCATCGTCGCCGATATAATCAAGCGCGTCCTCCAAGGAAAGCTCACGAGGCACCTGAAGCCCTTCCTGAACTCCGAAGTTCTTTGTTCGATAATTCGTAAGCTCTTTTGCTTTGCATACATTTACCATAATGTCATCGTCTTTTGAATTTTCTCCCACCACCATTCCTTCATATACTTCCACTCCGGGACCAATAAAATACTGTCCACGATCTTGAGTGTTAATCATTCCATAACTATTTGAAGTGCCCGATTGCGATGCAATCAGTGATCCATGGGGATTCATGGAGTATTCCCCCTTGTATTCTTCGTACCCCAAAAAGATACTGTTCATAATTCCAAGTCCACTTGTCTGCGTAAGAAACTCATTACGAACTCCAATAAGTCCCCGTGTGGGAACAGTGAAATCCATATACACTTGGTCGCGATCTACACGCATGTCTTTCATCACACCCAAGCGCTTCCCAAGCATTTCAATCACTACCCCGGAAAACTTTTCAGGAGCTTCAATGGAAACAAGCTCAACGGGCTCCATTTTTTTTCCTTCAATTTCTTTGAAAATAACTTGAGGTTTCGAAACTTCGAGCTCGTAACCTTCACGACGCATTTTTTCGATAAGAATTGCAAGATGAAGCTCACCTCGGCCCGCAATAGTCCATTTATCAGGAGAGCCGGTCGGAGTAACCATAAGCGCGACATCGGTTTCAAGCTCACGCTCAAGTCTCTCTTTTAAATTACGCGAAGTCGTGTAGTCTCCTTCTTTTCCCGTAAAAGGTGATGTATTTACACCAAATCCCATCTTAATAGTAGGCTCATCAATTTGAAGCACGGGCAATGGAACGGGGTTATCAATATCTGAAATAGTTTCCCCAATAGATATTTCAGGGATTCCCGCAACTGCCACAATTTCACCCGCATGCACCTCGGCCACATCAACACGAGCAAGTCCATCGAAAAGCATAATCGAAGTGAGCTCGGCTTTATGAATCACACCCCTTCGATCGATATAACTCACGGGCATTCCCTTTTTTAATGTTCCCGAAAGAATTCTACCAATTGCGATCTTGCCTTTGTAATTATCGTAGACCAAATTCACCGTGAGCATTTGGAGCGGCTTTGAAGGGTCAATAACTGGCTCGGGAATGTACTCAATAATAGTATTAAAAAGCGACTCAACATTTTCCATGGCATTTAAATCAGAAGTCTTTCCTGCCTTTCCCGCAATAGCCGAAGCATAAATCACAGGAAAATTAATCTGCTCGTCTGTTGCGCCGAGTTCTATGAAAAGATCGTAGGTTTGGTTCAGCGCCCAGTCTGGTCGCGCGTCTTTCTTATCAATTTTATTCACCACAACAATTGCCCTGTGCCCTGCCTGAATTGCCTTACGAAGCACGAACTTTGTTTGAGGCATTGGACCTTCTTTTGCATCCACAAGAAGAAGCACTCCGTCCACCATTCTCATAATCCGCTCCACTTCGCCTCCAAAATCTGCATGCCCAGGAGTGTCAACAATATTGATTTTAAAATCTTTGTACTGAACTGAGGCATTTTTAGAAAAAATAGTAATGCCCCGCTCTTTTTCGAGTTCATTCGAATCCATAATAAGCTCGCGAGGATTTTCGAGCTTTATTTTAAAGTTTTCTGATTGGCGAAGAAGCGCATCAACAAGTGTCGTTTTGCCATGATCAACGTGTGCAATAATAGCGATGTTTCGAAGATTTTTCACAGATGAAGGTATCTAATGTAGATAACACGAAAATTCGAATATGGGAAGCCGGAACTTGGAATATCGAATATGGAACAGGCGACATTGCTTATGTCGATACCCTAGAAACTGCCTCTCGTAGCCTACAAAACTCGCATTCCTTCTCGCTACAGCCCTCATTCCAAAAAGAGAGGTTGCGTATGGAGTTCGATACTTCCTCGAGTTGGTTTTTGAGCTCCAGAACTTCCTGCTTTTCAATCACGAATTTTTCTTTATGGAATACCCCTTTTGTATCTGCTTCAAGAAAATCAATTTCACCACTTATCATTGTATCTCGAAAAAGCGGGTATTCATCGAGAAGTAATTTGTAAAATACAAGTTGGCGCTTATAGTTTCCGTCAGCGTATTTCGTATTCCCTTCAAGCTCATTCCTGCTTTTTGGCTTTCCTGTTTTGTAATCAACCACATTTACCTCTGCTCTTCCTATGTATTCGATTTTATCAAGAGATCCCGTAAGTTTGAGGGTTCCTCCCGTAAACGGGAGCATCACTGAATTAATCCGATACTCGTTTAGCGTATTTTTTGTCCATATTCCCTTGTAGTGGGCAATGTAGTTTTTTAACATAGCGCTTCCACGCTCCTTCGTATCTCTATAATCTTTTTCCTTAAGGAACGCTCGACTCAATTCCTCTTCAAAGACTTTCACTACATATTCTTCCCCCACCTCTCGATTCCTTAATACATCGAAAAAACGTTTCAATGCTCCGTGAATCGCTTTTCCATATATTTGATGACGATTTTCGGCACGCGGAATTCTTAATAAATTCATATAAAAATATCTCCACGGGCATTCAAGGAAATTATTGAGTGCCGTCGCAGAAAGTCCTCGCTCTTCAAACAAATGATTCAAATATTCTTTATCAAACACTGAAAACTGTTGAATAACTCGCGGAGTAAAAAGCTGGGCTTTTTCTTTTTCGTAACTTTCTTCGTATATTCCACTTTCACCTTTTAGCCTATATTCAGGCTTTATTTCCTCTAAAAATTGAGAAGGAAGTTCCTCTCGCCCGTCACGCCCTATACGCGCATAGGAGAGATACACCATTTTGCGCGCTCGAGTAATTGCCACATAAAGCAGGCGCCGCTCATCATCCACATTCCTTCCCTCAAGCGCTTCGTTTCCTTCTACACTAAGACTCGGGGATTTAATAAGCGCCCTCACTCGTTTATTGCCCCAGTGGCCATCAATCACATTACTTATGAATACATAATCAAATTCAAGACCCTTTGAGCCATGAGCTGTCATGAGGCGCACTGCCTCTCCTATAAATGAAATTGATTTGCCTTTAATCCCTATGCCGTATTTCAAAAGCACATCAATGTAGGCAATAAAATCCTTGATTTCAAAATCTTCATGATGCTCTATGTTTTTCTTTACCTCATCGAAAAGCGAATCAAGTCGTGCAAGATGAAGCGCCGCATCAGATTTGCCTAAAATATACGCCAAAAATCCTGATTCCCGCACAATCATTTCAAACACTTCAAGGAATGTAAGATTTTTTGAGGCAGTGTGCCACGCAAGAATCATATGAGTAAGGGTTGTGATCTTTTCAATATTCCGCACTCCAGCTTTCTCGAGTTTCTCGCCATCACTTAAAAACTCCAAAAGCGATATTTTTCTTCTCAATGAGAGGATTTTATAGAGATCAAGTGATGAGATGCCTAAAAAATCAATATGAAGTATTTCAAGAATATGCTCTTCGGAATGAATGTTTTCGATAAATCGAAGAAGCGTGATAAGTTTTCGTATTTCCTTGTCTTCAAGAATATTATGATACGATTCCACACGAAACGGAATTCCGTACCTCGCAAGAATATCCGCAAGCGCAATGCCTTCTTTATTGTCTCTGTATATAAGTGCAATTTCGTGAGGGGGGGCGCCTGCCGTAATAAGCTCTGCAACTTTTTTTGCAACAAAATAATATTCACTTTCTCCTTTCTTAAATTCGTATAGTTCAATAGAATGATTTTCGTGTAGAGTCTCTGCCTGCAAACTAGTGTGGATACCCGAGACTACGTCCGAAATCTTTTTACTATTATTAATAATCAAGCTATGCGCCGCATCGAGAATTGATTGAGTTGAGCGATAATTCTTTTCTAGACTTATAAGTTCTGCTTCTGGATAGAGCGTTTTAAAATATAGAAAGTTTTCGAGTGTTGCGCCTTGAAAGCGGAAAATTGCCTGCTTTTCATCCCCCACTACAAAGATATTTGGATTCTCATAAAAATTACCGAGTAACTCCACGACTTTATTTTGAGCATTGTTCGTATCTTGGTGTTCATCAACCAATATATACTGGAATTTTTCCTGAAGAATACGAAGCAATTCGTCATTATCTTTCATTGCATTGATCACTTCAAGGATCATATCGTCATAGTCATATACTTTGTACTTTTTCAAGATCTCTCCATATGCTTTATAAATATCCGCCACTTCCTTGTGTTTTTCCCTTTGATTTTTTATATCTACATATTTGCCTTTCATCTTTCCTTTATGCGCTCCTTTCTCGTGGTATAAATCGGGAATTGCATTAAATACTTCTTCTTGCTTTTCGAGGAGCACTTTCAAGTCTTCCACGCCTACTCCCTCACGCTTCATATCGCTAATCACCCTCAATACGTCTTTTAGATAAAAGAATGGATCATAAAAAGGCTTCAAAAGTTTTAATGGTACAGCATCGAACACTTTTTCCATGAGCCGAATCCGTAGCACTTCATCGAGAGACTTCTTTCCGAGCATATCTTTAAAGTAATCAGGATATGATCGAATGATGTCATTACAAAACCCGTGAAATGTAAAAATATTCACATAATATGCAGTAGGTCCGATAATCGCACTCAAGCGCTTTCGCATTTCTGTGACGCCGCTGTCTGTAAATGTAAGCGCGAGAATATTCTCCGGGTTTGATTGAGTTTCACAAAGAATATTTGCAATGCGAAGCGCAAGCACTTGCGTTTTCCCCGTTCCGGGGCCAGCAATAACCATCACAGGACCCTCAATGGCGTCGACAGCTTTCTTTTGACTAGAATTGAGGCGAGCGTAGAGAGCGGTGAAATTATTTTGATCGTTGTTCATAGACGAAACGTGTATAATGTATTATGCATAAAGTATAATGGGACGAAAAAAATTAAATTACGTAGGATTTTGAAGTTTTAATCAATCCATTTACTAGCTTATGCACCACTTTCGATTTCTTAAAAAGATCATCAAAATTATGAGACAGCATATATCCAATGTCTCTACCGATCATTAATTGACTTTGTAATTCAGTAAGAGAACCTTTTGCAGTAGTATAAAATTGAATTTTTTCTTTTGAGGAATTTCTACTAAATCCCTCTGCTATATTTGAGGTAACTGATGCACCCGCTCTCCTCATCTGACTCACTAACCCAAACAATTCTTCTCTGGGAAATGTTTTCGTTACTGAATATATATCAAGAACTAATTCATGGGCTTTTTTCCATGCATTAAGATCAGTGAATGAATTAATGGATTCATTTAGTTCCGGTCCATTATACATAATACTTTATACATTATACACGTTCGCTACAGCGAACAATTTCCTCCCTCTATCCTCGTAATCATACATCGCGTAATTTGCAGTGCGCTTCCTGAGATATTTGCAGTTGTTGTTGCCGAGAATGTCGTACCTGCAAGTGAGTTATAAATATCTTCCACGCTTTGCATCGTTGATGCAGGAGCTGTAGAAGGATTTAAATCCCCTGCACGAGTCACCATCTGAAACACAAAAGCTACAATAGCAACAATAAGCGAGATTAAAGCAATCTCTTTTCCTATTGATTTGAATTTTTCTTTATAGTTCACGACTGTGGTTCTATTTCATTAGTTTCAGGCACTGTTTCAGGTATTGTTGGCGCTACTTCCGGAGCTGGAGCAGGAGTTGATTCTGATACAGGTATTTCAGGTGGTGCCTCTTCGCTGTTTTCAGTATGAGCTACTGGCACTTCAGCCACAGGTGCTTCTATTGCTGAGCTTGGAGTCCCCGAGGCTACAGGCTCCTGCTCATTAGAAGACAGAATTATTGAGCTTTGCGCCTCAGGAAGAGTACTTGAAGCAACGGTGCTCGAAGACTCTAGAACTGGAGTACTTGAAACACTAAAAGAAGTTGAAGATTCAGCTGAAATCGACGTTGATGCAGGCATAATTTCAACGCTCGGCACACTCGCCTCCACATTCGTATTCTCCAAGAGTTTCTTTAGTTGATCCTCGTTTATACACGTTGCCCCCACACAAAGTTTCTCTGTCTGAATTTCTTTCGTTCTTATTATATCGGCCACAAGCTCTCTTACTTTCAAAATTCCCGACTCAATATAAATTTCTAAATCGTCGAGCGCACCTATAAGAAGCGCAGTAAATTGTGTAAATATTCCATCTTCGCTTTCTTCTCCAGTAGATGAAGTACTTTCCGGAATTACCATTGCATAATGCGGGTTAATAAACACCGCAATCTTCCCTGTTTGAGATATGGTAAATCCTGAGTCTGTATCTGTTGTGCCGTCAAACGACTCAAGTGCGGTGCCAACTACACGACCCGGCTTTGTTGCTTTCATTGCGTACCCTGGAGTTCCTGAAGCCGCAGTAAGATAATCACCCGAATGAATTGGTCCATTTTCAAGAGAAACTTTCACAGGAACACGGCCAGAAAGCGCAACAGGACGAGAATTTTTGATTTTTCGCCCAAGGAGCACACCGGGAGCGGTTGAGATCACGCCCACAAGCTTTTCATCGTATGGTTTATTCGATTTTTCAACATAGAATTTTTCGTTATTCTCGGTATCTCTTGATTTGTCATAACCCACAGAGACCATATCTCCTGCCTCTATGGTGTTGTCTACGACAACATAGTTTTCTGCAAGGTCGATGGCGGTGATGGACGTTGAAGATGCAAAGATTTTCCCCGACGAAGAAGCATCTTCTGCATTTGGGCAACCGCTTGTATTGCTATCAACACAAAGGAAACCGTTCGCCACTAATACATCTTTTTGAGTAACGCCGTTGCCTACCACAAGACCATAGCCCGGAGTAGTTGTTCCGATACCGATCCTTCCCGAAGACGCTATTGCAAAGTTGGGTGTTGATGGATTACCCACTCCAAAGTGTATTGGAGCAGAATTAATAGTCACAATATTGAATCTATCCGCACCAATACCGTATATTTCTGTCGTATTTCCTAAACTAAATCCCATTCTCGATCCAATATGCCCAGTTGCATGCAATACAAATTCAGCAGTAGTTGTACTGTTCTGGATCGTAACAACAGCGCCTTCTCCACC
>Ga0208375_1004116_pt1 | contig 11716 bp, 16 predicted proteins | sample RifOxyD1_FD_184038 | JGI IMG/M metagenome (GOLD analysis project Ga0208375, IMG submission 184038) | Soil microbial communities from Rifle, Colorado - Rifle Oxygen_injection D1 (SPAdes) | ecosystem: Environmental > Terrestrial > Deep subsurface > Rock core/Sediment | place: Rifle, Colorado... | reverse complement strand
TAAATTTTTTTTCTTCCGCTCGGATGCACAAGCAATAAATCTAAATTTTTCATTTTTTATTAATTATATTTATCTGATAATTCAATCAGCATAGTTGATTTTTTATTTTCTAAAGCTTTTTTATACACAGGAATAATTTCTTTGGAATTTTTTAATTTAATAACATCAATATTCGTCAACATTTTTTTATAAGCTTCTGTATGGTCTTGACAATGTTGCAGTCCGGGATAAAACGGAAATTTGCTTCCAACTGCAGTTCTTATAATGACTTTTGGATTAAATTCCCCTTGAGATAATTCTTTAATTTTATCTAAATGATTAACAATTTGATTTGTTGCTAAAATAAAAAAATCAAATCTGGGATAAATTGATATTGGAATATATCCTTCAAGTGAAAGGCCAATTGACATTCCCATTTGAACTTCTTCCATTATTGGAAGTTCTATTCTTTTTTCTTGAGCAATTCCTTCAAGTGTTCCATAAATTGCGCTTCCTTTATAACCAACTGTCTGCCCGATAAAAATTGTTTTATTATCTTCTGCTAAAAATTTCATCGCTCTGCCTAATTCATCTTGATATTTTAAGCCGCCTGTTTTTTCTTTTTTTAGTTTTTCTTCTTCAGGAATCTCTACCCATAATCCAATTCCATGGTGGGGCCATCCTCTTCCATATTCGTATTTTAAAATTTTAGCGCCGGATTGAATAGATTCTTCTAAATTTTTTGGACTCATCGGATTAACTGCTTGTTTACGCATTTGAAATTCATTAAATTCTTCAATTCCCCAAACTTTTTTTGTAGGAGTATAAACTCCCAATCCATCAGATTCAACAATAAAAGTAATTGGAAGATTATGCCCTTCGGCATATTTTGTTATTTCATGAAAAACTCCCGTTTCTGCAGCCATATCTCCGCAAAATGCCCAAACGCGATTTGAAGATTTTTTTAATTTTAATGCAAGCGCAACGCCCAATGCTGCAGGTAGATGTCCCGGGACAATTGAAGAGCTGTAAAATTTATGTTCTTTGTTCATGATGTGCATGCTGTGTCCGTTAATAATATCTTTTTCAAGTCTTTCTGCTGGAATTCCTTTTAATAAAGCATGATAATGATTTCTATACGAACTAAAAATCCAATCATCTTCTTTAACATATTTAAAAATTGAAATTAATTCTTCTTCATTATTTTTTGAAAGATGAACCGGAGCTCTTATTTTAGCATCTTGGTATAATCTGCTTATTTTTTCTTCAAAAGAGATAAGTTCTTCCTTAGATAATAATTTCTTCATTTTTATAAATAAAAAAATTCATTTAAATAGATATTTGTGTTTAGATGCATCTTTTGAAGAATCTGTCAAAAAACAAAACGCATCTTACTCTAAAATATTGACGGAATATTGTAAATTAAATCATCTAAAAACTTATAAATCTTTATAAATTAAAAATTTTAAACAAAATGGAAGCTGAAAAAAATAAACTAATTTTAATTACTTTTCAAAATTTGGAGACAGAAAAAATTGGCGGATTTAACTAAAATTTTAATTGCGGGAGGTTATGGAATGATTGGTTCTCATTTGGATTTTGGAATAAAACCATTAAAATCAGAATTTGATGTAACAAACCCAAAAAGTATTTCTGAAAGTTGTAAAAAGTATAATCCTTCCGGGATTCTTTCTTTATGTAATCTTAATATTAGAGCTTCAGAACAAAACCCCTTTGAAGCGTATAAGATAAATACTTTTGGAGTTTACAATTTAGCGAAAGAGACTAAAAAAATAAAAATCCCGTTAATTTTAATTTCTACAGGAGTTGTTTTTAGCGGTGATGTTAAAGATTCTTTTAGCGAGGAAAACACGCCCAATCCATTAAATATTTATGGTCAGACAAAATATCTAGCAGAAATAATGACTCTGGAAAATTCTGATAAAAATCTTGTTGTTAGAACGGGCTGGGTTTTTGGAGCAGATAAAGATTCCGAAAAGAAAAATATCTTTGATAAAATGCTTGATTCTGCTATTGCAGGAAAAGAAATTAAAGCAACTTATGATCAATATGGTTCTCCTATTTCTATAAGAGATTTAACTTCTGAATTAAAAAAATTAATTTCCAGCAATTTTTCGGGCATTTATCATGTAACGACTGCAGGAAGAGCTTCAGCCGTGGATTTTATTGAAGAAGCAGTAACTTACTTAAAAAATAAACCTAAAATAAATAAATTAAGTGTAACGGAATTTGCATCAACATTAAAAAGAGCGCCTAGTGAATGTTTAATTTCCAAAAAAATTAAATTAAGACCATGGCAAGAATCTTTAAAATCCCATTTATATTCTATAAAAGCAATAAATATCTGAAGATTCGTCTATTCAAGTATTAATTAAAATGGCATCAAAAAATTTATCTATTTCAGAAGTTGAAAAAATCCTTAAAAAACAAAAGATAGTTTTTGCTTTTTGGAATTGTTCAAGCACCAAAGATGATCCTTATCAAATGTGGTATTTGCCATTGAAAGAATTATTCGGAAAAACAATTATCTTTGATCCAAGAAAAGAAAGATTTATTCACGGTTCTAAAAAAATGAATGAATTATTTTTTAATTTAATTAAAAAAGAAAAACCAGATTATGTTTTTACAAATGTTAGGAGAGACGAACAAACAATCGAAACTATGGAAAAAATTAAAGAGATTTCTCCAAAAACAAAAATTATTGCATTCTCAGGAGATGATGACAAAGATTTTGAACCATTAAAAAGATATCAGGCGTTATTTGTAGATTGCACGTTTATTGCACAACCAAATTGCATAGAAAAATATCATACGGATGGAATAAATAATTCTTTTTATTCTTTTTCTATAAACACTAATTTGTTTAAACCAATGAATCTTGAAAAAATTTACGATGTAACGTTTATAGGCAAACCCTTAAAGCCGAGATTAAAAACTCTTAGATTTTTAATAAAAAACGGAATTAATCTAAAAATATTTGGAAGAGGGTGGAACAATTATCCTGAATTTAAGGATAATTATCTTGGAGCGTTAGAAACAGAAGAAATGACTAAAATGATAAACCAAAGCAAAATAAACTTATCATTATTAAAAAACGAATATGGACAGCTTCATTTTAAAGGAAGAGTTTTAATGTTTCCTTCCTGCAAATCTTTTAGTCTAACCGAATATTTTGATGGATGTTTAAAATTTTTCAAAAACAACAAAGAAATAATGATGTTCAAAGACGATAACGACTTGCTTAAAAAAATAAGATATTATCTAAAACACGAAAAAGAAAGAGAAGAAATTGCTGAAAATTCTTATAAAAAAGTAATGAAAAGTCATAATGTATTAGAAGATTTTAAATCTCTTTTTAAAAAGATTATGGAAAATCTCGAAATGTTTTCTACTAAACTGCCAAAAATCAAAGAAAAAATAATTACTTTGAAAAAAGAAGATTTTGAAAAAAGCAATAAAGAAATTGAAGAATCTTTAAGCAGGTTTGATTATGTTTCTTTTTCAGACGGGAATTCAATTCCATTAAAATATAAAAATTATCTTCAGGCTTATTCATTAAACAAAACTGGGAAAGAGATTAGTTGCTGCGACTATTATATTCATGATAAAGTATTAGGCGACTATTTTACTACAAATGTTTATAAGGCATTTCGCAATTTAAAAAAAGAAGAATTTAATAAAGCAATTTCTCTAAATCAAATTGCAGTCACAAAAGATTATTTTATAAAAAATATTAACAAATTTAGAGAATTCTTTAATGGAAAAATTATTGATATAATTAATAAAGAAAATGCGTGTCTTGTTTCAATTCCGCTTGTGAGAATTAACAAACTTAAGAGAGTTAGTTCAGATATTTTAGCTTCTTCTTTTTTTCACAAAAATTTTGCTCTTGATTCCTACCTTTTATTTAAACAAAAGAAACTTTTCACTTCCAAATATTTTTATCGACTGCTGATGATTATAATAAAAAATCCTTCAATTGCAGCCGCTTTTATAAAATTTAGAAAAGACAAGAAAAATTGGAAGAACGCTACTTCTTTATAAAATCATACACTATTGAAATCTTAGCAATTCTAAACCCATAATAAATTTGTTCAAGAATATCTAAGAATAAATGAAAAGCAAATCCAATGACTATAAATAAAAATAATTTATTTGCAAAAATTCCAAGAAGAAACAAAATTGTTAAAACTTCTACTCCGTGTAAAAAATAATTAGCAGGATTTGAAATCTTTATCTTTTTTCCTTTCAAACTTTTAGCAAGTAATTTTTTTCTCTGCTCAAAAAAATAATGGTATGCCTTGTTAATGCTTAAAATTTTATTTTTAAAAAGATAATATACATAATGGTCCACATCAATTAAAACTGAAGAAGCGAAGATTATTAAAAATCCCCCTAAACCAATAAAAGGAAAAAATATAAATAAAATTAAAGAAAATAAAAATCCAAAAATTATATGATATTTTGGCAGCATTTTACTCCTCGATATTTTTTATAATATCTGTGAATGCCGGTCTTGTTATTAAAATTCCAACAGTAATCCCGATTATTGTTGTTATCGCAAATCCTTTTAATAATCCTGCGCCTGCCCATAAAAGAGGAAGCAAAGAAACCAACGCGGTAAAATAGGCGCTTAAAATAATTGTAAACGCTCTCTTCAATTTTTCTTTTACACTTAAATTAACTCTTTGTTTTGACTCGTCTAAAATAATAATCTGCTGATCAATTCCGGTTCCGACGGTGGCTAAAATTCCTGCAATGCTCAACAAATCTAAATTCCAATCAATCATTGATGCAATCCCCAGAATAATAATAATTTCTGAAAAGCTCGTTAATAATAACGCCATTGATTCTTTGAATTTTCTGTATCTGACAAAAATTACAACTGCAACTGCAAGTAAAGCGCCTAATCCCGCCAACAAAATAATTTTTATAAATTGTTTTCCTAAAATAGGCGAAATTGTATCCAATTTAACAATTTCTAATTTGTACGGCAAGCTTCCAGTTATTAAGATGGTTTGTAATTTATTCATATTTTCTTTTGATATAGAATATGCTTCTTCTTCTGTTTCTCCAACTCCGGAACCGGAAATAGAAATTTGTGTTGTAACACGTCCCTGAAGATCTTTGCTGATTAATAATGTATCCACAAGTTTGTCGTCGACATAAAGATCAAGAGGCTGAGATAGATATCCTGAATTTGATTCGTTTATGCCTAATTTTTTTGTAATCTCTGCATGTTTTTCTGCAGCAACATCACTTAAATAAATTGAAAATTGAAAATTACAGATGCTTCCGCCATTAGCGTCATTGCAAGCAGTTATTGCTGCACAGGTTGCATCATTTCTACAAACAGATGCGATATCTCTTTCTCCACCGATAAAAACGGTTTCATTTCCAATTTTTGCTTCAAATTTACCCTGCTGTTCAATTAGTTGCTTCAAATCTTTTGGCGTAGCGCCGGCAATTTCAATAAGCATAAACTGGTTCCCAGATAAATCTGAAACGGGACTTACTTTTATATCGGAAATTCCATAAACATTAAAACGATTATTTGTAATTGCAACTAAATCATTAATTTCTTCTGTTGAAAGTTTTTTATCCTGAGCCTGAATCAATGCTCTTGCTCCTCCAGAAATATCCAACCCTGCTTTAAGATTAGTTTTTGGGATATTTGAAAATGTTATCTCTGGAACATTTTTAGAAAAATAAATAATTTCTGAATTTTTTAAATTGAGAATTGTTTTAACTTCTGAACCAGAAGGATATTTTTCCTGGATAATCTTTGAAAAATCATCCATAGTTTCAATTGATTTTCCGTCGATTGCAGTAATTATCTGTCCTTGCCTTAAGCCTTGTTCAAAAGCGCTTGAATTTTGTTCAACTCCCGTAATTAAAATTCCTTTTTCTAAAAAAGAAGGAGGCAATCCGAAAATTGAAATCAAAGATAATATCAAAACAATAATTAATATCCAGATTCTAAAAGTTAATTTAGCCATGTTTGCTTTTTATATACCATTTAATTATTGAAACATTTGTAATCCAGGTATTGAAGATATCAAAAACCAAGCCAATTGACAGAATAGTAAAAATTTGAGTAAGAACACTTGAAAATGATCTTACAATAAACAAAGCCACTAAAACCGATAATAAAGCTGTAAGAGTCATTGTCATTCCTGTTTTAAAAGAATCAAAAATTTTCTTATTTAACGAATCGCCTTCTCGTTTTAAAACTCTTGAAGTCAGTAAAATATCTGTATCCACAGAATATCCAATTAACATTAAAAAAGCAACAATTCCCGCAGTTGAAACTTCAATGCCAAGAAGATTAACTGTAACTAAGGTCATTAAAATATCTGCAAAAGCAGAAAGGATTACTGCTAACGACGGCATAAATATCCTGAATATTAAAAAAATAACAATTCCCATCGCAAGAAAAGCTATTAAAATTGCGATTAATAATTGCTTGTAAAATCCCTTACTTAAACTTGAGCCCGTAAATTCAAAACTGCTGTTCTCGTCGCTTAGTTCGTGTTTTAGATAGTTTTCTAAAACATTTCTTGTTTCGTCAGCACCAGAGATAGTTTCAACAATCACCGCTTTTTGTTCTTTGGTAATTAAATCGTAAACTTCGCGAACATTTACGTCCTGCAATTTATCCTGCAATCCCTGCTTTAATTCAAGAACATCTAATTTTTCATAGAGGGTAACTGAAGTTCCACCAGTTAATGAAATATCTTTTTTAATAAAATCTCCGTGCTGATTATAAAAATTAACCATATAAATAAATGAAAAAATAATTAAAATTGCCGGAATTATTAATAAAATCTTGTAATATTTATCATGCCAATTTTTTGTTTGTTGATTTTCTTCTGTCATTGAAATATAGAATTGAAAGAGCTTTTAAAAGATTTGTTATTTGTGAAAAACAAAAAGATTAAATAGGCATTTTTTATTAAAATTGTATGAATTGGTTTAAGAAAATATTTAAAAGAAAAATAAACGGAGAAGAATTAGAATCGCTATTGTCTTCTCTTGGAGAATCAGAATTGCACAAAACCCTAACGGATAAACAAGAATCTCCCGAAGGATATATTCCTTTACCCTATGCAAAATTAGACATTAAACAAAACGAACAAAATTTAATCTTTGATTTGTACATACAAAGCAAGTATTACCCCTCTCCGAAGCATTCGCAGGATCAACACAAATCTCTTTCTGGATTTTCTAAAGAAATTGAAATTGGAGTTCCTTATTCTAAAGCTAATAATTCCCCCATCTTAAAAAAATATTTTTAAAAAAAATTAATTATAACAGCTAAGTTTTATGAGTATATTATAAAATTAAATAAATTTTCACAACCAAATTATTTCAACTTTTTAGAAACATCTTCTAAATCTTTTCTCAATTCATCGATGGATCTCTCAAAAATCGCTTCTGGAGAGATTTGTCCAAAACTTTCTAACTTTATTATTAGTTCAGAATTTTCTTTTACATCGGGCTTTTCACCTGATTTCTCAGCTATGCCTGTACAAACATCCGAAACTTCTTCCTCTCCATTATCTAAGATAATAATTTGATTTCCACTTTCTTTTATACTTGCATTTGGACAGATTTTTTTAATTTTGTCTTTAAATTTTTTATCCATTTTTATTTCAACGACGTTTCTAAAGAACATTAACCCTGGGGAAAATTTTGCATGTTCAGAACCTCTTCCAGACTTAAGAGTTGCCTTTATTTCTAATTTCTGACCTTTATCTAAAAGAGTGATTGGGATTTTGCCATAAACAACTTCTGCTTCGCCCTTTAATTCTTCAGAATAAACAATTCCCTCTTTTTTTGATTCTAAACTCATCTTTCCGGTTTGTTTTTTTGCTTTTAATGGAATCAGTCCAATTCTGTGCGCGAGAGTCTCGTCATATAATGCGGAATCATTTTTTGAGATTTCAACTTCATCAACGGCTACAATTGGTATTTGAGCAACATATCTCCTGATTGCATTTGCTACGCTATTCTCAATCTCTGCTGAAAAAATTAACTTGTCTACTTTTTTTCTTATTGTTTCCATATCAATATTTGTTAAAATTGTTTTTTAAAGGTTAAGGTCTACGGCCCCTTCTTCCTCCTTTTTTCTTTGGGCCTCCCCTTGCAATTCTTGTATTATCTAAAATATTTATGATTTTGAATCCTTCTCTAGACAGACTTTTCACGATTGCATTTGCTCCCGGTCCCGGAGTGGGATTTCCAGTTTTTGCCCTAATCCTTACATACAAATTTTTTATTTTTTCTTCTTTCATTTTTTCAGAAAGTCTTTTTGCAATAAACATAGCAATTGTCGGATTCGCTTTTAATCTATCATGTTTAGTAATCATTCCTCCTGAAACTTTTATAAGAGTTCTTCCAGAAATGTCCGTAACGTGCGCGAGAGTGTTATTGTAGGAAGCATAGATATGAACAACCGCTTCTATTTCTTTAATTTTTTTTGATTTTTGCTCGTCGATGTCATCAAATCCGTCGTCTGCTTCTAAAAGACTTTCTTTATCTTCTTTGGGTAAATCTGTGTCTTCTTCTAATATTTTTTGCTTTGCGGGCTTTAGGTCATTATTTTTTATTTTTTTATTTTCCATAATTAAGAGTTTGATTCATTTATTTCATTTTTAATTTCACTTGTGTTCTTTAAAGTAGAGATTTCTTTTGATGAAGGAGATTTAACTTTAAGAGTTATTTTATTTTCTAATTCAACTGGAACAAGATATGACGGCTTGTTAATACCTTTTTGGTCAACTAAAATTTTCCGATGAACAATTTTTTGTCTTGCCTCTTTTATTGTGTTTGCGAGTCTTTTTTTAAAAACAATCGTCTGTAATCTTCTTCCTAAATAATCTTTTATATTTAAAGCAAAAACATCTGTAAGCGAGTCGACTTTAATGTCAATTTTTTTTAGTTGATTAAATAAATTTTTTTGATTTTCAGGAGAACTTTTTATAAGTTTTCGGGCTTTCTCTCTCACTAATTTTACTTTTGCTTCGGCTTTCCAAATCTCTTTTTTATTTTTCAAGCCAAATTCTTTCATAATATTTTTTTCTTCATCAATCCTTACCTTATCAAAAGGTTTTTTTGGATTTGAATATAGTTTATGTTTTCTTTTCATTTTTAGTTTTAGATATTAAATAACGAAGCTATTTCTTTTTAATTCCTGCCCCCCTAGATCTATTTTTTCTAAAATGCGCTCTTGTTCTTTGACCCCTAACTGGAAGTCCAGCAGAGTGTCTATATCCCTTGTATGATTTTATTTTCTTTAATCTTTTAATGTCAAATTCTTTTCTTAATTCTAAATTAGAACCCACCAGATGCTCGCTCTTACCAGTTTCAAAATCTTTCTGTCGATTCTTTAGATATTCGGGTAGAACGGGATTTTTTAAAAACTCTTCAAGTTTTTTTATTTCAGATTCTGAAAGAGATTCTATTTTTCTATTTTTATCAAATCCCAAGTTTTTGCAGACGGCATTGGACAAGCTCCAGGAAATTCCTTTTATTTTTGTTAAACCGGGATAGAGTTTCATTCCACCTTCTATATCTTTTTGCATAATCCTGATTATTCTTCCGCGGTTATCTATTTCTGGACTTTGAGGAATTTTTTTTATTTGTTCTTTTTTATTTTTCTCTTTAGCGCCAGAATGGGATGCATTATCTTTGGTTTTTGATTTTTGTTCTGCCATTTTATTTTTATCTTTCCTTCACAAAAAGATTATATCTTTCTGTTTGCGTTAATTCTTTAAACATTCTTTTTTCAACCGATTTATGGGGGTCGGGTAAATTTGGAATTCTTTCTTTCATATCTTCAAATGATCCAAATGGTTTTTCCTGTCTTTGTTTTATTATTTCTTTCATATGTTTTTTGCCTAATCCCGGAAGCAATTCTATTTGATGAAATCTTTTATTAACTGCTTCGGACTTATTAAAAAAATCCACAAATTCTTGTTCTTTTTTTTCAACAACTTTCTTTATAAATTCTTCTAATTGCTGTTTTGCGGATTCGGTTAATTTTTCTGGAGATAATCTTCCAAGAATATAATAAATCTTATCTCTTTTTCCCTGTCCAATATAAACTGATTCACCAGACTCTAATCTAATCCCTCTTCTTGGGACCAATTCCAGAAGCGTAAAATTAGTTTCTCCGATAGCCTGAGCTAAAGGCATCATTTTTTTTTCCAATGGATAACCATTCGGCAGATATTCTAAGATTGTTGCTGTTTCGTCTTTCATTTTCTTTATTATTCAAATTGCTTGACAATATCAAGTATTTTATTTTCCTCATTTTCATCTAAACTTATATCTATGAATATTTTATTTATCTCTTCTGAATTAGACGGCAGAGTATCAATTATTTTTGAGATATGCTGCGCATTCATTTTTACTAAGTTCAATGCTTCTAATTTTTTTCTAAACTCTTTTGCATCCTTCACATTTAATTTTGTAAATTTGTTGATAAACGATTTCAAAAGTTCCTGTTCTTTTTCAAAATATTCTTTTGATTCTGATGCGCTTAAAGGGGTGCTTTTTATTATCATTTTGAAGATTTAGCTCCTGAATTTATCTTCTTTAAATGTGATGGATCAATTATAAATTTTTTACTTTTTTCCATGTCATTTATAGTGACGATAAATGACCTTCCGCGTTTTTCTTCAACAATTCCACATCTTCCTTGAATTCTTTTAGGAAATGTCAGCGATTTTGCTTTTTCTATGATAACTGAAACAGAATCCCCTTTATTAAAATCCTGAAAAGCCCTGCTAAAACTAATTTTCCCACGTTCTCTAATCTTTTTTCTATTTACCATTGAATATCCAAAAATGACTAATTTAAAAATCTATCTTTTAGTTTTTAGAATTATAGGCCTAAATTTTCTCTTGGGGGATTTCGTGTTCCATACCTAAATCTCCTTTTTTATCCGCGTTATTCATGCCCTGAAGAATTGCATTGAACATTCTTTCGCCCCAGACGCCAACCCCGCATTTGTTGCAAACATCTAAGGCTCTTTTATCCTGAATTTCCAACCGACAATAAACACATTTTTTTGCCATCTTCTCTTTTATTTAAAAATTAATATTTAAATTCTTTTTAAATATTTGCATTAATTAGATATATCACAAGCTTTAAAAATAACTTTAATGAATTAATTATATGATAATTCCAGTCAGATGTTTTGGGTGCGGAAAGCCGGTGGGACACTTGTGGGAGCAATTTAAGGAAAGAGTTGCGTCCGGAGAAAATCAAAAAAAAGTTCTTGATGAACTTGGATTAGAAAGAATGTGCTGTCGCTCAGTATTTTTAGGTCAGGTGGATACACTTGAGTTGATTAGCAAGTTTAAGAAAAGTTAATTAATTATTTAATCTTCCATCTATTAACTTTCCCGCAATTTTTACATTCTACGCTTTTAATTCCCTTTTTTATCCTAACTTTTTCATTTCCAAAATAAGGAGTTAAACAAAATTTGCAGAATAATTTTCTTTTGTTTTTTAATGAAATTTTTTTATTCATTGCAAGAGATTTAATTTTTTTTAATTGATTGGATGTTTTACTTTTAATATCTAAGAAAAAATCTTTAATATTTTGTTCTGCCTGTTTTTTTGAAATGTTTGATTTCATAATTAAATTAAGAATTAATTGTATATAAATCTTAAAAAATAAACAGTTGAGACGGCACTGCTGCTT
>Ga0208375_1004114_pt1 | contig 11723 bp, 10 predicted proteins | sample RifOxyD1_FD_184038 | JGI IMG/M metagenome (GOLD analysis project Ga0208375, IMG submission 184038) | Soil microbial communities from Rifle, Colorado - Rifle Oxygen_injection D1 (SPAdes) | ecosystem: Environmental > Terrestrial > Deep subsurface > Rock core/Sediment | place: Rifle, Colorado... | reverse complement strand
TTTTTTTTCTTTAGCAGATTTGTACACGCTTTCAATTAAATGAATCACGACTGCTCCGTCAAATACATCCGGAAGCGGTTGAGTATTTTTTTGTATACAGGAAGCGAAATATTCAAGTTCCTTTTGATACGATGAAGGGTCGATAGAAGAAACATCGTATTTTTTTATATGAGTATTATCTTTGTTTCCAACAATGAGCCAATCACCGTTTTTTGAATCAATAAGAATATATCCTTTACCCCCCCATATCTCAATCGTCATATATCCGGTCCACTGGGTCCAAGAACATGAGATAATTGCTTGTTGATTTTGTTTTGTTGTAAATATTCCTGTTCCAGTATCTTCAACGAGCGTCTTTTTCCAATAAACACTACCCACTGATCCTACACAGGTTGTAAAATCGCCCATAAACCATCGAGCAATGTCTATTAAATGACACCCGTTATCAATCACCGTTCCTCCACCAGACAGGCGTTTATCCCAAAACCAGTCATTTTTTACATGCTCTCCATTGTTTCCAATGCTTCCCTTAAACAGGAGAATCTTTCCAATAGTACCTTGATGAACAAGTTCATGCGCTTTTTGAATTGACGGGAAGAACCTATGATTGGAACCAGTTTTCACAAAGCGTTTATAGCGTTTTGCTGCACGAACAATACTGTCTGCATCACGACTGGTTGGCGCAAGAGGTTTTTCACATAAGACATGTAGCCCTTGAGAAAGAGCTTCAATTGTGCATGATGTATGATAGACATTTGGAACAGCTATTACAGCGGCATCGCACGAAATTTTTTTTAACACTCCGGAAAGCGTTGTATCAAAAGCTATTTTATACTTCGTTCCGATTTGTTTTGCTTTCTGTTTGTTAAGATCAACAACGCCCATAAGTTGGATAGATGAGGACGCTTGAAGACATGCCTGAACTCTTTTTTGTCCAAAATATCCACAACCAACTACTACAACACGTATGCGTTTCTTCATATAAATTGTACGGTTTCTTAATTCGTTTTCCCATTGTAGCAACGATTTCTTCTCAGGACAACAAAGGGTATAATGAAGCGGATTCTCTTATATGACCAACAGAACAGAAACAAACAGTTTAATCATTGTTGCTTTTCATGCGCCAACAACAAGCGGTTGTGATTATGCGACTCAGACAATTGAATTATTAGAGAAAAACAATAGTACCATTGGGTTTGTTCTTGGGGAGCCGATTACATGGAAGGATATTTTCTTATCGTATCGAAAGAAGAGTATTGTAGAAAAAATTTATCAACACACTCTCTTTCGTCCATTTTTTATTCTTCCTGGTCAAAGAATCATGGTTATTAAGCAAATGAATTACTTTATCAATGCGATGTTGCTTAATATATATGTTTCTTTATTTCATCCACAAAAGAAAAAATACTTTTGGTTTTTTGAGCCATTTTTTATGCCCATCTTTCTTCCCATTTTTTCTTCTTATATTACAGTTTTTGACTGTGTTGATTACTTTTTTTCTACCCAACAACCCTTTCGCTCTCACCTATTATATTCACTGCACTACGCCAAACACATCTTTGCCAATTCTATTGCTCTAAAAAACCAAATGCAACGATATCGACCAGATGTCTCAGTTGTTCCTCTTGGATTTGCCGATAGGCTATTTCGATATTTACGAACAAAAAAAATCACCAAGCATAAAACACTTCGAGTTGGTTTTATTGGAGGTATTGATGGTAGGATAGACTATTCATTATTGTTTCAAGTGGCCACAGCGTTGCCGAACGTAGAATTTGTATTTATTGGAACGAATCATTACGGATCCGTCGGTTTCCCCCCTTCTGTTAAACGGTTTTTTTCTCTTCCTAACGTACATCATCAGGAGGAAGTGGCAAAATCTTTCATACCTGAGATTTTATCAACGTTTGACATTGGTATCATTCCTTACAACATAAAACAATCATTTAATCGATTTTGTTTTCCAATGAAGCTGTTGGAATATTTTTTTGTTGGACTACCGGTTATAAGCACAAACATAGAGGAAATGAAAGAATACCAGGATCTTGTTATTGTAATAAAAACCTCGCAAGAAATGATTTTGGCAATAAATAGAATTAAAGAGCAAGGATGGGATAAAAAGAAGAAATTGAGGCAACGAACCATAGCGCTGCAACACTCATGGGAACACAAAATACGGACGATTCAAAAAGCGATAGGGTCTGCATGAGCATAATAAAATCCGATAGTTAAACCAAATGTCTTTATCAATAATTCATAACATGAATAAGCTACTGTTAATATATTTCTTTCCCCTTTCGTAATAGTAAGTATGCTTGCACGAATACTATCTTTTATTACCTGTTTTGCAAATAACTGTTTTTGAAAATAAAAATATCCATAACACGCCATTTCCCCTCGCGCATAAGTTGTATTTTGTTTTTTTATTTCAATTAAATCGAGCCATTTATTGTGGTATACGATGCATGTAGGATCGCAAAGGATGTTTTTTTTATGGATAAGAAGTTGAAGGATAATTTCTGCATCTTCCGCTGCTCCTCCAATGCTATGTGGACCAAGCCACGGCTTGAACGGGTCTGTTTTTAGTGCTTTTTTTCTGATAGCCATATTATTTCCAAAACCGACGGAAACAAAATGTTTACAAGGGGAAGAAATGATGCGGTGTTTGTTTTGCTGGAAAACACTGGGACAAAGCAACCCTGCGTGTTTTTTTGGCGCATACGGGCGTGTGGTTCCAAAAACAGCATCGACATGAGGATGAGTAAAAAAATCTTTTTGAACGATAGATAGCCAGTTTTTTGTGACGATACAATCGTCATCAGTAAAACAAAGAATAGTGCCCCGCGCTTGACGCACTCCACAATTTAGAGCAATGGATTTATTTTGTTGTTTAGAATGGATATATCTAAACCGCGCATCACAAAGAGAAGTGACAACGAGTTTTGTTTTATCATCATTACTTTGATCAACAACAAGTACTTCAAATTTTGAAAGTGTATTTTTTTGAAGAGATCGAAGACAGGATAGAACCGCGTGTGGACGATTCGTTGTTGGTATAAGAACGGAAATCATAATTACTGCGTATACAGCTGAATCATTTGTTTCGTTTTTCCATCGTGGGAAATTCTTCCCTGTTTCATAATAAGCACCCTCTCACAATTATCTTTAATGAGTGCAAGCTGCTGCGATGCGATAAGAATCGTCTTTCCTGCACGGAAAAATTCTTGTATTTTATTTAACGATTTTTTTTGGAATGCTTTATCTCCAACCATTAAATTTTCATCTAACAAGAGGATGTCTGGATTTGTTGAAGCTGCGATAGCAAAACCAAGTCGTAGGATCATGCCAGTGGAATATGTGAACAGCGGAATATCAATAAATTTTCCAATATCCGCAAACGCAATAATTTCGTGTAATTTAGCTTCAATTTCTCGTTTTTTCATGCCAAGCAACATTCCATTAAGATAAATATTTTGTATCCCTGTGAGATCTGGATGAAATCCAGCGTCGAGATCTATCAAAGACACAATCTTACCTCGTGTTTCAACAGTCCCCTGAGTTGGGGTTGTAATTTTTGAGATTATTTTAAGAAGTGTCGTCTTTCCTGACCCATTAGGTCCGATAATGCCGACCTTTTCGCCTTGCGTAATTGTGAGATTGATATCTTGGAGCGCATAAAAAATTTCAGATTTTGATCGAATGAGTTTTTCAACTAACGTCGGTTTTTCATGATGAATGATATATTTTTTGCTCACATGTTTTAATTGAATTGAAATGGTGTTCATATCAGAATCTTTTTTGGTAATACCGAAGTGCAGGAATAACAAAAAGGATAGAAGTCTCCGTGGTACAGACGATGTCTGAATGCTTTATACTTGTTCCATATTTTCTTTATAGACATAGATTTGACATTGTATGTTGCAATGGTTTTGTCTACATAATCACAAGGACGAGTGTCTCCGTTTGAATTAATATCCAAGCTATATTGAGCGATATCACAGTATTTATCTTTAAAATAGTCCGATGTTTGTGCAGTCATCGTGCTATTTGGCTGAAACTTCAATTGATTGATAACATCTTTAATATTATGCTTGCCCGGAGTCTGGTGCAAGCAGGCGTTTAATGTTTTTATTGTTTCAAGGCGCTGTTTATTGTTTAACATGAGATTTTTATTATGTTTAAATTGTATAAGAGTGTCAAAGTGGATACCGTCTACATGAAGCTGTTTACTTACGCGTATAAACGTGTTTATGTCTTGAACATTGTTATGTTGAATAACATAATTAAGAATTATTTTTGGGCACGGTTTATTCTTTCGAATTGCCTGTATGATTTTGATATTTGAGACAACTCGATTGAAATCATCCACACCATTAATTGTTTTATATACAGAACGACGGCCCGCGTTTATTGATATACGTATTTCATCCCATTGAATGTATGAACAATGTTTCATAACGTCTTGTGTAAACAGCGAACCGTTTGTAATAAGTCTTCCATAAATACCACATTGTTTTATCATTGAGAGTAAGGTTTGGATGTCTGGAAATAGTAATGGTTCTCCTCCCCCAACTACCTCAATTTCTTTAACTGACGCTGGGAGATGTGTCATGATTTTTTGGTAGTCTCCAATTGTTAAATCAGTTTTACTATTCCCCCCCCAAGCGGCTTTTTCCTTTGGAGTTAACTGCATTCTCCAGCACATCGGACAATGGTGGTTGCAGGCATATCCAATGGGTATGATTCTCATTAATCTCGGTCCGTCTAAAAAAGGCACATGGGCTTTTATGAATAACGACAATCTTGTTTTAATACGAAACATATATTATTAGATCCAATCGTCAAAATTTTTACTTTCGTTGTGAAACAAGATAATACCAATGAGTGCAACAATGCTAATAAAAAGAGCGTTGATTATGAGCGTCATTACATCTGGTAATGGTGTGTTTACAAACACATGTTGAAATAATTGCATGATGGAAGTCATAGGATTGAGGCGCCATAACCATAGCATATTTGTTGGGATGATTGAAAAAGAATAGATAATTGGGGTTGCATAAAACCAAATAGTTAGAAACGCTTGAACGAAAAAGTTTATATCACGGTATTTAACATTGAGCGCTGATGTACATAGGGATGCTCCTATGGTAAATATCAATAATAAACAAAAAGACAGAAAAAAATATGGTATCCGAGAAATTGACAAAGGGATAATAAAAGCAAGGGGGATGCAATAGAGAAAAATAGCTATTGTTAAGTGGAACAAATTTGCTAGGATGATGGAAAGCGGAATAACTGCTCTTGGAAAACTAGCTTTTTTGATGAGTGACCGTTCGTTTACAATAGAAGGAGTAGTTTTTGTGAGAGAAAGACTAAAAAAATTCCACACAAGTAATCCAATAAGGAGGTAAAAATAGTAATGAGGAATTGTTTCTTTCATAAAAAAAGTAAAGATAAAGCCTATGACTAGCATTTGAAGGAGAGGGTTTAACACGAGCCAAAAAAAACCAAAAATAGTGTATTTATACCTTGCCCGTAATTCTTTTTCGGTCATCACAAAGACAAGCTCAAAAAATCGTCGCCATTCACGTTTCATGGCCTTATTATACACGTAGCTTTCTGGATTGTGACAACACAATATGTGCGCTATAGTATACACATTGTTATTTGTATGTATTTATTCTTTATTGTTATCCTTTTTATTTTCACCCTCCCTGTTCAACTGGTGATTTTTCTTTGTATTTATTGGACTTCGGGTACTCCTGTTATTTTTTTTCAAAACCGTATGGGAAAAAACGGAAAAAAATTTACTCTCTATAAGTTTCGTACGATGATTGTTGGATCAGAAAAGGAACAAAAACAATACAAACATCTTAATGAGGCTGATGGTCCAGCATTTAAAATCCGTCGCGATCCTAGATACACTCCTATTGGGAGATTTTTAAGTCATACAGGTCTTGATGAACTACCGCAGTTGGTAAATATCTTAAAAGGTGACATGGCGTTATTTGGTCCACGACCGCTTCCCATTTCTGAAGCAAAACAATTATTACCCTGGCAAAAAATTCGGCATAACATTAAACCTGGTATTCTTTCTCCCTGGGTGCTTGAAGGGTATCACAAAAAACGATTCGATGATTGGATGAGAAGTGACGTGGCGTATATTAAAAATAAATCAATCGTATATGATTTGAAGCTTTTCGTTCGTTCTATTGTCTTTATGATTCGGCTCTTTATGGTTGAATTGTTGTTCCAATAAATGGTTTCCCGTCTAGTGCCAGAGCAAGGTTATCAAGATTTCTTCCGCTCATAAATCGGACGCGGATTCCAAGCTCTTGACCGAGCTTAGCTGCAATTGGATCCAGAGGGACATTCATGCGCGGTTCCCATAAATTCCCCACCATTTTTCTGTACTCTTTCCAATTCATTGTGTCTATTGCTTTCGCATCAGTATATTTGTTTGGATCCTTGTTATAGATTTTGTCGACGTCGGATAAGTTAAATACCTCTTTCACCGCATAATCCTGACAAAGAACAACCGCATCGTAATCTGTACTCCATCCTGGTTTCCATCCTGCAGCAATAGCGACTGGCTTATCGATTTTCAATATAATCTCATAGTGTTTGATGACTCGAGGATCAGATATATCTTTAAACATAGTACGTATAAGTTGAGCGTTTAACCTTGTCGAGTGGACTCCAAGCCAATCTTGATCTTCTTTGGACAGATCGTGTCCTAATATTTCTTTTCCGGCATTGATATATTGTCTAGCAGTTGTTCCCCCACCAACGACAATAAAAAACCTTCGTTTTTTTACGGAGACTTGATGGCGAATGAATGTGTTAAATTCCTTAAGAAAGTCTGTGTCAATGCCATTATGGGGGATGACAAGAGAACCTCCAAGTGAAAGAACGAACGTTTGTTGTGTTGTTCCCATTTTCAAAATATCAAAGATTCAACAATTCAGTAAGTAAGAGTATTTATGATACTAGGTGAGAATGAATTAATTGTCAATGAACCGTTTTTGAAAACATTAGCATAAACATAGCTTATAGTTCCATATTTATGCTATTTCTGCTATACTTCCCTTCATCTCCTGCCTCATATTATGGCTCAACCAGAAGTTCCTGTTGTGGAACGAAACATATTATCAACATATCTATTTATTCCCGGCGAATCTCGATTGGGTGATTATGGTGTGGAACGATTGGGTGCAAAGGCTCATGAAAGCGCCGAACTTCAAGAACTCGGTCTTCCTATTCCCGAGTTTATTGTTTTAACTACGGATGCGTGGCGAACATGGAATTCATGTTATGAAGCGAAATGGTTAAATGAAGACAAAGTATGGTTAAATATGGATGATCAACGTCGTGATTTGATTCCTCAAATACCATTTAATATATGGGGATCATTACTTACTGGTGTTAGAGAAATGGAGAAACGCACTGGGAATGTTTTAAATGACTCAACTAATCCATTATTTGTTTCTGTTCGTTCTGGTGCACCTGAATCGCTTCCTGGAGCTATGCATACTATTTTAAACGTAGGAATAAATTTTGATACGGTTCATGCGTTAGCAGACAATATTGGTGAAAGAAACGCCTGGTACGCATTTTTTACGTTGATTCGCGAACTGGGGGCATACGCACTTAATATACCCGAAGACAAGTTTACACAACTTCGTGACGCAACAGTCGGACACAATCCAAAAGAATTTCATGATATACCTGATTATCATAAACTAGTTCTTGAATCAATGAGACTTTTTAAAGAAGAAAGCGGAATAGATTTCCCATTAGATGCTGTTGGACAACTACGATGGGCAATTGATTCAGTGTTTCGTTCATGGGATTCTAAAGAAGCCGTCGCAATGCGAAGAAGTAAAAAAATATGGAGCGGTATCGGAACAGCAGTAATAGTACAAAAAATGACTTTTGGTAACTCAATAGAAGAAGGTGCAGGATCTGGAGTGTTTTTTACTCGCAATCCAATAACCTATGAAGGTGATCCAAGTTCATTAGAAAACTCAGCCCTTTGTGTGTTTGAAAGAGGAGGACAAGGAATAAAAGTTGTTCAAGATACCGCTACACATCACAATACTTCCTTAAGTCAGATTAATGAAAAATTTCGACCTGAATTAGAAAGGATAATCACAACCATTCGAGAACATTATACACATCCAATGGAAGGAGAATTTACGATTGACGGAGAAAAACTATCTTTGTTGCAAGCCAGAAAAGTTAGTCTATCCTCGCTTGCTCATTTTCGTTTCATTCGCGAGCAGATGCAAATGGATAGAATGAAGGAAAAGGAAGCAAAACTACTTGTTTCAGCCGCGCAACTTCGACGCATTATCGCTCCTGGACTTGATCAAGAAGATCTTGAAAGAGCCAGGAATGAAGATCGGCTTATCGGGCAAGGTATTTCATTGTCACCGGGATGGTCTTCTGGAGTAATAGTTCGATCGATTGAAGAAGCTAAATTTTTTAAAAAAAAGAAAGTAATCTTTGTTGGAAGAGTTACTAAATCTATACTTGAAAAAAAGACGGATAACATCATGGGATTTGTCAGTGATAAAGGAAGCATTGGATCACACATATCGCGTCGAGAAACAGAATTTGATGATCAAGGAGTCGTTGTTATCAATGGAATTAAGATTCCGGCGACAATATTGAAAGATAAAGATGCTGTTATTACATTAAATGGTGAAACAGGAGAAGTGTTTAATAGAGAAATTAAAGTATCAACAAATACAGGTCCTCTTACTCAGTTAGAACGACAGCAAGTTTTGAGATGGCAAAGAGAACGACGCGACAACCCATGGTTATTTGTTATGCCACAAAAAAACATCCAGTCTTCCATCGATCACGCCTCAGATCTATTGCATGCAGCAAAAAGAACAATCAGATCACCAAAGGGTCGAGTTATTCAAGTTTCAGATGCACTGCTTCCACAAGAAATACGCATGAAATATCAAGTGTTTCCAATTGGTGTTAATAAAAAGAAATTATTGGATTTAGGAAATGAAATTTTAGAATCTGGATTTGATTTAAGCATACGTTCATGTCCACTCATAGACGAAGAGGGGAAGGGAAAATCACCTTACGCATATATCACATCAAAAGAAGAACTCAAAAAATTTATATATTCTTTCGATGGGTTATTTAAATGGAAAATGTTAAAACACCCACAACTGACTGAAATAGTGCTTGGTCGTATTCCAAAGGGGAAACTTGATGAGACATTATGTGATGAGCATTGCGCCTGGACATTAAGTTGCACTCATGATTCGGTTATACTTAATGTTGTCCCCTTTACCCCTCTTCTTCGAAGTCATGAAAAAAAGAGAAAAGACGATATGATGACTCTTGTTCTTCATGTTGATCACAACAAAGGAGGACGATTAGTAATAGACAGACTTATTATGGGAAGAAACCTTCAAAAAGAAGCCAAAAAAGGTGGTGATGAACAAGAAAAAATTAATATTCGATCCTATGAGTTTTTAAGTTATGTAGCCAGCGAAGTTTTTGGAAAGTGGTGGAATCAATATAATATCCCCGGACTTATGGCTGCGTTAACCACTGCCTTTCCACGAACCCAATATTATCCACTTGCTTTTGAAGGTCAAGCGAGAATTGCACCAAATGGAAGTAGAGGAAAAAAGATGTTTTGTCTTGGATACGGAATTAAAGCAGATCGTGTAAAACGTTCTAAAAAAAGAGAAGGTTAATATTTTTTGACTACATTTCGCATTTGTTTCATAAAACTTATTTTTGAAAACGTTCTTACTTGATTTATACATACGCTTGACCAGTCCACTTTCATTTTTTCAAACTGTTTGATTGTTTGAGAAAGAGAAGAGATAGATAATTTGTCAAAAAACAATCCTGTTTTTCTTTCTACTACCGACTCCACTACTCCGCCGGAACGGTAGGCAATAACCGGCGTGCCACATGCCATTGCCTCAACAGGAATAATTCCAAAATCTTCATCTTCTGACGGAAAAAGAAAAGCCCTCGCTCCTCGCATCAGTTTCCACTTTTCAACATCTGTTATCTCTCCAACAAATTCTATTGTTGGACCTGCGATAGCACGGAGTTCTTCTCCATATCCAGCAAATCCTTTCCCAAATACTTTTAACGGCAAACTCAATTTGGTGCACGCAGTAATTGCAAGATCAATGTGTTTTGGAGTTGCAAGTCGTCCTCCTGTAAGGAAATATGTTCTCGAGCGGTTGGATTTTGCTTGCAGTGGAATATCAACGGGCGGGTAGATAACAAGTGCATCTTTTCGATAAAACTTTTTAATTCGCAAAGCCACTTCTTTTGAATTTGCAATAAATTGGTCAACATTTTGACTTGACTCATAATCAGTAATTCTGAGGAAGTGATTGAAAAATTCCCCTATAATTCGTAACACTGGATTGTTCTTCCAATTTCTTGCTGTCGCGTAGCCATAGAGATATCGTGGCGGTGTATGACAATAACAGATGAGCTTTGCTTTACCTTTTTTAACGAGGTTGGGTGCGTATGCGCCCGTTGCTGACACAATGACAAGGTCATAGGCCGAAAGATCCATATGACGAAATATTGATGGAGCAATGAGTCGAAGTGGGCTTATCAGTTTTGCAACAAATGGAACATGTTGAAGCCATGAAGTTTTGATGTTCCACGAAGCAAACCTTTTTTTATGCGGACCAAGATATTCAGGTAGATACACAGTTGTATAAACGGGCGCTTGAGGAAATAGCTCATGGAGCGTTTCCAGTACTCGTTCCGCTCCCCCGTATTCTTTTATATAGTCATGGACGAGTGCAATGTTCATATAAATTATTTTTTTGCTAGATATAGATTTTTGTAACCAGAAACACTTTTATACTGAGTAAATCCATCTACGAGCGGAAACGGATGTTCAGTTGCTACAAAAACCATACCTTCTTCACTTAAAGAAAATTCCTTCCAATGATTCATTACCCAAGCGCCAACGTCTGATGGTTGAGGAGCCATACAGAGCACATGCGAAAATGTTTGTTTTTTTAATGTGTCCATAGCAGCTTGGATGCTGGTAAAACTTGTATGAGAATAATTCGCATATAGTCCATCTGGATATTGTTTTGGATCAACACCAACAATAACCCCCCCCATTCCCAGTTGCCTTAACATTATTCCCAGACCACCTTTTTCCATACCGATATCTAAAACGCTTTGTGCGTTTTGAAGGCTTCGTATGGACAATTCGCCACCAGTCGCCTCCTCGAATTCAGCAAAGAGAGACTTTAACTGCCGTGCTCTGTGTTCAGCAGAAACGCCAGTTATATATTCGCCTCCTAAGAAATCCATTATCATGTCACACATAAAGAATATCTCCTCACACCAATGACATCTGCGTATCAACTGCTTTTTTTTGTTCTTCATTTTTCTTTTGTGTTTTCGTTGTTTGGGCCTTACCATCTCCAAGTAATCTTTTGATAAGCGTTGTAAAACCAAAAAGTTCAAATTGTTTGATAACTTCATCAGTTTTTAATTGTTCTTTCGTAAGTGGTGCAACATGTGTGTTCATTGGTACATCCGTGCGGATGGTTGCAAGGGTTTTAGATAGGATAGCTAACTCTTTGTTTTTTGTGAGCTTTTCTTTTAATCCGTCTGAAAATTCAACTGCATTTTTATCTAATGCTTTATATAACAACTCTATGGTTTTATAATTTTTTATAAGATCTGTTGCT
>Ga0208375_1004113_pt1 | contig 11724 bp, 10 predicted proteins | sample RifOxyD1_FD_184038 | JGI IMG/M metagenome (GOLD analysis project Ga0208375, IMG submission 184038) | Soil microbial communities from Rifle, Colorado - Rifle Oxygen_injection D1 (SPAdes) | ecosystem: Environmental > Terrestrial > Deep subsurface > Rock core/Sediment | place: Rifle, Colorado... | reverse complement strand
GCTGCTTTTTGTTTTCTTGCAACTCAAAAATAGCTTAATTTAAGGTCATTTCCATCTTTTTTCTGAAAATTACGCCGGATTTTTTGTCGCGTTTAGGCTAGTTTCAGGTTTTCTTCCGAAAATCCTGTATACCCAGACGGTGTATGCGCCCACAACCGGAAGTCCGGTTAGTGCGATGACAAGCATGACCTTGAGGGTAAGCGCCGAGGACGCCGCCCGGGCAATATGAAGGCCCCCGTCCGGCGACGGAACGATAAACGGATAATTGAGGGCGAGGGCCGACAGCCAGAGACTGGCGATGAAAACCGCCGACGCCGCAAACGCCCGGACCGTTTGGGAGGCTTTGATCATGACAGTCAGCGCTCCAAGAGAGGCAAGGGCCACCGCAAGTCCCAGCAGGAATACGGGCTGCAACAGGCCGCTCATCATGCGCTCCGGAGCCAGGAATGAAAATACGACCAGCGCCAGCGAAAAAGCTGCAATCAAACCGTAGCCCGACACTTTCGCGATTATCGAGCATCTTTCCGAAAGGCGGTCCGCGGTTTGCGGCCTGAGCTTCAAAAACAGTGCGCCATGTGTCGCAAAAGCAAAGGCAGTGAGGATTCCTGTCATGACCGGAAATGGTCTGATCAGCCCCCAGAAACCGCCGTGATAATTTCCGGCTCCGTCAAGCGGTATGCCCTGGACCAGATTGCCCGCGGCAACACCCATCAACAGGGCCGCGGCAAGCGAACTGGCGGTGAGCACCCGTGCCCAGAGCCGTTTGCGGATGTGATCGTAAAGCCAGAACTCCAGTGAAACCGCGCGCAGTACCAGGGAAAACACAAGCAACATGACCGGAATGTAAAAACCGCTGAAGACCGTGGCATATGCCTGCGGAAATGCCGCAAACAACGCGCCTCCTCCGGTGAGGAGCCACACCTCGTTGCCGTCCCATACGGGGCCTATTGCGTTGAAAACCGCGCGACGGTCGTCATCGTCCTTTGCGGCAAACGGCAGGATGATGCCGGCGCCAAGATCAAAGCCGTCGAGGATGCAGTATACCGCCAGAAGCACCATTATCAGGGCAAACCATATCGCCTGCAGCATTGTCGGTTCCATCAGTAGCCCTGTTTCTCCGCAAGCTCTACGGGGCCCTTGCGGACAAGCGTGAACAGTATTTTGAGAAAAATCATGAAAATCAGCAAATAGAGCAACCCGAATCCGATCAGGGAGAACAGTATTTCGCCGGTGCCGACCGTTACTGATGCGGCAGAGCTTGTCGGCAGTATCCGGTAAACGACCCACGGCTGGCGCCCCACCTCGGCGGCGATCCATCCCGTCTGGACCGCAACGTGCGCAAGAATTCCGGCCGGTACAAGCGATGCAAGAAACCAGCGGGAGCGTTCAAGCATTCCGCGCCAGTACAGATACAGCCATGCCATGGCGAAAGCGATGAAAAAACCGCCAAGAGCGATCATGACATGATAGGAAAAATACGATGCAAACACCGGAGGCCTTACGTCGGGTCCGGGCGGATCAAAAACGACCTGCCCGGCGGCGGTTTTTCCGGCCAGCAAAGCGTCAAAATCCTCGCGTGACATGAATTCACCGAGTCCTTTGACCTCTTTATGCGGGCTCAGGTGGATGAGCATGCTAAGCATGCATGGTATGCCGAATGATTTTACTCCACCCGGCGCTGAACTGTCAGGATATCCGAAAAGCGCAAGCGGCGCGCAGGACCGGGTTTCCCAGAGTGCTTCGAAGGCGGCCATTTTTGCGGGCTGGTGTCTGGCAACCGATATGGCCTGCATGTGACCCGCCGCGAATTGCAGGACGGATGAAAGTGCTACGATTGACATTGAAATTTTAAGACCTGTCCGGGCATGTTCCGCATGCCGGCCTTTGAGCAGGTACCAGCCGCAGATCGCGGCGGCAAAAAGGGAGCCGGTCAGCCATCCTGCAAATGTGGTATGCAAAAACCGCGGAAGAACGGACGGGTTGAATGTTGCCGCCAGGAAATCCGTGAGTCTTGCGACGCCATCGCGGATTTCGAATCCGGCCGGTGTCTGCATCCATGAATTGGCGATCAGGATCCAGAGCCCGGACAGATGCGTGCCCAGAAGCACCAGCAGTGTTGAAAGCCAGTAAGTGCGTTTTGAAACGCGGCTCCGGCCGAAGACGAGGACGGCCATGAACGTTGATTCGAGGAAGAAGGAGAAAACGGCCTCGGCAGCAAGAGGCGCGCCAAAAATATCGCCGACTATTTTTGAATACGTCGCCCAGTTGGTGCCGAAAGAAAATTCCATCGTGATTCCGGTTGCGACGCCGACTACAAAAACCAGGGCGAGTATCTTTACAAAAAACGCCGAAAGCACCCTGAAATGATCATTGCTTTTGCGATAGTGGAGGGTTTCAAGGATGAAAACCAGAAGCGCAAGACCGAAGGTCAGCGGGGGAAAAAGGAAATGAAAGCCGACCGTCATGGCAAACTGCAGCCTGGCGAGAATCAGCGCGTCCATGTCAGATTATTCCTATTCCCTGCTTCAAGGTCCATTTGATCCCCGCTATTGCCGATATCCCGGCGCCGCGCAGGCTTGAAGAAAACACCCCGGCACCGAAGGTCATCTTCCATGGGCCGTCCGAATACTGGCCGACAAGATAATTCCACGTGCTGTAACCGCGGAGGGCATCCATCCGGGCAAAGGCATTGAGATAGAAAACCCGGATGCCATATCCGAGGCCGGCGCCGAGTACGGTTCTCACGGAGAGGATGTTGTCGTAGGTGCTCCTTGCCGGAAGGGAGAACTCCGGTTCGATGAATGGTTTTGCGGCACTGCTCTGGTGGGCCAGGCCTTCAAGCTTGAAGGCAAGTCCCGCAAATACCGGTCCGATGGCGGCGCCAACCGGAACCTCTATATACCGTCTTTGCGAAAGCCCGCTGCATTCGTGCCTTGTACAGTCGATCCCGCTATAAGCGCCGATGCTGTGTTCAAGCCAGGCGCCGATGCGCATTCCGGCAAAGGAAACAGGAAATATCTCAAGCTGCACTCCGCCCGAGTTGTAGAGCCCGGAGGTTGCCGCAAAAAGGGATGGCCTGGCAAAGCCATACAGGGGAGAAGGGGATTCGTTTGTCCGGGGGTCCCTTCCCCAGATAAGATGATTGTACCCGCCTTCGATGCCCAATGTGCCCGAAAGAGGGAATGACCGCAAAAACGCGGACACGCCAAAATCAAAATCTGCGCGGGCAGAAGGATATAAAACAAATCCTGCAACCAGCATGACGGCAAACAGCGGGCGGTTTTTCATAGCCTTTGCCTTTTTGTCATAAAGCCCAGTGCCGTGCAAGCCGCTCCGGCGAAAAGAAGGAAAACATTTGCAGCCGGCAGCAAGAAAGTGCGCCAGTTCATTGTGCGGATTCCGTATAGATAAACCCGCCAAGTATATGCAACGGAATAAAATGCGACAAGCACTGCGGAGGGCATGCGCACAACAGGCAGGAACAAACCCAGTACGAGCAGCGGCCTGAAATATGTCATCAAAAAACCCGTGATAGCCCCCGCACCGTGCTTCCGGAGGTTTGCGCCATGCGCTTCTCCGTACTGGCATTCCTTGTAAAACAGGTCCTTGAATGAAAAATCCGGATTCCGGCTGTGAAGGTGCGTGAGTTCGAGCGGGACATTCACCGTTTTCAATCCTGTCGCGGCTATTCTTCGGGCAATATCGCCATCTTCGCCGGCGGTTCTATATGTTTCTTCGTCAAACCCGCCGACTTTTGAAAGCAGCAGCTCCTTGCGGTAACAGTCGCATTTCCCTGAATATGACGGGATAACACGTCCGGCCTGGCGGCTGAAAAAGCATTTCTGCCAGAAACTGAACGCCTCCCATGTCGCGACCGGAAGAAGATAGCGGGGATAAGTTACAACCACGTCCGGATTTCCGTCGAACGGCGCGAGCAACGAGGAAAAAACATCATTGCTGTTGAGGACGATGTCCTGGTGCATGAAAAGGAAAAAAGCGGTTGAGGCCGCGGCAATTCCCTCATTGTAGCAGCTGGCAAGCCCGGCCGGGGCCTGGTGCACGATGATTCTTGATTTGTAGTTGTCGTTTTGCAGGAAGTTTTCGACAAGCGCGGTGCTGGCCGGATTGGCACCATCAAGAATGAAGATGATTTCTTCTGCCAGCTCCTTGTTGTTTTGCCGCAAGAGGGAAGCAAGAAGCAGCGGCAGCGTTGTTTCTCCGTTGTGAACGGGAATGATTATCGTGATCATTGATGATGTGAAAACATAGAACTTAATTATTGTTGACACAACCTGATTATGAAGTGACTTTTTACCTGAAAGCCGGAATGTCCTGTTCCGGGAGGGGGAGCGATGAGGGGATTGACAAGGCTGATTTTCGTTTCCGTGGCGGTTTTTTTTGCGCTGCCGGCGGTTTCGCGGGCCGCCGAGATCAGCCTGGATCTGAATACCGGCGCCGCAGGGCAGAAGGTGTTTTTCGTTTCCGAACTCACTTCATGGGAAAAGCGGCCTTTGGCAATGACCGAGGTCCAGGCGGGGCGTTATTCGATCAGCTTCGAATCTCCATGGCTCCACGGGTTCAAGTACAAATTCATTATTGATGGCGGATGGACCCATGATCCGGCAAATCCCGACAAAGTGCCGGACGGAAACGGCGGTTTCAATTCGGTCAAGCGCGTGGATTTTGCTGAAGATCCGTGGCTTGAGCCGCTTGCGGGTGCCGAACCGATGCGAAGGGACTGGCTGGTTTTGCGCGATTACGAGGGTGATCAACGCATTGTACCGGTGGTTTCTCCCGCGAGGCCGGATTACGGGCGCCGGCAGGTGGGGGTGTATTTTCAGGATGGCGGCGATTATCTCGAGTTCACCGGCGCGGTTCAGCTTCTGTCAAATCTTTCTGCGGTCAAAACGCTGCCGCAGTTCACCGGTGTTTTTATCCCGCCAAAAGACCGCATGCGCGAATACGCGATGGACGACAAGTATGCCGCCTTTACGGCGCGCACGGTCGTCGGGGCGGTTGAACAGCGCTTCCGCTGCGGCGGTGAGCCGCGTGACCGTGCGCTGATCGGGCCGTCCATGGGCGGGCTGATCACGGTTTATACGGCGATCAAGCACAAGGATGTTTTCGGCAATGCCGGTTCGCAGTCCGGTGCCTTCTGGAAAGATGAGGCAAAACTCCTTGGCGCAATACAATCCGTGGACGGGCACGGGCTCAGGATGTTCATTGAGTTTGGTTTGTTTGAGGGCCCGCATTATCTGGAATCAAACCAGAGGGCGACAGCGGCTCTTCGTTCCGTAGGCGTTGACACGCGATACAGGGTTTATCCATCAACACACGACTGGATCGCCTGGCGGAACAGATTGCAGGAGATCCTGAGATTCTTCTGGGGCGCCGCCTAGAACGTCACCGCCGCCTTTACCGCACCGCCCATGACCATTGATTGCTTGTTGCCGGCTTGGGTGTTTGAAAAGCCGTAGAATGATCCCGGAAAGAAGAAGCCGATGTCACCGCTCAGTACGAAGGCTTCATCCCAGTGGAATTTGAAGCCATAGTCCATCTCCCAGCCCATGTTTTTGGATTGTTCCTGTTGTGTCGCCGACTGGTAGATGCGTCGACGCCAGGTGTTATAGAAAAAGCTGCCCGGTTTTGCGGTCTCAATGGCCATTGCGTAGGTGAACGAGGTGTTGAAATTCCATTTGTCGAGCGTGAACGACCCGCCCCAGTTGATGTAGCGCGCATTAACGATCGGGTTGTCAAACGGCGACAGAAGCTGCGTGGAGTTGACGGCCGGGTTGTTCTGCGAATTGGGACCCGCAAACGAAATGAACTGGTAGTTGAACATGATATGCGCAACTTTATAATTGGGATTGAAAAAGAAGGCCTTGAACCTGTCCGGCCTGGGGGTTTGCATGTTGGGCTGGCCGGCGGCCTGTCCGAACTTGAGGCCGGTTTCCCATTTTTCGTTGAATTTGAAACCGGATTCGACCGCAAAGGCAAAAGTCTTGTAGTCAATGCCGGCCACTTCGCCGGTTGTGATTGGCAGCTCCCCGGCAAGCGAAAATTTGCCGAAACGTTTTTTGCCGTAAAGGTCCCAGATGTTGAAATGTGCGCCGGACGGAAGCTGCGTGGTGCCTGCGCTCCCGATTCCGAGATATCCCGCCGCAGGGTCCTGCGCCGCGCCGGAAACGCGTTTGATGAAGTTGACGCCGCCCTCAAGATCGTCGTCGGGATTTTCGTACTTGATCCAGAGTGAGATGTCCGTTACGTCGGCGCCGCCGCGGGCGGTGTTGCATACCCCCCCGAACACATGACACGAACCGGAGATGTTGTTGCCCATCGAATATTTTGTGAAAGACGGCATGAACGAAAAAGAACCGAATTTTGTGAGAAGCGCCACGGTATCGCCTGTCGAAGCGTAGCGGTCCCATACGCCGTCGCCGTTGTTCCATACCAGCCCGAGGCCCCAGTGCAGCGGGGCACGGCCGATGCGCACAGTGCCTACATCGCTTACGAAATCCGCCCAGAAACGCTGGGCCGAAATTGTCGACCCGCGCGACTGGCTGGAATAAAACTGCCGCTGGTCGAACGAGTAGGGTGCGGCGCTGCCGAAGAATCCGAACACCGGATCTCCGAGCCACCACTCGCTTTTGATGTAAATATTGTCGTTAACGATCAATTTTGGTTTTAATTTGAGGAACAGGTTCTGAAAATTGGCGTTTGCCGAGCCGCCGCCCGGGATATAATAACCGCCGGCGTTTTCCCTGACAGCGTCGCGGGTATAGCCGGAATCCGAATCAAGCGCGTAGTTGCGGATGTAATGCCCCTCAGCCCTGAAGGCACCGCCCCAGTCGAGTTCAAGCGCCTGCGCCGTATGTCCGGCAGCAATGACAGCCATGGCGGTAATTAACAGATGTATTTGTCTTTTCATGACTTCTCCATTGATCGATCCCATAGGATATGTCAGTTTTTATTGGTCATCCATAGCGTAGTCAAGGATTATTCCGGACAGAAGGGCTGTGAAGGGAAAATGGAATACTGGAAAAAAATAAAACAGCGCGTCAAAAGGCGGCATGTAGTTGCGGCAGTGGTTGTTTTTTTTGTCGTATTTACGGCATATTTGATGTTTTTGTACGTTCAGGTCGAGCAGGCGTTTACAAAACAGGAGCAGTTTGTTCCGACGCGCATTTATTCGGACGTCACCAGGATTTTGCCGCCTCAAAAACGTCACAAGGTGGAATCAAGGCTCAGAAGTCTCGGTTATCCGTTCAGGCAGGAGGCCGAAAAGACCTTTTTCAAGCTCAGGCAGCCGGAATATCCCCGGTATCTTATTCCGGACAATCATCCTGTCTCCGATCTTGGCGGCATGCAGATTACTTTTGTTTTTGACGGCACCCGGCAGGGCGCCCTGCTTCAGTCCATCAGGGCGGGGGACAGGGAGTTGCAGGATCTTTATCTCGAACCCGAACTGGTCGCTACGCTTTCGAGGGCGGGGGACGACGCAAAAGGCGCGGCTTCACGCCAGATACGCGAACCGCTCAGGTTCGAGCGCATACCGGCGCTTGTCTGGAAATCCATAATTGCAGTCGAGGACCAGCATTTTCTTGATCACGTAGGGCTCGATCCCCGCGGTCTTTTGCGCGCACTGTGGATAAACCTCAAAACGCAGTCCTTTGCCCAGGGCGGAAGCACGATCACGATGCAGCTCGTGAAGAATCTCATGTCCCGCCGCGGAAAGAATATCTTCCGCAAGGCGAACGAGGTGATCCTCGCCCTCTTGCTTGAGGCCAGGTATTCGAAAGAGCAGATCCTCGAACGTTATCTGAACGAGGTTTATCTCGGCCAGGTAGGCAGCATGGAAATCCATGGCGTGGCCGAGGGGGCCAAATATTTTTTCGGCAAACGCGTAGAGGAGCTCAATCTTGGCGAGATTGCGCTCATGGCCGGGTTGATAAGGGGGCCCGGGTTCTACTCTCCGTACCGGCACAAGGAGCGGGCGATAGAACGGCAGAATTTTGTTCTGAAGAAAATGCATGAGACCGGACAGATTGTCGAGACCGAGGCGCGCGCGGCCCTTGCAATGCCGCTCCGGCTCGCGCCGCCGCAGTCGTCGGCGAACAAGGCGCCGTATTTCACGGATTTCGTGAAGGCCGAACTCATCCGCCAGCTCAAGGACCGGATGAGCGAGCAGGAAATTGTTTCGGCCGGGTTCAGGGTCTATACGACGCTTGATGTGCTTGTGAACGCGGGCGCGCAAAAGGCCGTGAGCGAGGGGATCGGCAATATCGAAAAATGGCTCAAGATCAAACCCGAGTTCAAGCTAGAGGGCGCGCTTGCGGCGGTGGATCATTCAAACGGGTTCATCCGGGCGCTTGTGGGCGGAAGGAATTATGCGCAGTCCACCTTCAACCGCATCCTGAACATGAAGCGGCAGGTCGGTTCGACGTTCAAGCCGTTCGTGTTTCTTGCCGCCATTACAAAAGGGTACGATGCCGACGGCGTGCCATATGGCCCCGGCCATCCGGTTGAAGATGCGCCCTGGAAACTTGTCTATGACCGCGGCAAGCAGGAATGGTCGCCAAAAAATTATGAAGAACGGTATCTGGGGTGGATTTCCTATCGCAAGGCACTGGCACTTTCGGTCAATGTTGCGGCGGCAAAGCTTGGTATCGAAGTCGGGCTTGATAATGTGATCAAGACCGCGCGCGCGGCGGGGATCGATGGCGTGCTGCCTGCGGTTCCGTCGCTTTCGCTTGGCATTGCCGAACTTTCGCCAGTCGAGCTGTTGCGCGCGTATGCAACCCTGGCAAACCGGGGCGTGCAGGACGAGCTTACGGTCATTCGCGGCATCACGCATGACCACGGCGCCGGTTTTGCCCGTTTTGTCTATCATCCGAAGGAGGTTTATCCAGCGGCGCCGGTCGAGCTTCTGAACGACATGCTCACAAGCGTGTTTACCGAGGGTACGGCAATGGCGGCGGCAAAACTCGGGTTTGACCGTCCGGCGGCCGGCAAGACCGGCACGACGACCAGCAGTGCTGATTGCTGGTTTGCGGGATTCACACCGTCGCTTACGGCGGTTGTCTGGGCCGGTCAGGACCAGCCTCCGAGCGGGGAAAAATCAGCCGGCAAGGACGCGCCGAAACTCAGCGGCGCGGGGGTTGCCTTGCCCATCTGGGTGGCTTTCATGAAGGACGCGCTTTCGGGCGAACCGGTGCAGCAGTTCGCACCAAGCGGGCTTTTGACGGACGTCAAGATCGACCGCCACACGGGGCGGCCCGCCTCGTGGGTTTGTTCGTCAGACCAGATTCTTGAAGAAAAATACATGGCCGGGATGGATCTCGGTCCTGCCACCTGCGAGCTGTCATGGCCGCAGTCTTCTTCACAATTTGAAATCAAATAGAATGGAGGAACAATGAGCAGGAAATCCGATCCGCGCGGTGTGAAAATAGACGGGGTGAAAGCCGTTGCCGAGATGCTTGCGCACATGGACGAGGAGAACCGCAACCGCCTCATGGGCGAACTTGCCGGCCGTGATCCGAAGCTGCTTGAGGATATCCGCAAAAGGATGTTCGTATTCGAGGATATCATAAAACTCGAAAAGAAGGCCGCGCAGGCACTGCTCCAGGATGTGCCCCGCGTGGTGCTGCTGGTCGCTCTTCGCAATGCTCCGCAGGAAATTCTGGATTTTGTTCTTTCTAACATGTCAAAGCGGGCGGGCGAATTGCTGATGGAAGAGCTTGCCGCGCAGGAGCCGCGCAGGATTTCGGACATCGAGGCCGCGCGCGCCGAGATCATACGGCTTATCGCGAGGCTGAGGCAGGAACGGAAGATTTGATTGTTGCCGTAATTTTTTTACGGAAACAGTTTGTAAATAAGCCGTATTCTGTCATATTATTGTTATTATAAGGATAATCCAAAAAGGAGCTGTCATGATATGTTATTTTTCAGTAAAAAATTTCAAAAATTTCAATGACGAGTTTGTTTTTGATTTGTCGGATGTCAACGATTTTGAGTTCAACACTGAATGCATAAAAAACGATGTGGTCAATAAGGCTGTCATTTATGGATACAATAGTACAGGAAAGTCAAATCTTGGCTTCGCAATGTTTGATATTATTATTCATATTACTGACAAATACCGGAACCCGCGCTTCTACGAGAATTATTTCAATGCACTTTCGAAGAGCGAAATAGCGGAATTTTGTTATAAATTCAAATTCAACAAAGATATTCTTGAATATAGATATGGCAAGACTTCACCCACTGAGCTTGTCTATGAAACTCTTTTGATCTCTGGCAAAAAAATTATCGATTATGATAAAAGAAGAGACAGTATGGCCATAATCAATATACTTGGCGCTGAAACGCTTAATAAGGATCTTGGTAAAATAAATATTTCACTTCTTAAATACGTCAAAGCGAATGCAGTTTTGGATAAAGGCAGGGAAAGCTCCCTCCTGCAGGAATTTTATGCTTTTATTGATAATATGCTTTTTTTCAAGTCCTTGGATGAGAGATCTTTTCAGGGATATGAAACCCAGCATGGCACTGAAATAATGAATGATATAATTACCAGAAATCATTTTGATGATTTCAAGAATTTCTTGAAAACCGCCGGCATTGACACCGAAATCAAAGTGCTTGATGCAAACGGCGAAAAAAAGTTTTTCTTTGATTTTGGCTTGAAAATTATTGATTTTTGGTCGGCCGCATCAACGGGGACCCGTACTCTGGTATTGTTCTATTTCTGGCTTCAAAGAATAAGATTTGAAGCCAGAAAACCGTCCTTTTTGTTTATTGATGAATTCGACGCATTCTATCATCAAGTGCTGTCGTTGTTTCTTGTGAATGAACTTAAAAAAAATGACTGTCAAGTTGTTCTCACAACTCACAATCCTGCAATTATGAGTAATGATGTTCTCAGACCTGATTGTTATTTTCTGATGTTCAAGGATGGTGCAAGGTCGCTCTCGAGGTGTACCCCTAAAGAACTCAGAAAAGCACATAACATTGAAAAAATGTACAGAGCGGGTTCTTTCGATGAATGATACAGTTTTACTTGTCTACGAAGGAGAAAAGACGGAAGTTCAAATTCATGAAAATATGAAATCCGTCTTTTTTGATTCCTTAACAAATTCAACAATCCTGCATGCTGTATATTGCGGAGAAATATATCAGCTCTATCGGCAAGTCAAACTTGACGCCGATCTTGATTTGCTTGAATTGCTCAGGGAAAGAAACAGCAAAAACAGAGATAATCTTGCTGGAATAGAGAGAAAAAACATTTCACAGGTTTATCTTTTTTTTGATGTCGAGCAACATGCTCCAAACGTTTTGTCGGCAGATGAAATCCAGAAAATGGTCAATTTTTTTGATAACGAAACTGAACGCGGAAAAATCTACCTCAGCTATCCCATGGTTGAGGCGGTAAGAGACTGCATGAAGGATGAGGCCAAATGTCATGACAGCTGTATTGTCAAAACTGATGATAATGTCAGATACAAGGCTTTTGTAGGCGCGAAGATTGATTTTATGCATATAAAAAAATTTACCCGCGATGACTGGCTTTATCTTGCATACCGGAATATCGAAAAATCATGTGCGCCAAGCATAAATCAGTAATCACCAGCAGGTGCGAGGACGTGTCGGAAGACAAAACCTCAAGTCCTGTCCCGGGAAACACCATTAGGTCCGGGTATCGAGTCTTGGGCGGGTCACGGCGAC
>Ga0208375_1004112_pt1 | contig 11725 bp, 18 predicted proteins | sample RifOxyD1_FD_184038 | JGI IMG/M metagenome (GOLD analysis project Ga0208375, IMG submission 184038) | Soil microbial communities from Rifle, Colorado - Rifle Oxygen_injection D1 (SPAdes) | ecosystem: Environmental > Terrestrial > Deep subsurface > Rock core/Sediment | place: Rifle, Colorado... | reverse complement strand
AATCATTCAAAAAACAAAAGGAAAGAAAGAAGAAGAATTAAAAGATTTAGAAGACGCAATAAAGAAAGCAAAAGAAAAATACAAAATCGAAGGCGTCGTCACAGGAGCAATACAATCAGTTTACCAATCCTCACGAATTCAGAAAATCTGCGACAAATTAAACATAGAATGCTTCAACCCGCTCTGGCAAAAAGACGAAATCGAATATCTAAACGAATTAATAGAAAACAAATTTGAAATAATCATCGTCGGAGTTTTCGCATACCCTTTAGACAAATCTTGGCTCGGAAAAAAAATTGATAAAAAATTCATAAAAGATGTAATTGAATTAAAAAAGAAATACCAAATTCACCCAGCAGGAGAAGGAGGTGAATTCGAAACTTTCGTTTTAAATTGCCCAATGTTCAAAAAATGTTTGAAAGTAAAAGACAAAAAAATTTCTGGGGAAGGAAATAGTTGGAAAATGGAGATTGATGTTGAATAGAATTTTATTTCTTAATATTCTTGTCTCTCCAAAAAAACTTATTTGTAATTTTCTTATTAATCAGATGAATTTTATTCGCTTGATTCAATAAAACTTTTGAGGAACAATTTTTAACTAAAAAGAAATCTCCATCTCTTTAGAGTGGAGTAAGTTTCTCCCGACAAATATTTATTCTAGAAAGTATTGATTATAGGAGCCGAGATACTCGGCTCTTTGAAAGTTTTACTTAGTGATAACTTTCTCAAAATTAATAAATGTTTGCTTTTGCTTAGCGAGAGCTCTGGAGGAAAAATGGAAACCCAAATACAAATAAATCAATACAAAAGAACAGACCACAGCGTCGGAGTTATGATGTTGCACCTTGAATGGTGCACTAAATATCGATACAAGATGTTTAGAAAATTGTGTATTGTTAAGTTAAAGGGACTTAATCATATTAAAAAATTTAAATGTAATCTTTAAGCGGTGCTGTTTTCATTAGTCGCTTTTTTCCAATTTCACAATAATGCTCATCCATTTCTATACTTATGGAATTTCTATCTAATTTTTTACATGCATGAGCAGTTGAAAAACTCCCTCCAAAAGGATCTAAAACTAAATCGTCTTTGCTTGAACTTGCTTTAATAAAAATTTCTAATAATTGAACAGGAATTTGACAAGGATGAGGAGTTTTATCTTTACTGACATTCTTTACAAGATTAAACTGAAATACGTCATAAGGAGTTTTTCCTTTACTACCATTTTTTATTCTCTCAATTATTCTTTTATCTGTTGGATTTCTATACGGCTCTGCAATATCGTCTTTATTGAAAACTTTATTTTTCTTTCCTTTGATATAAAATAAAATTGAATGTTGGCTTCTTGTAAAATTCGTTGGGGACATTCCTGTATTAACTGGATAATGCCAAGTCATCCAACGCTTAAATGTTAATTTCTCGTCGAGAAAAGGCATAAGATAAGCATTATTTTCAGGATAGTTAAAAAGATACAAAGCCCCGCCCTCTTTCAAAACTCTTATACATTCACTTAACCATTTCTCGCACCATTGAATATATCCTTCTTTGCTTCGATTGTCTGCATAAGAATTATATTTTTTTCCTATATTGAAAGGTGGATCTGTAACTATCAAATCTATACTCTCATCTTGAAGTTTCTTTAATTCTTCTATACAATCCCCACAAATAATTTTATGTTCTGTCGCCATCTTTTCTTTATAATAAATTCTATGTTTTTTCATTTTATATTATTTTGGTTTGCTAATTCAATAAGTGAAAGCCACTTATTAGGAGCATTTAATTTTTCTTTCAATTCTGGACAAGCCAATTCATAAGGACAGCAATTTATCGCTTGATGTTTTCTTATGAAGTTGTGAAATATCTCATAGCCATTCATTATAGCAAAAGCCCCATTAATAGAACCAAATCCACGAAATACTTTTGTTCTCTCTCTTATGTTTGAGTGCATTCTTTCAATCTTATGATTAAATCCCTCATTCTTTAATTGAGTTACAGGATGGCGAATAACTGACGGATTTTTTGTTTTTCTATAATCAACACCCATAACTTTAACTGCAGAAATATAATCATTAAATCCGTCGCTTGTTATTATCTTAATTTGATTTTCGGTTTTATATTTAACTTGTTTCAAAACAGATTTTATTTCTTCACTTGTTCTATGTCTTACAAATTTAGAAGCAACCATAAAACGAGTTTCTGTATCTATGCTATCAATAAAAAATGCTTTTCTTTTATTAACTCTATATTCTACTTCATCAATTTGTAATTCTTCACTTGCTTTTATCTTTAATTTATCTGTAAAATTTCCTATCACTTTTGAGTATTTTAAAACCCACGAATATATTGAAACCCAAGAACTATTATGAGGATAGAAAGCATTTAGATGTTCCTGACCTTTTCTTGTGCTTACACCACGATAAAATAAATCTAAACATAAAGTAATTTTTTGCGGTGCATTTCTCATTCTAAAAAATCCGTCGTCAATTACAAATCTATGAGAACATTCTTTGCATGAATATCTTTGTATTTTTCCTCTATTTTCTGTTTTTCTAAATCCTCTCTTAATTAATTCTTCAGAATTACATTTAGGACAGGAAAGTTTTTTATATTCTGATTTCTTATTATTTTTGTTATTCATCTTGATCGGTGTGTAACAAAAGAGGGGTGTTGAAGCACCCTTCATATTCTTTTGTTGTTTTACTTATAAAGTATAACCTATTAAGTAATTTAACCTTTATAAACATTTCGGTAGTTAAGTATAACCTTAAAAGTAAAGTTTTATAAACTTTGTTTTCTTGTATAATTCATGGCAGAAATTGAAGTTAAAATGAAAAAGTATAAGTGTGACAGATGTTCTCATGAATGGATACCAAGACAAAAGGAAAAGCCGACTATATGTCCAAAATGTAAAAGTCCATATTGGAATAAACCTCGTCGTAAAAATAGAAAAGTATAAATAGATGTTATACTTGAGTTTATTATGAAAAGTATTGAAAGGGGGTATAAATAATTATTATTTTTTATAGAAAAGTTTAAAAGAAAACTTATAGTAATATTATTATGGCAGACAAATTTAATTTAAAAGTTGAGATTGTAAGATGTGAAAATTTAAAACCCTCTGTTAGAGGCGAACATAATTTGCCAGCCAAAGGATTTGTTGTTAAAAAAATTGTTAAGAATTCTCCGTTAGTTATTAGTTATGAGAAAATAGATGGAACTTTTATGAAATTTTTAAATTCTAAATTAGAGAATTGTAATATGGTTCCAGTTGTTAAAAGATTTAGAGAGGAATTTAATTGAGGTTTTAAATGGCAGAGGCATATATTTTCTGTCCAGATGTTATAACTGATGCCTTTGATAAAAATAGTAAAAATCATTTATTTACTATTGCATTAATATCTTTATTATGGGATGAAAAACAAAAATATTCGCCTTCATCTAAAAGATTCACTGGATTTGTAAGTGATTATCATAAATCTAAAATGATAGATATAGCATTAGAAATGCTTAATGATGAAAAAATAGGAGAAGAAGAACTATATACCCTAAATATTATTTTAAGTTCATTAGAAGAAGAAGGGATAAATTATGAAGAATATAAAGATGAATATACTCCAATATTTGATTTATGTGAACAAATAAAAGATAGTTATGATAATATTATTGTATGTAATAATGGTCATGCGGATAAGATTCAAAAAGAATTAGGATTTAAATATAATATTTTATCTTCTGATCAAGCATTTCTTAAAATATTTGATAGAAGTAAATTTGAATGTGATTAAATCTTCTCTCTAACCATTCTACCTTTCTCGTCGATATTCCCAATAAGTATAACCTTATCTTTTATTTCTCTCAATTTCTTTATACTTAAACTCGGTCCATAAAAGTTTTTACTCATATTCGATTTCCAATCTGTTTTTTCTAATTTAACACAGCAAACAAAAAACTCGTCGATATCTCCGCCCCACGAAACAAGAAAATAATCAAATGGTCTTTGGCTAAATTCTCCGCCTGTCCAAGCATTTTTTGTAGAAGTCATTTTAATCTCGAGAGGTAAATTTATTTTAGTAAATAGTAAATCTGGCTCTCTATCTGCTTTTGCTTCTTTTACTACATATCCAAGGTTTTTAGTAAAAACTTCGGCAGATACCTTTTCCATTATCTTACCTATAATTTCAGATAAATTCTTATTAGAAAATGTAATCTCATAAGGAGTAATAAGGTGTTGTTTAACTTCTAACATTCTCCGAGATACTTCTCTCATAATTTCAAGAAGATTATCTCTTGTTGCTATCTTTTTTAGTTTCCTGTCCATAAAGAAGAAAAGAAAACACACTATTTAAAAGTCCCGCTTACTTAACAATACATACGAATAGTAACCTTTAATAATATTAGTTTGATTCTTAACTTTATGGAACACCAAATGAAATTGTACGAAAGCCCGTTCGATAGAATTAAGTCGGGCAAAAAGAGAATTGAAATTAGACTTTTTGATGAAAAAAGACAAAGACTTAATCTTGGTGATATCATTACTTTTTCAAAATTGCCCGACTTAAATGAAGATTTGTCTGTTGAGGTCATCGGTCTTTTACGATATAAATCTTTTCAAGATTTAGTTGATGATTTTCCGATGAGTTATTTTGGTTATCCCGATGATCAAGATAAACGGGCTTTCGTTGAATCAATTTACAATATTTATTCTAAAGAAGATGAACAAAAATATGGTGTTTTTGGAATAAAAATCAAATTAGTTTAACGGGCGTTTTCTCAACTCTCCTCACTTCGTTTGTCGGCACGTTGCACTCTCGCTAACACTCGGGCAAGCAACAGCGATTTAAAGGGATTTTCTTACAGAAAATCACCCAAATTTTTTTGTCAGCTCCGAAAAATCCTCCAGCCATATGGGTCAGATTTTTCGAGGACAAAAAACTTCTTTAAATCCCGATGTTAAACGAAATTTCTAATTCTCCTAAAATCTTAAAAATCCCTTTTCCTTTTTCTCACAATGATACTAATAATAAAAACAAATAAAGAACCCCTCCACGATTTAGAATTTGTAAAACCAATCGAGAACCTCCTCGCAAACGGTAACAGGATGTTCAAGACAAAGCATTATGAAGAAGTCAACTCAAAAAACATCAGCAACTCAACCAAAATAATTATCTGTGGGACATCCCTAAAAGATTTTGATTATATTAAAGACATAAAAAAATTCCAGTGGATAAAAGAATACGACAAACCACTTCTCGGAATCTGTGCCGGAATGCAAATCATTGCATTAATTCATGGTCAGAAACTAATCAAATCCGAGCACATCGGAATGAACAAAGCAATCTTCAAAAAAGAATTCCTCGGACTAACAGGAAAACACGAAGTTTACGAACTGCATCAAATGTGCCCAACAACCCAAGGAGAAGATTTCATAAAATTCACAAATTCAAAAATACCTCAGGCAATAAAATTAAAGAATAAACCAATCTACGGAACACTTTTCCACCCCGAAGTCCGGAACAAAGAACTAATTTTGAATTTTGCTAAACTTTAAATATCTCCCTTCCTTCTTTTCAAAATGCCCAGAACAACAAAAACTCTAACAATCATGTTCACTGACATAAAAGGTTTCACCGACAGAACATCCAAATCGTCAAGAGACCAACTCAAAAAAATGCTCGACCTCCACGACGAATTAATCTGCCCTTTCTTCAACGAATTCGGAGGCGAAATTGTCAAAACAATCGGCGACGCATTTATGGTAACCTTTCATTCTCCAACCGACGCAGTTTTATGCGGAATAAAAATTCAAAACGAATTAGACAAACACAACGAGGATTTACCAAATGATGAAAAATTAGAAATAAGAGTTGCAATAAATACTGGAGAAGTAACCATAAAAGACAACGACGTTTTCGGAGAAGCCGTGAATATAGCCGCACGATTAGAAGGAATCGCCGACGCCGGTGACATTTATTTCACAGAATCAGTTTACCTCTCAATGAACAAAGCCGAAATCCCAACAGCTTCAGTAGGTTACAGACATTTCAAAGGAATCCCCGAAGAAATCAAAGTCTACAAAGTTCTAAGAGAAGGAATGAAAAAGAAAGGTCTATTCGCAAAAAAAGACAAACAAATTATCCGACACCACAGCTCCAGAAAAAAATTCAACTGGAAAAAAATTCTCAAATGGATTGGAATTATTTTCTTAATTTTATTTGTCCTCGGTGCGATTTCTAACAACCAACAAAAACAAGAAGAAGAAAAACAAAAAGCACAAGCACTCGCGCAAGAACTCGAACAATTAAAAGATGACGCTCAACAACATGCATTAAATAACAATATCCCTGCATTAAGAAATGATTTAGAAAAATTAAAAGATTTAAGCAGTAGAATTGGATACCCCGCAGAACTCGAAAGATTCATCACCCAATTCGAACTCAAACTCGACCAAATAGAATCTCAGAAAATTAAAATAACCCCAGAAATGGTTCAAAAATAATTATTTTTTCATCTTAGGCTCAACAATCTTATCAACCTTTTCTCTTTTCCTTTTTCTTTCTTTCTCAATTTTTCTCTCAGTATTTTCTTTGTCTCTCTTAACTTTTTTCCGAACCAACAACTCTTCTTCTTCAACAAAATTTAACAAACCATCTCTAAATTTATGCCCAATCACAATTCCCAATCCAATTCCAAAAAGAAGTGCCATATAAATAAAAAAACCCAACATAATTAAAATATAACCTGTGACATCGACGTGAATTCTTACTTTTCTAATAATTTCTTTAGATTGTTTATTCTTTCCAACGGGAATTTTCCCAGTCAACCAACTCAAAAAAGTATTAATAAGATACCCAAATATAAATCCAAAAATAAACAAAAAGATAAAGTCCCAATACATTTTAAATTTTCAACAAACTCTCCTTTCCGCTATCTAAATCCTTAATTCTAAATTTCATAATTTTAACCTCTTTAGTACCAACGAAAACCACTTTTTTAAATCCATAGGAATTCGCATATTCCAATGCTTTTGATGGTTTACCATAATAAATTGAAACAATCCGCCCTTGCTTTCTCAACTTCTGAGCCAAAACCATTGCCTTTTTATCTTCTCCCAAAGAAACAATCAAAAACTTTTCCAAAGCCACAATCATTTTTGTCACCATACAAATTCTCTCCAAGCCAAAACTAATTCCTGTGCTTTGCACTCCTTCAAATTCATAACTTCCCCCAGCAATAATTGTCTCCCGAATATCCTTAGTTTTAACCTCAAAAACAGTTCCGTTATAATAACTCAACCCCCGAATCACCGTCGGAGCAAACAAAACTTTAACCCCGTAATCTTTACAATATTTCATTAATTCCAAAATTTCTTTGTAAGCCTCAAATTGTTTAAAATAAATCTCCCCTTTTTTAAAATTATTAATTAACTTCTCCGCCCCGTATTTTTTCAAATTAACAACAATTTCTTTCTCGGGAAGTTTATCAAATTTGTCTAACTCTCTCAAAACAAATTCCTTATCTTTTTTCTTTATTCCTTCCTTCTCCAAAATTTCATCTAATAACTTTCGATTATTAAAAAGAATAATTCCTTTAATTTTCAAAGCATTCAGAATCTCGTTCAACATGACAAAATTCTCCGCCTCCTCTTTCATCGTCGAGCCAATAATATCCGCGTCACATTGAACAAACTGCCTCAACCGATTTCCACTAACTGGCTCGTCCCTAAAAACTTCCCCAATCTGATATCTCTTAAACGGCAACTTCTGATTTTTCATCAACCGCTTCAACTGAAAAGTAAACTCATATCTCAAAGCAAGTTTTCGCTTTCCTTTATCTTGCAACTTAAAAATATCCGAAACAGCCTCGTCATTCGCATTGTCCCCTCGAACAAAATCTTCATACTCAATTATCGGAGTCTCCGCAGGATTAAAACCGTACCTTTCAAAAACATTCCTAATCATTTCTCTAATAACTGCTTTCTTCTCAGCCTCAGCACCGACGTAATCTCTAAACCCTTTCACAGTTTCCATTATTTCTTCTTCTCCAATTTTTTAATTAAATTATCAACTTTATTTTTAACCATTTCAATTCTCCCTTTCAAAACTTTAATAGAATCGCCAGGATAAACATCCGGAATTTTCCAAACTAAAACTTCTTTCTTAAATCTCTTACTCTTAAAAACACTAACCGGAATATTGTCTCCCACAATCACAATTAAATCCTGCTCAATCAAATCCTCGTATCGAATAGGTTTCGGAAGCCCCTTAATTTGCACACCCATTTCTTTCGCCAAATTAACTTCCCGCTCATTCAAAGCATAACTACCGACGACAAAACCAGCACTTATCACTTTAATATCTTTATCTTTATTTTTCTGATTAAAATACGCCTCAGCAATCTTGCTCCGAAATCGATTATATTTACAAACGAACATTATTTTCATTTCAAATCCTCCACGAGTTTTTCAACCCTCTTTTGTATTTTAAAGATTATTTTCTTTATATTCTTTTCATTTTGCCTCTGCTCGTCTTTAATATCCCACCGAATAATTTTTTTCTTCAACGGAACCAACCAATAATCAAACATCACATTCGGAATATCTTTCGCCACAATAATAATTTTATCCGCATCAATCAATTCTTTCAAATCCACAGACTTAGATTTAAAATTAATATTAACCCCTAGCATGTTCCGCGAAACCCTAAACTGTTTCTCATCCGGCGCCCCGCCCATAATAAAACCTCGACTAATCCCAACGTAATCCTTATTCTTATTCAATTTATTAAAATATCTTTCAGCAACACGACTCCTAAACGCATTATACTTACAAATAAAAATTATTTTTTTCATTTTAACATTTTCTCCATCAAAACTCCCTCTTTTGATTCTTTAATTCCAATTTTTTTGTACAACTTAAAGGCATTAGATTTCTTACTAGCAATCAACATAAAAGATTCATAACCTTTTTTTCTGTAAATTTCAATTATCTCCTTAAGAATTTTTGTTCCAATTCCCTTCCCTTGAAACTTTTCGTCAATAGCAAATTCTTCTCCAAATGCAATTTCTCCAGGGCACATAAAATTAGGATTAACGACGGCAAAACCAACCAATTCCTCGTCTAATTTAATCGAATACAAATCATAAAATTCATAGTAAAATTTCATTTTCTTTAATGCCTTGGGCAAAGTCCAATTTTCTTCATAAGGCACTTTAGAAAACTCCTTCACATAAATCTTAGAAATAACTTTCAATTCACTTTTTTTTGATTTAACTAATTTAACTTTCATTTTTCATTCCTCTTTTTTAAATTCTCCCCAGCGGAAGGTGAGCATCTTCTGGAATTTGCGAATAAACTAAAATTTCCTGTTTTATTTAAAGCAACATTCCACGGAGTGCGAATTGCGGAGTCGAAGACTCCCGACAAAGGGCGAAAGGAGGGAGTCGAACCCTCTTTGTACGGACCACAACCGCAAGTAATAACCGTTATACCACATTCGCCATAACATTTAATTAAAGAGAAAATTGAATTAAAAATCTTCCTATCTTGACCACAACCGCAATAATTTAATTTAAAAGCACAGCTATTAAAATCTTTCTTATCGACAATGCCGACAGCCACGAATTTTAATTACCATAATTTTCAATAGAAATGGGGGTTTTTATAATTTTCTAAACACTATATTTTCTTATCACACCCTCTAAATAATCTCTCGCAAAAGGATTAGTCAAATTTGGAATTTCCCTCTCAGCTTCTCTAATATAAAATTTTCTTATATCTTCAAATTTTCCATCAACAAAAACCCCGCACGGATTTTCAATATGCCTCTCTAAAAAGAAAACGCATTCCATCTCATTTTTATTTATAATCCCTTTAGCCATCGAAACCCCTAATTCTCTACTTTTTTAAACTTAACTATTCTATATATTTAATGAAATACGAACTTCTCGCTCCCGCAGGAAATTTTCCAATGCTGGTAACAGCAATTAATGCTGGAGCAGACGCAGTTTATTTCGGGCTTCAAGAATTTTCGATGCGAGCGGGAGCAAGAAACTTCAAAATCTCAGACTTAAAAAAAATAAACGAAATATGCAAACCAAAAAAAGTAAAAAAATATTTAACTCTAAACACAATAATTTATGACAAAGAAATTTCCAAAATTGAAAAAATAATCGAGCAAGTCAAACCTTTCGTCGACGCAATAATTTGTTGGGATTTATCCATAATCCAACTTTGCAAAAAACATAAAATCCCATTCCATATTTCAACTCAAGCGTCGGTTTCAAATTCCGAATCAGCAAATTTCTACAAAAACTTAGGGGCCGAAAGAATTGTTTTAGCAAGAGAATTAAATTTAAAACAAATAAAAGAAATTTCAAAAATAATAAAAGTAGAAACCTTCGCCCACGGAGCTTTATGTTCGAGCATTTCCGGAAGATGTTTCACCTCGCAATTTTTATTTAACAAATCCGCAAATAGAGGCGAGTGCCTTCAACCTTGTCGAAGAGCTTACAAAGTTATCGATGACGAAGGCAACGAATTAAAATTAGAAAACAGCAGAATCTTATCCGCAAAAGATTTATGTACTTTACCTTTTATCGAAAAAATGAAAAAAGCAGGAGTAACAACTTTCAAAATTGAAGGACGAAACAGAGACGCAAGATATGTGGACGCCGTCGTGCGGGTTTACAAAAAAGCTTTAGATAAAAAATTAACAACATCTCAAATTAAAAAATTAACAGAAGAATTAGACAAAGTTTATCATCGAGAATTTTCTTCAGGTTTTTATTTAGGACTTCCAACTTCGGACGATTTCACAAAAACAGAAAACTCCGCATCAAAAGAAAAAAAACACTTCATCGGAAAAGTCACACACTATTATCCAAAAATCGGCGTCGGAACAATTCAATTAGTTTCTTCAGTAAAAGTCGGCGATGAATTAAATATTATTGGAAAAACAACCGGATTAAAAAAAGTAAAAATAAACAAAATTGAAATTGAACATAAAGATTCACAAAAAGGAATAAAAGGTCAAGAAATTGGAGTCAAACTACCTCTTGTAAGAAAAAATGACGAAGCTTATATAATTAAAAAAGAGAAATAATTTTCCAAAAAAAGAAAATTAAGAAAAATAAATAAAAAAATAAAAATAAATTTAAGCTGAAATCTTTTTGCTTATCTGCTGGTCTTCACAATATATCTTCTCATCAGTGTCTTCAACTATGAAATATGGAGTTGCTTGAACTGAATCTACTTTTGAAGCAAGAGTAATTGTTCCAGGAATAATTCCAAAAAACTGAGTAGTTTCAAGAAGAGGCTTCAAAGTTATTTCAGAGTTTTCAGGAGAACTAATCGCACCAGCTGTAGAGGTGAAAGTTATTTTAACTCCCGCATCATCGCTATTTGAACCCTTTCGCATCACAAAAACATCATATTTAGGAACATCTTCAGTTCCAGTAAGAGTTACTTTAGTAAATTCCAAAGCAGTGTTCAAACATTTTGCTTTTATCGCCGAAGTATTTGTTCCTTCACTAACAATTCCCTGAATAACAACCCAAGCAATTGCAATAACTACTAAAGCCAATCCAATCATTATTACCATAATTATTACAGCAGACATACCTTTTTTATCGTTTATCATCATACCTCCTTTCACTTCGTGAACAATACAAATAAATAGAAACTCTTCTTTAAAAATTTATTCTTTATTAAATTTATCCAAAATATCAA
>Ga0208375_1004111_pt1 | contig 11727 bp, 9 predicted proteins | sample RifOxyD1_FD_184038 | JGI IMG/M metagenome (GOLD analysis project Ga0208375, IMG submission 184038) | Soil microbial communities from Rifle, Colorado - Rifle Oxygen_injection D1 (SPAdes) | ecosystem: Environmental > Terrestrial > Deep subsurface > Rock core/Sediment | place: Rifle, Colorado... | reverse complement strand
GTCATCATCAGGGGCAATGTCGCTCTTTTTGATATTGAGCTGTTCGGCAACCACCTCGATAACATGTTCCAAAACGGTCTGCTTCTTTCTCACAACCGTATCCTCCATTCAAATGGCCAGTTTATTTCAGCTCGAATTGAGCTTTGGTGTACTATATTAATCATAGCATATTACAACACCCTTGTCAAGTCTTTTAGCTTGCTGATAAAGGTGGTAATATTAAAAAATATACAAATAAGGGCGATAAAGCATCGTCGCAATTTATGCTAGCGCAATCGATATATTTTGCATAAATTGCGACATGAATTTATTCGCTTGCTCATAAATTCACATGGCAGAAAATATAGAGCAAATACGTCATTCCCTATCGCATATAATGGCACAAGCTGTGCTTGAGTTTTGGCCAGCTAAAGTCCCGACGACAAAGTCGTCGAGGATCCACGATGGCAAAGCCGTCGGGACAAAATTAGGAATGGGACCTGCAATTGAAAACGGGTTTTATTATGATTTTCAATTTGCAAAACCCTTGCAAGAACAGGATTTGCAAAAAATTGAAAACAAAATGAAAGAGCTGATTTTACAGGATATAAAATTTGTTAAAAAAGATATCACAAAACTGGCTGCCAAAAAATTATTTTCCGCCAAAGGCGGATCCGCCTCGGGCGGAAACTACCAGCCGTATAAATTAGAACTGATAAAAGAACTGCCCGGCAAAACTGTTTCTGTTTATGAATCGGGAAAATTTGTTGATTTGTGCAAAGGTCCCCATGTAAAAAGTTCAAAAGAAATAAATCCCAATGCTTTTAAACTAACAAAGCTTGCTGGGGCCTATTGGAAAGGTTCAGAAAAAAATAAAATGCTGACCAGAATTTATGGCCTGGCTTTTGCAACCGAAAGAGAGCTTTTAGATTTTATAAAAATGCAGGAGGAAGCTGAAAAACGCGACCACAGAAAACTTGGCGAAAAACTGGATTTGTTTGTTTTTTCAGATTTAGTGGGGCCGGGGCTTCCCCTTTATACTTTTAAGGGAGCTGCAGTTTTAAAAGAAATAAGAAATTATTGCAACGAACTGCAAAATGAAATTGGCTACCAGGAAGTGCAAACTCCAAATATGAACCGGGCCGAATTGTTTAAAGTTTCCGGCCATTATGAAAAATATAAAGACGATATGTTTAAAGTGTGTTCGCACTATACAAAAGAAGATTATTATTTAAAACCAATGAACTGCCCGCAACATACACAAATTTTTGCATCAAAACCAAGAAGCTACAAAGATTTACCCGTAAGAATTGCTGATTTTGCCCAATTATATAGAGATGAAAAAACAGGAGAGCTTTCGGGACTTACCCGTTTGCGTGGATTTGCCCAAGACGACGGCCACAGCTTTTGCAGAGAAGACCAAATAAAAAATGAGTTTGCTTCTGTTCTTTCAGCTGTGAAAAAGGCAATGAAAACTTACGGAATGAATTATAAAATCCGTTTGTCTTTTTGGGACCCAAAACAGCCAAAAAAATATCTTGGCGACGCTAAAGTTTGGGAAAAATCCCAAAAAATGCTGGAAGAAATTTTAATAGAAAATAAAATAGAATATTTTAAGGCCGTTGGCGAGGCAGCTATTTACGGGCCAAAAATGGATTTAATTTCCAAAGATTCTTTAGGCAGAGAGTGGCAGCTTTCAACAATACAATTAGATTTTATAATGCCCGGCAGATTTGGGCTAAAATATATTGATTCTGACGGCAAAGAAAAAACACCGGTAATGGTGCATAGGGCAATTGTGGGCTCTCCTGAAAGATTTTTTGGCGTGCTTATTGAACACTATGCCGGGGCGTTTCCTTTGTGGCTGTCCCCCATTCAGGTTTCTGTAATACCTATTTCTGAAAAGCACGCAGACTATGCCAAAGAAATTATTAAAAAATTAAAAGATAATAATTTGCGGGTTGAATTAAGAGATGAAAATGAAACTTTGGGCAAAAAAATAAGGTCAGCTGAAATGCAAAAAATACCTTATCTTATAATCTTGGGAGACAAAGAAATTTCAGCTTCAGCGGTTTCTATGAGAACTCGTGGCAAAGGCGACGAAGGCCAGATGCCAGTTGATAAATTTATTGAAAAAATTAAAAAAGAAATTAAAGAAAAAATTTAATGCCCAGCCAAGGATTATCAGAATCAACAAAAAAACTGATACAGCAGTATAAATTAGCCGAGCTTACAGACAGCGCTCCGGCAAACGCGCCCGCCATACATGTTGACGAAGTTGCCTTAAGGGTGGCTGCTTTTTATGAACAGATAAGAACAGTTGTTGACTGGAAAGAAGAACATTTAATGCGCAGGGCGGCAATAATAAGAAAACTGAAAAGAAGATTTTTGGATTTGGAGCTTAATGATTTTTCACAGACAGAGGATATAGCAGAAATGCTGGTTTTAGAGCTGATAAGAGGCGGACACTTCCCCAATGATAAAATTGAAGAAACCAAAATACAAGAAACGCAGGACATAATAGACAAATATATTTTTATATTAAAAAACAATCCTGAAAACAAAGAAGGACGGGCGGGTTTGCAGTTTTATAATTGGTTGATAGAGGTTTGTTCGTGCGAAATTGAAGAAACACTGGCTCCTCCAATAAAAGAAATGGCGCTGATTGAATATATGTTCAGCCAAATGAAAGAAAAAATAACGGTTTCTGAAAAAATATACGAAACGCATCTTTTAAAAAAAGAAGACACAGACACACAAATTTATATCGCCGTGCAATTAGCGCTTTTTAAATTAGATAAACCCATAATCAGCTACAACTTAATAAAATATAAATATCCTCAATGGTCCCGAATTAATCGTGGATCCTCGACGGCTTCGCCGTCGGGAGAAAAAGCCGACGAACAGCTACTATTTAAAATATCTCAAAATATATATAAAATCTGGCGCAATATAGAAAAAGACCTTTTAAACCCACTTGGCGCAAAATTTTATGCAATCTGCGAAAAATACGACACGCCGTATCTTTTAATGGGAGATATTTTGTCGCAAAATAGCATTGAAAAAACAAATGATATATTAGAGCCGTCAAATTTAGAATTATTGATTAAAAGCGCCTATTCAAAAAGATTAGCTACTTTAAAGCAAAGAATACAAAGGGCTGCTGTTTACTCTACGGTGTCTATTTTTTTAACTAAAATTCTTTCTTTGCTGATTTTAGAAGTTATTCTGGCAAAAATATTTTCAGGGCACCTTAGCGCCATTACTTTAACAGCCGATGTTTTGGTACCAACCCTTTTGATGTTTCTTATAGTTGCCTCAATAAAACGCCCGTCAAAAAAGAATTTAAATATCGTTGTAATTGAAACAATGAAAATAGTTTATAGAAAAGATGAAAAAGATATCTATGAAATAAAAGCTAAAAAGAAACGGAGCGCCATAACAAGAACAATAATTTCTCTGTTATATGTTTTGTCGGCATTTATATCTTTTGGGGCAATATATTTTGTTTTTAATTATTTTGGATTTCCTATAAGCTCTATCGTCATTAATATAATATTTATTGCCTTAATATTGTTTGCCGGCACAGCTGTTTCAAAAAGAGCTCAAGAGCTTACAATAGAAGATGAAAAAGAAGACTTTGTAAGTTTTCTGTCCGACGTATTTTTTCTGCCGGTGCAAGGGTTAGGCAAATGGCTTTTAAATAAATGGAAAAAATATAATGCCATCGCAGCATTTTTTAATGCTCTAATTGACATGCCCTTCTCAGCTTTTGTGGAATTTTTAGAAAGATGGAGGTCTTTTATAAAAGAAAGAAAAGAAGAAATACGATAAATGTTGAATGCAAAAAAAATAAGGTATATAATAAAATATATTAATTAATAATTAATAAAAACTATGAAAAATACAATAAAACTTTTTTTAATCTTTGTTTTGGTTTTTACAACGCTAGGGCTAGGAAATTCTATTGTAGCTCAAGAAAATACGGCAATTGATACAGCTGATGAACAAATTTCAGCGGAGGATTTAGGCGTTTCAGACCCTGCTCTTCTCCCTGACAATCCTTTTTACTTTTTAAAAGAATGGGGCAGACAAATCAGGCTGACTTTTACTTTTAACAATGTTAAAAAATTAGAACTAGAAAATAAATTCGCCAATGAAAAATTAATTGAATTAAAAAAAATTATTGACAGTTCTTCTGACTCTGCAATAATAGAAAACGCAACAGAAAGATACCAAAACGCAGTAGACAAAATAAAAGAAAGAGCAGACAAAATAAAAGAAAAAGCCTCAGAGAATGAAGAAATAAATAAATTTTTAGAAAAATTTACGAACCAGCAAGTCCTGCAAGAAAAAATATTAGAAAAATTACAAGGACAAGTACCAGAGCAAGCCCTTGAAAAAATTACACAGGCACGAGAGCGCCACATGGAAAAATTTGGAGAAGTTATGCAGAAGCTTGAAATTAATGGAGAAAAAATAGCAGAAAGGGTACAGAATGCTTTGCAAAACGGAGACGAAATAAATTCTGAAATTTTAGACCAAATTAAAGACGGCATGCCAGATAACGTAAAAGAAAAAATAGAAGGTATAAGGGCCAATGTAATGAATAAAATTGAAGAAAAGGTGCAACAAAGAAACCAAGCGCGCAATAACGATAGCGCAGTAACCGCCTGCACAATGGAGTATGCTCCTGTTTGCGGGACAGACGGAAAAACATACGGCAACCAATGCGCAGCAAAATCTGCCGGTGCGCAAATTGCAAGCCAAGGCGAATGCGAAACAAATGGCTCAAACGATGACAATGGGTGCAAACAGCTTTGGTGGTTTGATGAAAACAATCAAACCTGCCAGCAAAAAGAATTCTGCGGAGCATTTATGTATCTGGGATTAAGAACTTTTGAAATAAAAGACCAGTGCGAAAAACAACTTTTACTGGCGATGGCAAAAGAAATTTCTTGGGACGAGGCTCTAAAAATCCTGAAAGAAGGAAAAGTAGATAGTGCTGACCAATCTCATGCAAAAATTGTGAGATTAAGATTAAAAAATGGAAGCTGGGTTAAAACTATAGAACCATATATTGATGATATTATAAAAGAAATAAAAAAATGCGGAGAAGTATGCAAGAATATTCCCGTTGCGACAGAATAACTTATTTCATTTTGCAAAAAAGCGGCGGCGAAATTGAAAAAGCCGCTTTTTTATTGTATTATAATCTTTATGAAATACCATATTATTACTTTTGGATGCCAGATGAATATAAGCGACTCTGAAAGGGTCTCAACTATTTTAGAGAAACTTAAATACAAAAAAACCTCAAACATAAATGAGGCTGATTTAATTTTAGTTGTAATGTGCTCTGTACGCCAGCCGGCTGTTGATCGCGTGCACGGACTTGCTCATAAATTTAAAAAATTAAACCCTAAAATAAAAACTATTTTAACCGGATGCGTATTAGAAAAAGACAAAAAAAAATTTGCAAACAGTTTTGACTATATTATTGACATAAAAGATATTAAAAAACTTACGCAAATTTTAAAAACTCACCCAGCACACCCAGTGCAAAAATTACGCGATAGCGTAATTTTTGCACCGAGCAGTTATTTAGATATAATTCCAAAATACTCAAATAAATTTTCAGCTACAGTTCCCATAATGACAGGGTGCAATAACTTTTGCTCGTATTGTGTTGTCCCCTACACCAGGGGCAGAGAAATTTCAAGGCCAACAAAAGAAATTATTTGTGAAATAAAAAATTTAGTAAATCCGCCGGCTGGCGGAGGCTATAAAGAAGTTTGCCTTTTGGGCCAAAACGTAAATAGTTATAAAGACGGCAAAACTAATTTTCCAAAGCTTTTAAAAATGGTAAACAATATTACCGGTAATTTTATGCTTTGCTTTATAACAAGCCACCCTAAAGATTTTTCGGATGAATTAATAGAAACAATGAAAAATTGCAAAAAGCTTTCAAAAAGATTAAACTTGCCAATTCAATCGGGCGATGACGAAATTTTAAAAAAAATGAACCGGCCGTATACTGTTGCGCAATATAAAACTTTGGTTAAAAAAATAAGAAAGGCAATTCCCGATATTTCTTTATCAACCGATATAATTGTGGGCTTTCCCGGCGAAACAAAAAAACAATTTCAAAATACTGTAAAAACATTAAAAGAAATTAGCTTTGATATGGCGTTTATAAACAAATATTCCCCTCGTGCCGGCACCGCTGCATCAAAAATAAAAGATAACGTTCTCTGGGCTGAAAAGAAAAAACGGGAAAAAGTATTAATAGAATTAATTAATGAACCCCGTTAGAAATAAAGGAAATTTGAACTATGAGTATAAAAAATAAAAAAATTTCTAACGGGGTGAAAAATAAATTAATAGTTATATTGGGGCCGACGGCCTCTGGTAAAACCGATTTGGCTATTAAACTGGCTAAAAAATATAATGGCGAGGTGGTTTCGGCTGACTCAAGGCAAATTTATAAAGGCATGGACATTGGAACTGCCAAGCCATTGGATTTAAAGGGTATTGCCCACTGGCTTTTAAATATCAAAAAACCCAATCAAGATTACACTGTAGCTGAATATAAAAAAAATGCTGTTAAAGCAATAAAAAATATACAAAAAAGAGGCAAGCTGGCAATTTTGGCCGGCGGAACAGGGCTTTATATAAAAGCAGTTGTTGAAAATTTGAATATTCCTAAAGTAAAAGCTAATCCCCTTTTGCGGCAAAAAATTGAAAAAGAAATAGAAAAGCGCGGATTGGATTATGTTTTTAAAAAACTGATAAAGTTGGACCCCGAAGCAGCATATATTGTTGACCCGAAAAATCCAAGAAGAGTTGTCAGGGCCTTAGAGGTTTGCCTTTTAACTAAAAAGCCGTTTTCCGAGCAAAGAAAAGCCGGCAAGCCATTGTTTGATGTTTTAGAAATTGGAATATCTTCACCGCCAGAAAAACTTAAAGAAAAAATAAACATTCGCGTTGGCCAAATGGTAAATCAAGGATTAGTTGGCGAAGTAGAAAAATTAATAAAAAAATATGGGGCAAAACAGCAGTCTTTTGACGCTATAGGATACAGGGAAATAATTGAATTTTTAGAAAAAAAAATAACGCTTGAGCAGGCAAAAGAAAATATGAAAACAAACACATGGCATTTTGCAAAACGCCAGATGACTTGGTTTAAAAAAGATAAACAAATAAATTGGATTGAAAACAGCGAGGAAGCAGTACACCTTATTGACAAATTTATTAAAAAATGATAGTATTAGATGTAGTCCAAAGATGGGCTTTTGTACATTCAAGACCCAACAAGATATGGAGGTAAAAATGGTTACAACTCCTAGGAAGACGCACGTTTTCCACGAATTGAAACGCAGTTTAAGGGCAATGGGCTTTGTTAATATAACTGGCCTGTTGTGGGTAGCGACAATGCACGACGAAGAGGGCAATGTCCAGGCCAACAAGAAAACGCTTTGCCGGTGGAACAACAAAGACAACATTACTATCGCCGTTTTGGAAAACGGAGAAGTATGGATGCGATGGGGCGAAGTGTCGGACGATCTGCGTAATTTTCTGCGCAGAATTTGCCCCAAAGGGACGGGAGCGCAAACGAATTTGCCGGAAAACTATGTCATTGATTTCCGAATGATTCTTGAAAGGGCCGCTAACGCTTACAGCGACCATTCTTGTCCTGCCATTCCAAGGCCATTCTAGCCCTCCCCACAACACAAAGCCCCGAATTTGCACGATGCAAATTCGGGGCTATTTTTTTCGAAATACGTATTTGAATACGTATTCAAATACGTATTTAATTTAGTAATTTTAAAAGTAGCTCACGCACACTAGCGGGGTTTGCTGTGCCTCTTGTTTCTTTTATTACCTGCCCTGCCAAAAATTGCAGAGAGTTTTGCTTGCCTGCTTTATAATCCTCAACTGCTTTTAAATTTTTACTAATAACTTGTTTTATATTTTTTTCCAATTCCGAATCGTCAGACATTTGCCGCCAATTATTTTCGTCAACAATTGTTGAGGGGTCAACCCCTGTATTTACCATATCAGCTAAAACCATTTTTGCAGTTTTGCTGGAAATTTCATTTTTGTAAATCATTTTTATAAACTCAGAAAAATTTTCGGGAGTTATCTTAAATTCTGTTTCTACAAATTCTTTTCCCAAAAGCAACCCTTGAATATCCGATATTAAATAATTGGCAACCAATTTAAATATCTTTTTTTCTTTTTCCGCCGGAATAACCTCGTTTCCCAATTCCGATTCTAACCAGCCCTCAAATTCTGAAACTACTTTTTCATAATATTCGCTTAGGTCTTTTTGCGTTACAAAAATTTCAACAAAATTTTCATCCAGCCCGTATTCTCTTTTGAACCTTTCTCTTTTTTTCTCCGGCAATTCCGGCAATGTCGCTTTTATTTTTTCGATGCTTATGTAGTCTTCTTTCCCGATGGCTTCGCCATCGTGGATCCTCGATTGCTCCGATTGCTTCGTGAGTCCACGACTTTGTCGGGACTTCGCAATCGGGACAAAATGCAACGCCGGCAAATCCGGCTCCGGAAAATATCTGTAATCATGCGCTTCTTCTTTTTCTCTTTGGCTAAATGTAATTTCTTTCTTATCATGCCATCCGCGGGTTTCCTGCGCAACTTTTTCTCCAGAGTTTAAAAGCTCTTGTTGTCTTTGAATTTCAAAGTCAACAGCTTTTTCTACAACTTTAAAAGAGTTTAGATTTTTAATCTCAACCTTAGTGCCAAGTTTTTTATCCTCGCTAACACTTATATTCACTTCCACCCTCATTTGCCCTTTTTCCATATCAGCTGAAGACACGCATAGATACTTTAAAATAAGCTGTAATTCCTCTGCAAACAATCTTGCCTCTCTACCAGAAGTTATATCTGGTTCTGTAACCAATTCCATTAAAGGAATTCCTGCCCTGTTTAAATTAACCAAGGAATAATCAGCTCCCTCCGGATGTACTAAACTTCCTGTATCTTCTTCTAAATGTATTCTTGTTATTTTTATTTTGCGCCCTTCAACCTCCAAATAGCCTCCCTCGCATAAGGGCTGATCATATTGTGAAATCTGGTAGCCTTTTGGGAGGTCGGGGTAAAAATAATTTTTCCTGTCAAACTTTGAGTTTTCAGCTATATTACAGTTTAAGGCAAGGCCGGTTTTTATAACTTTTTTTATTGCTTCTTCATTGGCAACCGGCAAGGTTCCGGGCTGGGCTGTACAAACCGGACAGATATTAAAATTAGGCCGTTTTTCATCCGGGTCGTTTTTGCACGAGCAAAACATTTTTGAGTTTGTTTTCAGCTCTGCGTGAATTTCCAATCCGATTGTTGGTTTATACGCCATATGATTTTATGAATGGAATGAATGAAATCACTCCGAAATTTAAGCCTGATTTATTTTATACACTGGCTTAAATTTCGGAACTACACTATTTGTCTTGCCTTGCTGCGTAAGGATTATAATAAAAATCTTTGTTTTCCAATGAAGCTGCCCATGAGATATTCATATCATCCATATCCACTCTTATATATTTTGCCAATAAGGGCTGAATTTTATTTAACTCTCTCCAGCACTGCTGGGCAATTCTTCTGTATGAAGCATGTCCTTTTTTGCCGGACCTTAAAGATATAAAATGATGAAGCTCTCTTAAGTTCCATGTTATCAAGACTCTTTTTCTAAAACAGAAGGGCACCACATATTGGGCTTCTTCAGGAAACCTCTCATATATTTTATTATAAGCCTCAACTGACTTTTCTACCACCTCTTTAAATTTATTTTCAAAACCTGCCTCCCTTATTTCCGGCGGTAAATCGTATCCGTGCACCACAGTTACTGACTGATTAGATTGCGTGCACATTCTGTGGCGCTGGACGTCGCGAAAGGCGCCATAATCTAATAAAATATCAAAAGTATAATAAACATGCTCTAATTCTCTTAAAGGGGCATCAAATTTATCTCTACGTTTTAATGCCTCGTCTATTATTCTTTCTTTTTTTTCTTCCGGCAAACGTAAAACTTTTTCTGAAATTTCTTTGTAAGACAAATTAGAATACGGATAAAGCAAAGATGCAACTAATTTATCTTGAGCCTTTGAATCATAGTCAACAATGGTTACTGCCTGATTTTGACCGGCATCTTTGCCTAATTCCCAATCTGCAATTTTTTTCAATTCCTCTTTTGTTTTTTCAATATATAAATTTTTATTTGCAAATTTTATTAAAGTGGGCACCTGTTCCATTGTTTTTTCTTTAATTTCTTTTCCTATGTCCTGCATTTCTTTTAAGGGGTGTGAAAGCATTTTTTTAATTAAGTGCTCAAGTTCTCTTGTGTTTATGGTCATGCCAAGATTGGTTAAAGCGGCTGTGGGCAACAAATACCTTAAATTATCGCAAGTTCTGGCTTTTGAAACCATATTGTAAAGCTTTTCATCTTGTTCTTCTGGTTTTGGATATTTTTGTTTAATAAAAGCAGACATCGGCTCTGTTAAAAATTCGTAAACATCCATTAATGAATTTACAGCATCTAAATAAATATCTTTCAAATCTGATGCCATAACATTTTCTGGCATATAAAGCTTGTCTTTATTAAAAATCTGGTATCTTGAAGATTTTTCTGTAAAAGACGCCAGCCTGCAATCTTCTATAACTTTTGTTGCTATATTTGAAACATTTTCAACAGCCAAAGAAATTACAGCGTGCTCTGCAATTGACGAATGTCCAAAGCCAACAACCCATTTATCGTGAAACTCAGCTGATTTTTCATCTGTGAGCTCTTGGGCAATTTTATCAAAAGGCTCGGGAGACCTTGAACATTTTGCAAAAGTCACCGCCTTTACTTCCGGCATTAAATTATTTGGCAACGTATAAATTCTTCTCTGTTCGTTCATATTATTTTATTAATTATATTTTTGATATCTTCAAAAACTTCGACAATACTCCTTTCGCCATTTGCCATAAAAACATTTTCAAACATTTCCGGCAGTTTTTTATAAATTTCATTTACTTTTGCAAGCTTTTCCAATTTTTCAAAAAGTTCTTTCGGCTCTCCCCTGCCTTCTATTCTTTGTACACAAGATTCCGGAGACACATCTACAACAATAGTTAAATCGGGCAATAAAAAATTATCGTTCATTTTTACCAATAAATCAACATCTAACCCGTCAGAATATCCGTAGGCAAAAGTTGAAAACGCATAACGGCTTGAAACCACAAATTTCCCCTCTTTTAAAGCCGGAATAACTTTATTTTCTAGATGTTCTTTTCTGTCCTGCACATACAATCCCTGCAATTCCAAGGGCTCTACTGAAATTTCATGCCTTAGGGCTTGTTTCACTTTTCTGCCGGCTTCTGAATCAACAGTCGGTTCTCTTGTAACAACAACATCTTTTCCTTTTTGTTTTAAATAATCAATAACTAAATCAACCTGCGCCGATTTGCCGGAGCCGTCTAACCCCTCTATCACAACAAATTTTCCCGGATAATTATTTTTAATCATGATAGTTGTCTTAGATATTCGTTAAAAACTATTTTCATCCAGACACTGTGGCCTATTTTGTCAGCTGATAAATCTTTAGCTTCCAATAATTTCCCTTCCATTTTATCTGTTTCTTTCACCTGAATATCCGAATTATCTCCAATAAAATGATAAACCAGCCCCAAATGCACTTGCTCAACCGGAGCTGAATCATCGTTTAAAATTCCCACTAATTTCTTGCTTAA
>Ga0208375_1004110_pt1 | contig 11730 bp, 10 predicted proteins | sample RifOxyD1_FD_184038 | JGI IMG/M metagenome (GOLD analysis project Ga0208375, IMG submission 184038) | Soil microbial communities from Rifle, Colorado - Rifle Oxygen_injection D1 (SPAdes) | ecosystem: Environmental > Terrestrial > Deep subsurface > Rock core/Sediment | place: Rifle, Colorado... | reverse complement strand
CTGCTGCATTTGGTGTGAAGCAAGGAGAATGATACTCATAATAACCTAGTGACCTGAAGTAATCATGAATAGCTTTGAATACTGTAGACCTCACTTTTAGAACATTAGTTAGTTTTCTGGACCTTAGGGATAAATGCCTTATGTCAAGCAAAAATTCTGGAGACTGATCTTTTGTTATTGGAAACTTTTCTGCTAGATGTATAATATTCAGTTTAGAAACCTGTAGTTCATAATTTGTTGGAGCCCTTTTGTCTTCTTTTAAAGTTCCTTCCAGTTCTACTGATGATTCTATTAGGATCTTATTAGCACCATCCCACTCTTTTTTACTTACTTTATCTTTCTTAACTACGCACTGGATTATATTTGAAGCATCTCTTAAGACTATGAAAATTACCTCTTTTTGCTTTCTCTCTCTATATACCCAGCCTCTTAAGGACACCTCTCCTTTCTTTTTGTCCAAAGCCTCTTGTATAGTTATGAAGTTCATTTTTCAAATTTTATTCCTAATTCTTTTAATTGTTCTTTCGAAATCTCTGATGGAGAATCTAGCATAAGATCCTTGGCATCTTTGTTTTTTGGAAATGCAATAACCTCTCTTATAGATTCATTATCTGTCATAATAGCAACTAGCCTGTCTAAGCCAAGAGCAATTCCTCCGAATGGTGGTGCTCCATGTGAGAATGAATTAATTAAAAACCCAAATTTCTCATTAATTTCTTTTTCAGATAGTCCTAATGCTTTCAGAACCTTTATTTGCAAGTCTTTTTTATTAATCCTTATAGAACCAGATCCTAGTTCAGTTCCATTTAATACTATATCATAGCTTAGGGAAGTTACCTTTTCAGGATTTTTTTCTATGAATTTTATATCAGATTCCTTTGCACCAGTGAAGGGATGGTGTTCAGAAACATATCTTTTTTCTTCTTCGCTGTAGGTAAATAATGGAAAATCAACAACCCATAAAAATGCAAACTCTTTTTTGTCTTTTCTTAAATCAGGCTTGTCTGTTTTATATTTCTTAATTGCTTCTTTATATGTAATCCTGGGAAAAGGAATTTTAATGTCCTTATCTAGAACTTTTTTAAAGACGTACTTCAGTGTTCGCTCTGTTATATTAAAAACATCTTCTTGCTCCACAAAACTCATCTCTAAGTCCAATTGTGTGAACTCTGGTTGTCTGTCAGCTCTTAAATCTTCATCTCTTAAGCATTTTGCTAGTTGGAAATATTTGTCATAACCAGCTATCATCAATAATTGTTTAAAGATTTGTGGAGATTGTGGAAGAGCAAAGAATTTTTTTGAGTGTATCCTTGAAGGAACCAAATAATCTCTCGCTCCCTCCGGAGTTGACTTTGCTAATAAAGGAGTTTCTACCTCAATAAAATCTTGAGAATCTAGATAATCCCTGATAGCTTTGAATATTTTATGCCTGACAATTAAATTTTTTTGCAATTGAGGCCTTCTTAGGTCAAGGTATCTGTATTTTAATCTGGTCTCATCTAATGATTCAATTTCTTTATCTAGATTTAGAGGCAATGGGGAAACTGCTTCATTTAAGATTTCTAAAGAAGAGACTTTTACTTCTATATCCCCTGTTTTTAATTTTGGATTAGGTTGTGGTTTTACTTGGACCTCTCCCTTTATCTTTATTACAGATTCTTTTTTTAGATTTATAACATCTTGATTGAATTTTTTATCTAAGAATAACTGTGTTACCCCATATATGTCTCTTAAGTCAATAAAGCTGAAGTTTTTTTGCAGCCTAGTTGTATCAACCCATCCGCATAAAGTTACTTCTTTTCCTTTGTCTTTCTTGGAAAGTTGACCGCAAGTATGTGTTCTTAGCATCTTATCTTCTCCTTACAGCTCTAGTAAAGTCCAGCATTATTTCTTCTAGTTTTTTGAGGTTCCATCTTAATGCATCAGATTTTTTCCTTAGTTCTGATCCTCTTAAATCAAATTTGATAAATTCTCCATATAGTAGATTTACAAATTTTTTGATCCTTTCAGCTTCTTTATGGTTTCTTCTTATAATCTCTGCCCCAGCTCTTCTTACCAGCTCTCCTGATAAGTCAGCTAATCCAAGCAAATATGCTTCTGCATCCACCTTTAAAGTGGATTTTGAGATCAGAGTTTTATATTTAATGAAATGATAATATGCCATAGCCTCTACATATTCCTGTAAAGCAACCCTATTAATGTCCAAGTCTAATGGGCTTTTAAGAATATTTTTGACTTTACCCTCCATTTTTTTTATTAGAGGCTTAAGTGGTTTAAAGTCATCTCTATGCACTGTATGAATTATTTGTTTAGAGAGATTAATTACCTCTCTAGAATCCTGCATTATTCTTTCTCTCTTTTTGCTTAGGTTTATCAGTTCCCTTTTTATAGCACCAAACTGCCCTTTATTAATCATAAGATAATGAGATAACAGGGGTTTTATAAGTTTTCTGATTGAAAAGATAACTATATAAATAAAATATATTAAGTGTAGTTTATGGATTTAGTGCAGGGGTTTAGGGACGCTAATAGGATAAGCAAGATTGTTACGGTTTTTACAAAATATGGTTTTGGTCATTTTTTTGATGATATAAAGCTTCATTCTTACTTGCCATATATGGGAAGACAGAGATTTATGCATAAAGTTATGGCAATGAAGCAAAGCGATGCTGTTAGATTGACGAAGGCCTTTGAGGAATTAGGACCTACCTTCATTAAATTAGGGCAGTTATTAAGTTTAAGACCAGATTTAATAGATGAGGAATACTGTAAGGAATTTAAGAAGTTAAGAGATGATGTCCCAAGTTTTTCATTTGAGAACGTCAGGGAAATAATAAGAAAAGAGCTTAAACAAGAAATGGGAGCTATTTTTTCTCGCTTTCAAGAAAAACCAATAGCAAGTGCATCTATAGGCCAGGTCCATGAAGCTGTGCTAAAGAATGGAGAGAAAGTAGCTGTTAAAATACAGAGGCCTAATATAAGGGAGATAATAATGGATGATATTGATATAATGTATCATCTAGCTCAGTTGTTTACAAAACATAGTGCTATATTAAAGAATATTGATCTAAAAGCAATTATAGGAGAGTTTGAAAGATACACAAAAGAAGAACTTGATTATAATATAGAGGGCAGGCATATTTCTAGGTTTTATAGAAATTTTCAAGACGATATGAGTGTTAGAGTTCCTAAGGTTTATTGGGATTACAGTTCTAAAAGAGTTTTAACTATGAGCTTTATGGAAGGCATTAAAGTTGGAGAGCTTAAAGGACAATTTGATAGAAAAAAAGTAGCCAAGACAATAATTAATAGTTACTTTAAACAAGTTTTTGATTTTGGATTTTTCCACGCAGACCCACATCCTTCTAATATCCTAGTTTTGAGGTCTGATAGGATTGCTTTCTTGGATTTTGGGATAATGGGTAAGTTAGATCAAGAGATGAGAGAAAGCTTGACAGATTTGTTTGTTGCCTTGAATAGAAAAGATATGGAAGGCATTGTTAATGGTTTTAATAACATCGGCATTATAAACAAGTCAATCGACAATCACGAGCTTAAAGAGGATTTGATTGATTATTTGGGCGAGTACTATGATAGAAGATTGGAAGAGATAAATCCAGGTAGACTATTAGTTGATATAATAAATCTGGGGGTAAAGTATGGTGCAAAGATCCCAGTTGACTTAGTTTTATTGAGTAAGGGATTTATAACAGCAGAAGGTTTAGGCAGGGAATTATATCCCCAGTTTAACTTAATAGAAGAATCAAAACCCTTTGTCCAGCAGATTATTAAGCAGAGAACAACCCCTATTAAGTTATTTAAAGGAGCTTTCCTGGATTTGTTTAAACTCAGGAAGGACTTTAAGAATTTGCCTCGGCAGGCAGCAGATATTTTAGAAAGATTAAAGGAAGGACAATTAAAACTACAATTAGAACATAAAGACGTCGTTGAATTGGAGAAAGAAGTCGGACGTAGCAGCAGGGGGATTATCTTAGGGATTCTAGTGGCAGCATTAGTCATTGGCTCTGGATTGGTATTAAATTCTGGAAGGAGCGATTTAATAGCTTATTTTGGATTTTTAATGGCAGCTGTTTTACTGGTATTTTTGGTATATTGTCTAATAAGAGAGAAAAAAGTTATTGTTTAATCTGGTAAAATTGTACCTTACAGAAGTCATTATCACATTTTGTTCTGCATAGAGCAGCCTTTAAAGTAACAAGATTTTCTTTTATTTTGCTCTCATAGCTCAAGTTATTTTTTTTACAAATCTCCTTTGCATGCAACTCTAATCTTTTTTCTTGTATTAAGAAAGCTGTAATTAGCAGAACAATTACTATTGCAGTATACAAGAAAGCATTAAAGTTTTTCATCTTAGTCTTTTCAAGATTTGCATCACTTTCTTACCATCAACCTTGCCTTTATACTCCTTCATTATCTCCCCCATTAAAGCATTTGTTGATAGTTCTTTATTTTTCTTTACTAATTCTTTTATATACTTTTCTAATTCTTCATCATCAGCTTTTTTGTATCTATCCAGATTTGGTTCTTTACCCTTTGCAATCTCTACTAGAATTTCTAAAGCTGAGTCCTTAGGCACTTTATTTTGATTTATTGCCTCTAGAACAAAGTAAAAATCTTTTTCCTTAAAGCTATAATCTAAGTTAAATCTTGATTTTATTTCCTTTGGCATTTCTGTTAATATTGATGCTATTAAAGAAGGTTCTAGATTGCTAAACTTTATTTTATACTGGCTCAGGTTTATGTTTGATTTAACGAGCTCTCTTGCTAAGTATGGATTTAAACTATATTCCTTTTCTAATCTTAATGCTTTTTCATCTATTAATTCTGGAAGCGAGATCTTGGCTAATAACTCTTTTGTTATTTGTATTTCCTTAATGTCTGTTTCTGGATATAATCTGGCTGATCCAGGCATAGGCCTTAAAAATGTAGTTGTAAAGTCAAGATTTACTTTTCTTACTTCTGGTTTATGATCTTTTAGTTTAATTAATCTTTTAACCTCGTTGTCTATTGCCTCTGGTATTGATCTTAAATCTTGGAAACCCTTTATTTCTACTCTAGAAGAACCTTTTATAGATATGTTAACATCTTGCCTTATTGTCCCTAACCCCCTTTTTGATCTCCCAGTGGATCTTATTACCATCCCAATAAAAGAGGCTACTTCTTTTGCATGCTCATTATCTTTTATTGAAGCATCTGTTGCTATTTCTATTAGAGGAACACCTAGTCTATCCAGGCTATAAGTTGTTGTTTTAGAATCTTCTTTAATTTTCTTTGCAGATTCTTCTTCTAAACAAACTGTTGCTATTGCAATCCTGCCTTTTGATGTTTTTATATAACCATTTAATCCAATTAGAGCTGTTCTTTGGAACCCACTTGTATTGCTTCCGTCAATAACTGTCTTCCTCATAAAAATAACTTCATCCACGACCTGGCAATTCAGCATTAAAGCTATCTGCAAGGCTGTTTCTAAAGCAGCATGATTTAATGATTCTGGTGGGGATTCATCTAATTCAACTAAGCAGGATGATGTTGGTTTTGCCTCATAAATGAAGGATTTTCCTTTTTTTAATTCATGTAAGGCAGCTATATCAATATGGCCTGTTTCTCCTGCTGGCGCTCTTAATCTTCTTTGTATGAAAATATCTGTCTTATTAGGATCATTAACCAAAGAAGGGCATTTGCAGAATAATTTATGAGTTTCTAATTGTGCATGAACTTCCAGTCCACATTTAAAACCTATCTTTTCATAATCTATCTTTTCCATATTAACTTACCACCTTATTTGTGTAATTATTTAGATTTTTTGAAGGAGATCTTACTAGATAAAAGCTGTATCAGACAACCTGAGGGATAGTTCTCCTCTTAGGTTATGCATAAAAAGTTCTTTAACCTGCTTTGGATGATTACTTAATAACCAGGCTAGTTTGATAAAAGCTGTTTCTGCCGTCATATCAGAAAGACCTCCTATAATCCCAATCTCTTGTAATTTTCTTCCAGTGGAATATACATTCATATTAATTTTTCCAAAGATTGTTTGGGAGCTTGCTATAACAGGTATTTTATTAGCTAACTTCTTTAATTCATTATAGATCTTGGTGTTTTCTTTTGTAAACTCATCTGTTTCATTTATTGGGAAGTTTCCAGCTATGCCATAGCCTTCTAATACTAACCCATCAAACCTTTCATATCTTTTTATTTCATCAGCTATCATATTTGGATGCGACTTTAAAAGCCCAATTTTTAGCTTTTCATTGAACAAATTTAATTTTAATTTTCTATTTTCTTTTTTTCTGAATCTGTTGTCTACAACATCGATTTTGTCTTCATTAAAGTAAACTCTTGCCCATGGTTTTGTATTTATTGGCTTAAATGCATCTCTTCTTGAAGAATGCAATTTTCTGGTTTTACAAGCTGGAAGTATCAAGCATGTTTCATCTTCCATGTTCTCATGCATACAAATCGCTACTTCTGAGAAGTCTGTTTTAGCAATAAATTTCGCAGCGCAAATTAAATTAATCTTTGCATCTGTCGAAGCTCTATCTGAAGATCTTTGAGCACCTACTAATATAACTGGTATGTCTAGATCTTCTAATATAAATGCTAATGCAGCCGATGTGTAATGTAATGTATCTGTCCCATGGCTTATGATGATACCATCTACCTTTCCTTTCACTTCTCTTTCAATTTCTTGAGCTATATTGTTATAATGCGAGAAGTTCATGTCTTCAGAGAACATGTTGGAGATTAACCTTGATTTTACATTAACAAGGTTTTCTAATTCTGGGAACATTGATGTTATTTCTTCTGGGGAAAATTGGGGTGTAACAGCACCAGTCTCATAATCTACTTCAGAGGCTATGGTCCCACCTGTATGCAGGATAGTTACTGTTTTTAGGCCTTTTTTATGTTTTATGCCTATTCTCTCCTTTTTTTGTTTAGAAAGTTTTTTTAATAAAGTTATCTTTTTAATTTTACCCTTTCTTATAGCTAGATTATAACCAGAAGAGAGTTTTACTACAATAGTATCTTTGCTATGAGAAGGCATTAAGGTACCTCTTATAGCGCCATCTAATTTTGTTATTTCCACAAAATCACCACCTTTTGCATCTTTTGGCATTAAATCTAAATGTCTGTGGTATATAAAAACTTTATGAAACAAATTTTTATTTTTAGACGATAAACTAAAAGAAATTTAAGAAAAAGATTATATATCCTAGAAAATAAATTTTGGAAAGTACAGATTATACTTTCATAATATTTAAATATTGAATATGTTATAGAAAAATTAAATAAAAACATTATGTTTTTGATTGGGCATCAAAAACCTAAGTTCGTTTGTATCTAACGTGGAATTGGGCATTCTTAGTTAGACTTTTAAGCTTTGAAGAGTTTCAAATTTGGGTAATTTAAATCTCTTTCTAAAAAAGTAGATGCTTCACAAGTATATAAAGGTTTTGGTAAGCATGTACTTTTAGTAGGCTTATACAAAAATAGAAAAAGATTCAAAGAAACCTAAAAAAGGGGGAAAACCTAATGGAATTTATTATACAAGATGCGTTAAAAAGTCAGGAAGAAAATGAAAAAGCAAATACTGTCTTCCCAGTTGGTCAAGCAAATATAAAAGTAGTTGGTGTCGGTGGCGGCGGCGGAAATGCCACGAGTTGGTTGTATAAAAAAGGCATACAAGGAGCCGAGGTTATAGCAGTTAATACTGATAAACAGCATCTAGATGTTCACGAAGCTGATAAAAAAATTCTTGTAGGAAAAGATATAACTAAAGGACTTGGTGCTGGAGGATATCCTAATGTTGCAAGAGATGCTGCAAAAGAAAGCATTACAGAGTTAAAAGAATCTATTAAAGGGTCTGATATGGTTTTTGTTTGTGCAGGACTTGGTGGAGGTACTGGAACAGGCATAGCCCCGGTTATAGCACAAGTTGCTAGAGAAATAGGAGCTATAGTTGTTGGAACAGTAACAATGCCTTTTAATATTGAAAGAGCAAGAATTGATAAAGCAGAATTTGGACTGCAACAGTTGAGGCAGGTTTGTGATTCTGTAATTGTTATTGACAATAATAGGTTAGTAAATATTGCTGGTAACTTACCAATAGGACAAGCATTTGCTGTTGCTAATGAATTGATTTCTACAATGATCAAAGGCATAGTTGAAACAATAGCAATTCCATCATTAGTTAACTTAGATTATGCAGATGTAAGGGCAATTATGAAATCTGGTGGAGTATGCGCTGTTGGTGTAGGTGAGAGTGACAGGAAAGATGCCAGAGTTGAAGAGGCTGTAAGAAGAGCTATGAACAATCCTTTGTTGGATGTAAGTTATGAAGGCGCTGGCGGGGCTTTAATCCACGTATCAGGTGGACCTGACTTAACACTTGAAGAAGTAAGTAAAATTGGAGAATTGGTTACTCAAGGTCTAGATCCAGACGCAAATGTAATCTGGGGAGCAAGAGTTGATGACAGTATGAGAGGAAAGTTAAGAGTAATGACTATTGTAGCAGGTGTTAACTCTCCATATATATTGGGTAAAACTGATCCAACAAAACCTAGCCAAGAAATTAGAGCAATGAGCAGAGAATTAGGCATTGACTTACTATAATGTTCATTGGAGGCACTTGCTAATTTTAACTAACACCCCCCAAATATCTCGTGCCTTCATTGATGTGGTGGTTTGTGCTAATGCCTCAGGGCATTAGCCATTCTTCTTTCTTTTTTATTCCATCAAACAATTATTTTTCAAATCAAAGAACATTATTCCTTTTTTATAGTACTTCTTCATTCTTTCTCTTCCTTTGTCAAATTCGTCTCTACTAAAGGTAGCTAATGCTTTAAAAAGAAAGAACATTGAATCAGCCTTAGAAATTGCTGCCAAGCTTTTATGATCCAGGTGACCTACTTTTTGTTCTAAAGAAACTGCTGAAAGAATTTGATTATTTGGATCATAAATCCCTGAAGAGACAACAGCACAATTAGGTGTAACTGTTTTTAATGAATTTAAGATAACATAATCTGTAAGGGTTGGTGCATGCCCTGCATAAAAATTAGGATATCTTTTTCTTAATATTAGCTCTGTTTCTAAACTTACTTCTTCTGTTCTTAGTCTAGTGATGATTAAACTATCAGAATCAGTTAATTTACTTAAGTCTTTATTTAGCCTAGGTGGATTGTAAGATTTGTAAATGTGTAATTGATAGTAATGATAAAAACTAAGTTCATCCATGGCTTTTAACCATTTTCCACCGCGCAGTTTTTGAGGAATTATAGGCTTGTCTGATTCATCTAACCAAGCAGGCTCATAATGTTTATTATTTATACTGATAAACATACCAGTTGCTTTTTCTTTACTAGAAATTAATTCCAGATTTTTTAATTCTTTTACCCTTTCTATGTATTTTCTGTCACTGCATATCTTCCTAATTTCCATCTTTTCCTGTCAACAAAATTCCTCTTTAAGATGAAAACTGTTTATTCTTCCCCTTTTGTGATTTATAAATATTACTTACTAATTCTATAGAAGAAACATCATCCAAGCCTTTATCTATCCTCAAACGTCGCACGCGAGGAAAGCGCATTGAAAATTCTGAGCTAGATTTTGGAGATCTTTGTATTTCTTCAAATGCAACTTCAATGATGATGCTTGGTTTAACAATAACTTCTTTACCTTTTTGGGATATTATTAGGGGTTTTAACAACTTTGTCATTTCTTCAAAGCTTAAACCCTCTTCATTTTTTTCTTTTAGCCCAGTTGAGACTTTGCCAACCTCTAAAAACTTACCTTTATTATGACAAGCTACTGTAAATGATGATAGCCATTTCGCTCTTTTACCTTCCCCCCATTCCGCTTTTACAATTACTAAGTCTAATGTTTCTAGTACAGGTTTTAGTTTCTCCCAGCCTTTTACATATCTTCCTGGCTTGTAATTAGAGTCAATTTTTTTAATTACAACACCTTCCAGCCCAGCTTTAAGACATTTCTTGTAAAAACCTTCAGCTTCTTTTAATGAAGATGTAGTAATTAAAGGAGATTTTCTTATTTTTAATTTTGAATCTTCAATTATCCCTTCTAGTAGTTTTCTTCTTTCATTTAAAGGAGCATTCATTAAATTTTTATCATTGCAGTAAATAACATCAAACACATTAATCTCTACAGGAACTTCTTTAGATATTTTTTTAATATCATATTTTCTTTTTATTCTTTTAGATATATTTTGAAATGGTAAATATGTATGCGTTTTTTTGTCATAACCAACAACTTCTGTATCAAGAATGTAGTTTTTTGCATGAACATGTTTCTTTAGTATAGGAAGCAATTCTGAAAATTGCCTTGTAACATTCTCTAATCTTCTTGTGAATAAAGAGAATTCTTTCCCATCATAATGGACTTGTACTCTAAATCCATCAAATTTTTGCTCTAGTTGTATTTTTTCACCCAAGTTTTCAAAAGCACTTACTAGAGATTCTATCCTGATTGGTAACATCACTTGTATGGGATTTCCTAGTTTAATTTCTATTTTATCTAAAGCTTTTACCCCCTTGTTTACTAAAATCTTTGTTATTAAAGAAAAGTCATTACATAAATCATAAGCTGTTTGCACTTTTTGTATAAAGAAGTTATAAATCTCTCTCGCAGTTTTTTCATCTGGAGCTTCTATTGTTTTATAGTCTTCATAATCCTTTAGCTCATTTAAAGAAGAGATTTTTATTTTTTTACCGTCTTTTAATTTATTGTATTCCTCCGGCTGTATATTTTCTAGTTTTGGGAAGTAAGCCCATACAATAGCATCTCTTATAGTCCCTTCTGCTACACCAGTTCTTAGTTGGTCTAATACTGTTCTTGTTATGTATTTTGCTTCTAATGGAGAAGCTGAGGTAAGCAGTTCAGAAACTAAAGAGACTTTCTTATTTACTATGCCTTTTCCTTCTAGAGAAGCTAATACTCTTAGGTTTTCAAATACTTTTTTCGTTGTTAGTTTTTTTGAGAATAAAGTTCTTTGCATCTTTGTTTTAATTAAAGACTCTGCTACCAACCCTAAGTCTCCTGTTTTTCTCCATAGGTTTTCCACTTCTTTTTTTGATGAACCTGTTGACGAAGAAATAGCTTTCATCATTAATTGAGTTGAGAAACCTATTTTTCTTTCATCCCATAAAGGAAATATTAAGCCTTGTATTAAATAAGCTATGTGTTCTACCTCGTCATTGGAAACCTTCTTTAGAAAATTAGCTATTATCGATGTTTTTTTTAATCTTTTCGATGTTGATTCTAATTCATAGTATATTGTAGCTAAGTCTTTGTAAAGCATATATACCGAAGAATACAGAAGTTTAAAAAATTATTGGGAGGGGCAGAAGCTTTATAAATAAGTGTTTTAGCAAATTATTATGCAAAAAATATTTTATGAAGGAAATCCCAATGGTTTTTTTGATCCGTATGCCTTTAAAACAGGAATGGAAGATAAATATAAGCTTAGACGTATTTCTTTAACTACAAATGGTTCTATACCAGTCCGCCAGGTATATGCTCTTGGAAATGGTGCAATAGTATTTTATACGTATGATAAAGAGAAGCTCCTACCAGTACAAGTTCTTGGTTTCGGAAAAATAAACGGAGTAAGTAATCTAAGAAGTATTATAGAAAAAGAGAAAAGTTTATATGATAAAATAAGCCCCTGAATTAAGTCTCGCATGATTTTAATAT
>Ga0208375_1004105_pt1 | contig 11743 bp, 11 predicted proteins | sample RifOxyD1_FD_184038 | JGI IMG/M metagenome (GOLD analysis project Ga0208375, IMG submission 184038) | Soil microbial communities from Rifle, Colorado - Rifle Oxygen_injection D1 (SPAdes) | ecosystem: Environmental > Terrestrial > Deep subsurface > Rock core/Sediment | place: Rifle, Colorado... | reverse complement strand
GACTCCGTATGTCTCGGTTCTGGAAGGGGCGACGAGTATTCAGGTGAATCTCGGGCTCGGAGAGTTCCACATCATTCCCGACATCGACCTCAAAGGAGGCGGTGGAGGAGGAAAAGGTGGGTATATGACTACCGTCACTGCGCCAGTGGGCGGGTACGGTTATTGAGGCTAGCACACACTAGCTCGTCAGTGATCCATAGGATACACTGACAACATTGGTTTCAACAGACCGCTCAATGCTTCGGCACTGGGCGGTTTACTTTTATCTTTTTTCTTTAGATAATTGTCTACCTTTCATAATAGATCCATTGAATAAAATTTTATTTATTTGTTGATGTATTTTTGAATAACACTTTTCACATAAAAGAGTATTATCATATATCAAGCCCGTTTCTTTTGTTGAACCTGTAAAATTAATTATAATACGTTCTCTATTTATAATCCCTTTTTTACAATAATCACAAAATTCTTTTGTCATATTTATTATTTTTTTTATTAAATTATTAATACTGAAATTATAAAACTTATCTTATATAATAAGCAATAGTCAAAACCACGAAAATTTTATCAAAATTTTATCTTTTGTGGATAACTTTTTATCTATTGAATAATATGATTAAATTTGCATTTTTATGCAATATGGGTTAACCTATGTAAACAATATTTAATTATATATACATATATGTCACAGGATAAACTCATAACACTTCGCAATAAAGACACAGGGGAAATCTATATTACTCGTAAGAATAAGAAAACTGTTGAGAAGAAAATAGAATTAAAGAAATATAGTAAATCTCTACGTAAGCATATAGTCTTCAAAGAAGCGAAGAAATAGGATATACTGTCTTTTAGTATATCAGGGCGATTAGTTAAGTGGCATAACTGCGGTCTCCAAAACCGCTGTCCGGGGTTCGATTCCTCGATCGCCCGCATTATAGTTGGGTTGTATTTATTTTATATGGAGTTATAATTATACATAGAGTATGTGTCTGGTCTTAAGAGAATAAGGTTGGACCAACATACAAGTGAACGTTAACCCAACAGTTCTATGACAAACAGTGTTATACAACAACCACTAATAGGGACGATGAGGAATGGTCGATCACTTCGTGTTGGAGAGTTTGTACCAGCTGCGGCTGGGACTGCCCGAAAACTTTCAAATGAAGTACTCGAAGATCCTGCAAGACTTCATCATTTGTACGAGATCAATCGCAAGATTGAAAATACACTCCGTTTAACATTACCAGTAGAAACGGAATTGAGAGTGGGGTTGCTCAGGGGGCGTCAGCAAGTTATTTTGCAGATTGCTGAGCTTGAGCATACGCCGGTTTTCGATCTTCCTACACTCGATCCAACTTTTCTCTCTTGGAGGACCAAGTCGGGATTTCCAGCTTTTTCTATCTTCACCTTGGGAAATGATACGAGCGTAATCAAATTCAGCGCTCGTGGGTTCGAGATTTCCATCATGCCCGAGATCCCCAGACTCGTGAAAGAAGTTTATCTTGGTCATAGTCTTTGCACAACTTTGCAGGCATTCTGCAGGATGCAAGGTCTGGAAGGACTTGAACTTACTGCTCGATATCGTGGGGTTATGCCGGAAAGTGTCAGAGAGAAGATCAACCGATGGAGAAGTGTTCCGGTTGGACAACCTCGATTTGAGGAGATCCTGATCATTGCGGAAGCTCCGGACGAATTCTGGCAAGTTCGGATGATTCCACAGCGGGATCCATTGGTGGTTGGTATTGCTCATGGTCTGTTGTGGCTCATTGACGCTTTCGATATTACTCCACTTGAGAGTTTTGCGAAGGACTTTTTCCGCCAAACTCCCGTCAAGCCAGTGAATTGATTTATGTGTAGATTGTGTGTCACGGCTCGTAGGCCTTTTGCTACGAGTCTTTTTATTTTACCTCCCTCCACGCTATTTTATTATTCCTCTTCCACCACACCATCTGCCTTTTAGCATAATGCCATATTTCCATTTCCAATTGTTTTAACATTTTTTCTTTTGTAATCAGATTTCTCAAATATCTAGAAATATATCTATATTCCAATCCGAGTTCTTCCATTCTCTCCCAAGAAAGTCCATTTTCATATAGTTTTTCAACTTCCTTTATCATTCCATTCTCTACTCTTCTTAATAAACGATTATGAATTCTTTCCTTTAATTTCTCATTAGGACATTTTAATCCTATCCATTTCACCTCATATTTTGGATTATTTTTTATCTTCGGCATTATTCCTTTTACTTTTATTATCTCTATTGCTCTTATTAATCTTTTCTTATTATTTTTTTCAGAATTATTTAATCGCTCGAAATATTTAATATCTAATTTTATAAGAATATTTTGTATTTCTTCTAAATTTTTATTTTCTAGATCTTTATCATGTTCTACATCTGGATAAGAAATATTATTTACTAAAGCATCTATATAGAATCCTGTACCACCACAGATTATCGGTAATTTCTTTTTCTCTAGAATATCTTCTATTGTTTTTTGTCCTAAATCTCTAAATTTCTCCACACTGAATCTTTCCATAGGATCTGCAATATCCAATAGATAATGGGGAATACTCTTCATTTCTTCTTTTGTAATTTTCCCTGTACCTATATCTAGACCCTTATATACCTGTCTAGAATCAGCAGATATTATCTCACCATTATTTTCTATAGCATAGTTCACAGCAAAATCGCTTTTGCCAACTGCTGTAGGGCCGAGGATGACTACTATCTTTTTCATTGTGCCGAAGGAGAGACTTGAACTCTCATGGGTTTCCCCGTACGATTTTGAGTCGTATGCGTATACCAATTTCGCCACTTCGGCAAGTACTACTACAAGAATATCTAATATCTATGGAAAAATCAATTTTATGCTAAAATATATCCATGGCAAACCCAACACAATATTTTGGTGATTCTGTTTTTTGGATTGAAATAGAAAAGATAAAGCCGAATCCATATCAACCAAGAAGAGAATTTGACGATGATAAACTCCGCGATCTCGCAGAGTCTATACGCATGTATGGTATTCTCCAGCCACTTATTGTTACTAGACATGAATTCGAAAAGCCCGATGGCGGTATAGCAGTAGAGTATGAGCTCATATCTGGTGAACGTCGTCTGCGTGCTTCTAAAGTCGCAGGGCTTTCCCAAGTTCCAGCTCTAATACGTAGTGGAGAAAATGATCCGAGGATAAAGCTCGAACTCGCTATTATAGAAAATCTACAAAGAGAAGATATAAATGTTGTGGATCGTGCTCGTGCCTTCGAAAGACTGGTGAAGGAATTCAATTTGAAACATATACAAGTAGCAGAGAAAGTAGGGAAGAGTAGAGAATATGTTTCCAATACTATGAGAATCCTAGCTTTACCTGAAGAAATATTGAATGCCGTAAGTGAGGGAAAGGTTGCCGAAGGTCATACCAGACCGCTCCTTATGCTTGTGGATTATAAAGAAGAACAAATGACTCTTTTCAAAGAAATAGTATTCAGAAAAATAAGTGTACGTGAAGCAGAATCTATAGCGAGAAGAACTGCACAAGATAGAGTGAGGAAGAAAGATTGGTCTGCAGAACCAGATATGCTAGCACTAGAGACTAAATTCAAAGAAATGCTAGGTACGAAAGTCACGATAAACAAAGTCGGCCGAGGTGGACGTATAACTATAGACTTCTATACCGCTAGTGATGTACATAAGATAATAGATAAAATCTCTGAAAGAGTGATAACAAACACTCCTGCAGATGCAGAGATGAATACAGTCAGTGCAAAGGAAATAGATGCAAGTCATGCAAAGGAAATGGATCAATATGTAAAAGAAAAGATGGCAGAATCTATTTCCAATGCCACCCCACTCAATATTTCTAATACACAAGACGATAAGCCTATAGATGATAGATCAAAAGAAGAAATAAATAAAGAAGAAAACGAGGAAATATATTCTATAAAGAATTTTGGAATATAATTTTATTTATTTGTATTTTCTGTAGCTATTTCTTTTTTTGCAAATCTACCTTTTCTTATGGCTTTTGGCTTACTTAATATCTCCAGTGCCCTCTCTAGGGTAATATCATATGGATTATCTCCATCTTTTTCTTTTATTGATCGGAAATCTCCATCAAGCATAATATATGGACCAAATCTCCCAATATTTGCTTTTATTTCTTTTCCAGATTTTGGATCTGAACCCAATATTCTAGGTAGACTCAAATATTTCAAAGCGTTTTCCACTGTTACTTTGCTTAAATCCATACCTTTAGGAATTGAAGCCATTCTTGGTTTCTCACCTTTACTTTTCTTCTTTGGTTTCTCTCCTAGCTGTACATATGGTCCGAAACGTCCCACTAGAACATAGATAGGGAGATTGGTTGTCGGATCTATACCTATTGGTTCATCTTTCTTTATCTCTGTACCATCTATCATAAGTGCACCCTCACAATCTGGATATTTCGCACAAGAAAGGAATTTCCCTCCACGACCGAGCTTCACCACCATACTGCCTTCACATTTTGGACATTTATACTTTGCATCTGCATCACCGAGTGTTGTTATCTTGGCTGTTTTTTCTTTTTCTTTTATTTCTTTATGAAATGGAATATAGAATTTCCTCAATGTGCTTTCATATTCCTTTTTACCGAGCGCTATATCATCTAGACTATCTTCCATCTCTGCAGTGAAAGAGTCATTTATATAATGCATGAAATTATCTTCTAGAAAAGTAGAGACTACCTCACCTGTATCTGTTGGCTTTAGACTTTTATTTTCTTTTTCTACATAACCGCGTTCTTCTATTGTCTTTATTATAGAAGCATAGGTTGAGGGACGGCCGATACCCCTTTTTTCTAATTCCTTTACTAGTCCAGCCTCACTATATCTCCCTGGTGGTTCTGTAGCTTTCTCTTCACTTTTTATTTCTCTCAGATCTAGAGCATCTCCCTTTTCTAATTTTGGAAGATCATTATCCTCTCCTCTCGCTTCTATATCTGCTATGAGCCAGCCATCAAAGAGTATTCTAGATCCATTGGCTTGGAAATCTGGGATATTATCTTTCTCTTTTATATTGGCTAGTATCTTCGTTCGCAATGTTTCTGCATCTGCCATCTGCGATGCTATAGTTCTCTGCCATATTAGTTTATATAATCTTTTCTGTTCATCATTTATTCCTGCTTTCTCTATATCTATATGTGTCGGACGTATTGCCTCATGAGCTTCTTGGGCGTTCTTGCTCTTTGCAGTATATGTGCGGAATTGTAAATATTTTTTACCGTATTTCTTTTCTACTAACCCTGCTATCTGACCTAGTGCTACCTTGGAAAGATTCGTACTATCTGTTCTCATATATGTTATATGTCCTGCTTCATAGAGTTTCTGAGCAATAGACATAGTACGTGAAGGTGCAAAGCCTAATCTAGAACTAGCACCTTGTTGTAGGGTAGAAGTAATAAATGGTGCACGTGGGGAACGGTTTACCGTACTTTCCTCTACACTCATTATTTCCCATTCACCTTTTTCTCCTGCTTCTTTTCCTTTCCTCAATATATCTTTTACTTCTTTTTCATCCCTTGGCTCTTTTACACATAATAATTGAAGTGGTATTTTTGACTTTGTCAGAATATCGGCAGTTATTGTCCAGTATTTCTCACTTTTGAAGGCGCGTATTTCGCGTTCACGCTCCATCACTATGCGTAGAGCGGGGGATTGTACTCTTCCTGCAGATAGTCCATAACGTACTTTCTTCCAGATAAGTCCAGATAGATCATAACCGACTAGACGATCTAATACTCTACGTGCCTCCTGGGCAATACGGAGATTCTCATCTATTTTCCTAGGATTTTCTATTGCTTCTTCTATTGCCTCTTTTGTAATTTCATGGAAAACCACCCTTTTAGGATTCCTGAGTCCTACTGCCTCGGCTATATGCCATGCTATGGCTTCTCCTTCACGATCGGGGTCTGTTGCTAGTATTATTTCATCTGCTTTATCTGCTAATTGGCGGATCTCCTCTACCACCTTTTCCTTCCCAGGGGAAATCTCATAATGGGGAATAAAGCCAGATGGAATATCTATGGCCTTTTTATTGCTCTTTGGTAAATCTCTTATATGTCCTACAGAAGCTTTCACTGTATATTTCCCTCCGAGATATTTCGAAATTGTTTTTGCTTTTGCAGGAGATTCTACTATTAATAATTTCATTTACTTTTTATTATAGATTAAGTATTACACGGAAATGAATTTTTCAGATTTCCGCCCTCTTCTTTTATATATCCTTCTAATTCTAATGATGATATTGCCATATTGATTTTCCTAGTATCTATAGACAGTTCTCTAGCTAGAGAATCTCTATTTCTTGATTCTATTTGTAGAAGTGAAATTATTTTCTTTTCATTTTCTCCTAAACTTTCATATACATTATTTCCTTTTAAAAGTAATCTACTCTGACCTTCTCTTCTAGCAAATCCGAGGAATTCTAATAGATCATCACTAGATGTTATAGGTACTGCACCATCACGCATAAGACTATGTGGACCTTCTCGCAATGGATCATATATTTCCCCGGGTACTATAGCTACATCACGATTGTATTCCATAGCTCTTCTGGCTGTTATCATACTTCCGCTTTTCGATCTTGCTTCTACGAGTAGAGTTCCATGGGAGATTCCAGCCATCAGGCGATTCCTCTGTGGGAAAGTCCAATCTTGGGCTATTTGATCATTTTCAAATTCAGATAATAATGCTCCGCCACTCCCCACTATCTCTTCTGCTAGTCTTCTATGTGATGGTGGATATATGGCCTTCGGATCTAGTCCAGAACCTGGAAAGGCAATAGTATATAGACCAGCTTCTATAGCAGCTCTGTGTGCAATACTATCTATACCTAGGGCCAGTCCAGATACTATACATATTTTGTATTCAGATATTTCTTTTATAAGTCTTTCTGTTATTGCTTTTCCATAATTAGAATATTTTCTAGATCCCACTATACATAATATCTTAATCTGTTTATCTAGAAGTGGGGAAATATTGCCATGTATAAAAAGTTTCTCCGGAGGATCATTGATCTCTCGGAGTAGTGATGGGAAGTTTTCATCTTTGAAATATATTGTCTCTATCATATTGGCACTATTATATATCTATTTGATTTATGCACAGATTGACAAGATTATATTGTTCTTATACTATACTTATTCGGGTACTGCATCTGGATAGATGTAAATGTATACCATGTTGGGAAACCGATAGCACATAAAACTATGGCTAAGTTCTACAGGGAACGGTTGTCTGTGCATAAGCGCAGGAAGGTAAAGACACTTCTCAAACAAGCTTTACTTCTCGATCCCAACGGGGTCGATCTCATGGATTACGAAGTCCATTTGGAAGGTACTCATACCTTACAATCGCTCCGGCGGTAGTTTTTCTGGAGGTTAGACCTCCACATGGGCGGTGTGCACAGCAGTGTGTACCCGCCTTTTTTTATTGTTTAATATTATTCTCTAGTAATATTTATGTAAAATATGGTATTATTTATATTATGTTAGACATAAAATTTATAAGAGAAAATAAAGAAATAATTGAACTCGGTGCAAAGAAAAAGCATGTAAAGATAGATATCGGTGAGCTTATAGAGCTAGACGATAAACGTCGGCATCTACTATCTACTATAGAGAAAAAGCGTGCAGAACAGAATATTGTAGGACAGAGAATAGTCCATGCAAATGATATAGACAGAGCGAAATTTATAGAATCCATGAAGCATTTGAAAGCGGGACTAGAAGATGAAGAAGAAAGCTTGAAGAAAACAATGAAGAAATGGCAAGACCTCATGTTACAGGTTCCCAATATGCCAGATATATCTGTACCAGAAGGTGAAAATGAAGATTTCAATAAAGAGATAAAGGCTTGGGGAGAGAAAACTGTTTTTGATTTTGAACCGAAAGATCATGTAGAGCTTATGACGAAATTGAAAATGGTTGACTTCGAACGTGGAGCCAAGGTCCATGGATTCAGAGGATATTTCTTAACTGGTGATGGCGCTAGACTTGCATTTGCTATTTGGCAATATGCTTTAGAATTTTTCAGTAATAGAAACTTTATACCAATAATCGCTCCAACAATAGTGAGAAAAGTAGCACTATATGGTACAGCACATCTACCTGGTGATGTAGAGGATTTCTATACTACACAGGATGGCGATGTATTATCTGGTACTGCAGAAGTTCCGCTAATGTCATTCCATGCGGATGAAACTCTAGAATTAACAGATTTACCAAAACGCTATTTAGGATTCTCTCCATGTTATCGTAGGGAAGCTGGTTCACATAGTAAAGATGTAAAGGGTCTTATACGTGTTCATGAATTTTATAAATTTGAGCAATTAGTATTATGCGAGGCAAGCCATGAGATTTCTGTTAATCTACATGAAGAATTGAATAAGAATACAGAACAATTCATAGAATCACTTATGATACCTTATAGAACAGTTATAAACTGTGGTGCAGATCTAGGGCTCGGTCAAGTAAAAAAATATGATATAGAACTGTGGGTACCAAAGGAATATAAATACCGTGAGATTTCCTCTGCATCATATTTTCATGATTTCCAGACTAGAAGACTCAATATCCGTTATAAAGACAGTGAAGGCAAGCTACGCTATGCTCATTCCTTGAATTCCACTGCTATACCTACTCCACGTATATTGGTATCACTTATAGAAAATTATCAGAATGCAGACGGTAGTATCACTATTCCAGAAGTATTGAGGAAATATATAGGTAAAGATAAGATATCTCTATAATACAAGTCCATGTCTCTCTTTAGACATAATAGCGCTTTACAAAGTGTAAAATATATACAGAGAAAAAAAAGAGTATTTATAATTTCCATTACTCTAATTTTTTTCTGTCTATTACTCTTTATCCTGAATATATTACTATTTTCTAGATTACCTTTTATACAGATTTCTACTATAAATATAGAATCTTCCAATCATATTTCTAAAGAAGAAATAGAAAAAGATATATTTACATATTTTGATCAGAAATATTTTAACATAATACCGAAATCTAGTATTATTTTTCTTTCAAAGAATATTATTAAACAAATACTTCTAGATAAATATAAAATAATTAATAATCTCTCTATAAAAAGAAATGGACTGTCTAGTATTACTATAAAAATAGATGAGAGAACACCGAGAGCTATTGTCTGTGATGGATTCCGTGGGGATGATACTCCAGATAATTGTTTCTTCTCTGATTATAAAGGTTATATATATGACAGAGCCCTGAAAGAGGATATAGAAAATAATCAATATAATAAATATTATGTACCAAGTACTAATAAAGCCATATCTGCTGGAATATCATTTATAGATGAAATACGTTTCAATAAAATAGAAAGTTTTCTCTCTGGCATAATCCAGAATGGACTCTCTCCCCTAGGAGTTTTAATAGGAGAAAATGGTGAATATGAAATGTATTTAAAAAATGATTTTATGAAAGAAGCAACGACCACAAGAGATATTACTGTATATTTTGACGATAAAATCCCTTTCGAAAATACTCTTTCCAATCTAGTAACTTTCTGGAAAGATGCAGTAATAAAGAATAGGAATGCCAATGCTCCTGTCTTTGATTCTATAAACTTGCATTTTGGTAATACTGTGTACTATTCTAAACAGAATAATGAATAAATTTTTCATATCCATTTTCTCCGCTATTCTTATAGGCATTTTATTTGCTGTGATTATTATCGTTAGGAATGAATATGGTTTATCAATAGGGATGAATAATGAAGTAGTTGAGAATAATGGAGAAGAGAAAATAGATCCAACTTTTATTTCAAAATTCTCCAGAGTCTTTATCTATAATTCAAAAGATAATCTTATTGATTCAAATTATAATGATGACTTTATTCCAGATATTCCTTCAGAGATACTATCTACTGCATATATTGTCTATGATATAGATAATGAAAAGACAAAAATAGAAAAGAATGCTAATAAACTTCTACCTATTGCCTCTCTTACGAAACTTGCAACGGCAGTTATCGCTAAAAGACTTATAGAAGAGAATAAAAGAATTGAAATTACAAAAAAAGTTCTAGCTATAGAAGGCAATACTGCTAAATTCCGTCTTGGTGAGAAATTCAATAAAGATGAACTCCTATATCCACTTCTTATGGTATCGAGCAATGATGCTGGAGAAGCACTCGCTCTTGCCTATGGTAGGGTAGAATTTATAAAAAAGATGAATGATTGGGCTAGTGCTATAGGTGCATATAGAACATATTTCTATGATCCATCTGGACTCTCTCCAAAGAATGTTTCTACAGCGCGTGATATTGCTATTATGATTGAATGGATAAAGAATAATGAAAAAGAGATTCTTGATATAACACTTACACAGACAAAGATGGTGCGTACTCATACATGGACGAATCCCAATCATCTTCTAAATCTCTCTGCCTATAAAGGCGGTAAGAATGGATATATTGCAGAAGCTGGGCTCACTAGTGTATCACTATTCAATATCGGTTCACCGAGCAAGCTCTATGCTGTGGTTCTGCTAGGAAGTAAAGATAGAAGTAGGGATACATTGTCTATTTTGAATAAGGTAGTGAAATAGGGTAGTATGTGAATGTGAATAATAAAGACAATAAAAAAACAAGTAAAAATATAGATAATAAAGCTAATAATGTTAATTTCTGGCAAAAACTAGAGAAACCCATCTTTGCCATTGCCCCTATGGCCAATGTTACTGATATAGCTTTTCGTTCTATGTTTGCTAAATACGGCAAGCCGTCTGTAATGTGGACAGAATTCGTCTCTGCTGATGGACTATGTTCCAAGGGTAAAAAGAATCTATTGAGAGATCTAGAATATTCTCCGAAAGAGAGACCGATAGTAGCACAGCTTTTCTCTGGAAATAAAGAAAAAATGTTTGAAGCAGGGAAACTTATAGAGGAGCTAGGCTTCGATGGGCTAGATATCAATATGGGTTGTCCAGATCGTAAGGTAGAGAAACAAGGTGCGGGAGCAGGACATATGAAAGATATAAAACTTGCAATAGAAATAATAGAAAGTGCTAGGAAAGGTGCATCACATATTCCAATATCAGTAAAAACTAGAATTGGTTACAATAAAGTAGAAATAGATACTTGGATAAAAGCATTGCTCGAACAGAGACTTCCTGCTATCACAGTACATCTCCGTACTAGAAAAGAGATGTCAGATGTGCCTGCGCATTGGGAGCTAATGCCAGAGATTATAAAGATGCGAAATGAAATTTCTCCAGAAACTATAATACTCGGCAATGGAGATATAAATAGTATGGAAGAAGCAAAAAAGAAAATAGAGGAAACTGGATGTGATGGAGTGATGATAGGTAGGGGAATATTCGGCAATCCATGGTTTTTCTCTGGCAAAGTTCCCTCTGATTTTCCTATAAAAGAAAGATTGAAAGTAATGCTAGAGCATGCAAAGAAATTTGATAAAACCCTAGGGGATATGAAAAGTTTTGCAATAATGAAAAAGCATTTCAAAGCTTATGTTTCTGGTTGGGAAGGTGCGAAGGATCTACGAGTAAAGCTTATGGAGAGCAATGAAATCAAGGAAGTTGAGAAAATTGTGAAAGACTATATTAAGGTGTTAGAATAGGCGTATGGCAAAAAATATTTCATCAGTTCTATATAGGAAATATCGACCAGATGATTGGAATGCTGTAATAGGTCAAGATCATATTGTAAG
>Ga0208375_1004104_pt1 | contig 11746 bp, 5 predicted proteins | sample RifOxyD1_FD_184038 | JGI IMG/M metagenome (GOLD analysis project Ga0208375, IMG submission 184038) | Soil microbial communities from Rifle, Colorado - Rifle Oxygen_injection D1 (SPAdes) | ecosystem: Environmental > Terrestrial > Deep subsurface > Rock core/Sediment | place: Rifle, Colorado... | reverse complement strand
CAGGCACCAGTGCCACAGTTCAAACCAAACCAACGAACCCGACATCCCATAACATTGTCAATTTATCCAGCAGTAAACCCAAAACTATGGGCAGTCTCAAGAATGTCCTCGCTTCGAAAAAACAACAACCCGCCATGGCGGATTTGGATCTGGATGATGACGATGATTTGGATGACTCCGATAATCAGTCAAGTCGTGAAAGCAGTGTAAAAAATATTCACCTTTCCGGTGCCATCACCAGACAAGCATTGGATCACACCAATGCCAAAGGTACTAAGCTATCCTTTTTTCAAAAACTATTTGGTAAAAAATCAAAACCTGCTTCGGCAGATGAAACCGAGTCCTCAATCTCTCTTTTGAAAAAACCCGAAAGCAACACTAAATCACATATTACTACGCCGAGCGGTCTGGATCTTTCCAGACATCATGATCTGGTCAAGGTCCTAGATGAAAAGAGAAAACAAAGATCCCAGCATAACGGAGATCTTCAACCAAATAATGAATTAACCAAAAGCAAGAAAAAAGGTCTGTTGAATTTTTTTAAACCCCATAGAAAATCATCCACCCCTGGTGTAAAACCCAAAAGGGGATTTTTCAGACGTTTAGTTTATAAATTAAACATCTTTAAAACTAACAAGATTTTCCAGGTGGGGTGCAAAACCAGGATATATCTCTTTTTAGCCACACTCTCTCTGCTTAATGTGCTCGGTTATCAAATTCTTCCCAAGCAGGAACTTAATCTCTCGGTCGAAACCTATGTAAAACAAATTTCCACTTACGTTAAAAAAGATTATCTCACCAATAACCTTATTCCTCGGATTGAAAAAGCAATTCCAGGCTTTCAGATAAAGGCTAAGCGAGCCGAGCAGGATTTTATATCCAACGCCACCAAACTGGGTCAGAAAACGGTAGCCAAAATAAAAGAAAATGCCAATGAACTCGGTATAACCGAAGCCCCGGTTACCACTCCCCCCACCCCGGAAACTTTAACCAGCAAACCAAGGAAAAAAAGAGGTGTCTATAATCCCAAGCAAAACAGGCCAAAGCAAGCTCCCACGATTGCCCAAACCCCATCCATAGACCATTTTTCACTTTCCAACTTTGTTTTATCCAACATGCAAATAATTCTTCCCCAACTTAGAGAAATAATCCGAAAACTTGGCCCTACCCATGATAAATATGCGGAAATAACCACCCGTTTTATTTTAATCTACTTAATCTATGAGATAATTTGTAATTTACTTTTTGGCGTGAGCTTTCTTTCCTTCCTATACGGCATACGGATCAAGGGAAATTTTCTATGGATAAGATTGAAATCAGTTCTGAGAACCTTTTTGTTTTTTATTTTTATACCTCTGTTTTTTCTTACAGAACTTTCAGTTTGTTTCAAAAGAAGAAGTTTGAAGGAAGTGCTTAGTTTTACCAGTTATGAATACAACCAATTTAAATTACGTCAATTACTTGCCATCACGATCATACCAATCATAATCATCCTACCCTTAATCACCCCTCTTTTTAGAAATATGGATGCCTCCAATAATATTTTTTGCACTGATTATCAGCTAGCACCACCCTTTAAGATTAGCGAAGGCAAAAAGGCCCAGAGTCTGACCGCCGATTCCCTCTTAACACCACATGATTTCAGACTAAATGTCATAGGATTTGATAAAGAGGATGTGGGACTGCCAAACTATTTCTATGTAGCTCCCTATATTAATAAAAAGAACAAAACCATTATTACTGGCATTTATCTTTATGATTATTTAATTGGTGATTACGCCATAATGGAAAAAGGACCAGCTTACGATTTTACCAACTTTTTATCCAAGGCATCCTCTGACAATCCCCTCTTTAACAAGCTTTTTCCCCGCCTCCATGAGTATCAAAAAAAAGAAACCTTAATACCTTGGTCCAGTGAACATTCCAGGGAGCTTGCAGAACTTCTTCAAGCCTCCGTCCGGCTTAATTTTAATATTGCTTCGATGGATGATTTATTAACCAGACCCCATGAACTGATGCTGTCACTTTTTACATATCTGAAAAATTATGGACCGCTCATCAACGGGTATATTGAAGGTAGGGATGAGTTATATAAGTTGTTTGGAAATTCCACCATTACTTTCAAGTTCCGCAGCATCCATAATGATTATTTGCTTTACTATTTCGTGGACAATGAACCACTTCACTATTGTCTGACCCCGCTTAAAACTATAAAAGGTCATTTTACCTGTATTAATACCAAAGACAGCCTCGGTGATCTTAACAGCTTTATTGAAAACGAACTTTTAATAAACACCATTTTAGAAAAAGATCCCTCCAAAATTCTTGGTGATGAGTTCAATGCTTTTGATTCATCCTACTATCTGGCAACCCAGGCCAGCTCCTCACCTCCGCCTGCTAAACATGGACAACTACTAAAGTATTACCAGCACTTCGCCTCCAATGCTTATGAAAATGGCGATCCCAAATTTGTCAACTTCACTAAAAAAATACTAACTGATAATTTAAGATTTCTAGAAACTCTTCCTCCTCATCAACGCACCTCCACCCAGGAAGTGATTAATGAAATCAAAAATATCCACTCTAAACTAAAACCCAAATTAAAGTGCCAGGAAGATGCCCACTGCTTTTTAAATAGTATCCCGGAATGCCAGCGGGTGGAAACCACCTTGAAACATCAGACCAGAAAAAATAATATCAAAATGTTTTACGAAAAAAAATTATATCTGCTTGGTCAAAAAAATAACCGTTGTCATTTTATCATCCAATTTGCCAGCGTGAAAACGGAATACGATGAAGAAACCCGGTTAATACTAAAAGGTGCCGGAAAAGCCGATTCGGAAATCTTTGAAGCGGTGAAAGCAGACAGCAAGGAATACCTGGCAAAACAAGATAAAATCTACTCGTGTCTCATGAGTACCAGCGAGATTACCGATTTATACAATCAATGGAGATCCAATATTTATACTCCCGATGATGTCAGAGATTGCACCATCATTACTGAAATTGATGATAATTATGAATGAAACCATAAATAATAATAAAAAACATTTTGAATTCAAGATTATCCACTCTGACCAAAAAACTGCAGCTCGGGCCGGTGTGATTAAAACTCCCCGGGGAGAAATCCCCACTCCGGTTTTTATGCCGGTGGGCACTCATGGTGCCATCAAGGCCCTTGCTCCCAGCTCTTTGCTGGATATGGATATTCGGATCATTTTATCCAATACCTATCATTTGCACCTCTCCCCCACCTCAGAAGTCATTAAAAAAGCCGGGGGACTTCATAAATTTATGAACTGGCAAAGACCAATATTAACCGATTCAGGAGGATTCCAAGTTTTTTCCCTGCAAAAAAAATCCATAACTGAAGCAGGTGCCGAATTTAAGGATGTTGAGGGAAAATCAATCATCCTAGGCCCTGAAAAATCTATAGAAGTTCAGCAAAATCTGGGTAGTGACATTATGATGGCCTTTGATGAATGCATCCCCTATCCTGCCACTTATAAATACACAGAAAACTCCATCGCCAGAACCCATCGCTGGCTTGATCGCTCAATCGCCTCCTGGTCTAATGAAGTACAATCACTCTTTGGAATTATTCAAGGTTCCACTTTTAACGACTTACGCAAAAGATGCGTGGAGGAGGTTTGCGCCCGGGATCTCCCTGGTTACGCCATTGGAGGAGTTTCCGTGGGTGAAGGAGTTGACCTCATGGAGAGGATTGTATCCTTCACTTCCCCACTTATGCCCGTCAACAAACCACGATATGTGATGGGAGTCGGCAATCCTGAAGATTTGCTGATGTTATGGGAAAACGGAATTGATATGAGTGATTGCATTATTCCCACCAAGTTTGCCAGGGGGGGAACTTTCTTTACCAATCGTGGAAAAATTCGCATCACTCATCGAAACTACAAAAGAGATTTCTATCCGGTCGAACCCAATTGCACTTGTTACTGTTGTAAAAATTACACCAGATCCTACTTGAAACATTTATTTGATTCCAATGAAATTTTGGGGGCAATACTGGCAACCAATCATAACCTTGCGTTTTACAAAATGTTGGCGGAACAAGCCCGGACAGCGATTTTGGAAAACCACTTCTTGGAATTTAAAAAAAATTTTATGGCAAGTTATCAAAAATCCAAATTAGATTAACCTAATTCGGAATTAATTTTGGAGAGGACGGGCTCGAATTATTTGTTTTGATTAGAATAATTATTGAAAGAGAGACCGAGATTTCCACAGTATGTGGCTTAAAATATGTTTTTACAAGACCTGACAATTAAAATGACCGTAGGGTTAAATGATTTATCAGATTGTCTTTTGGTCATTGCCTCTTCAAATTTAATTCCGAATTAGGTTAGATTAGAGTATTTTGTTTTTTACAGTCAGCTTCATAGATCTCTAGATATTTTAATTCTTCCTTGGTGAGCAGATCAAAATCAATCAAGTCATGATCAAAACCAATATAGACCAGTGGTCTGAAACGAAGGGTGCCTTCCAAGCCATGGTTTTTCTCCACTACCACTACATTCTCCAAACGAACCCCACCGTAGCCAGCGATATAAATTCCAGGTTCAATAGAAACTGCCTGCCCTTCCTTAATTGCGAAATTGCTTCTAAACGAAAATCCAATTCCTCCCTCATGAGTAGCAATACCGATACCATGCCCTGTACCATGCAAATAGTTATATCCATTTTGCAGAATCGGATTTCTTGCCAACATATCAATAGCTGCGCCAAGTGTTCCTTCCGGCACTATGGCCATCTGTGCATTTAGCAATCCCTTTAAAACCAGGGTATAGATTTTTTTAAGATTCAGATCTTTTAACTCTCCCACTAAAAATGTTCGGGTTTTATCTGTAGAATAACCTTCTTCATAAAGCGCACCCGAATCCAGTAAAAGCATATCCCCATTTTTAATCATTACTTGGTCACTTGATTTTCCATAATGAATAATCGATGCATTGGCACCAACTGCGGCAATGGTATTAAAGCTTAGATCAATTGCTCCCATTTTTTTATAGTTGTCATTGGTTATGTCATATAAATCTTTTTCAGAAAGTTTTTTATTTTCTTTAACCGCACGCTTGATTTGTCTGATGGTTTCCGCCACCGCCTTACTCGATTTTTGATAATTTCTTTGTAATGTATCTATTTCATTTTTATTTTTGATGGATTGTTTATAAATTATTTTTTCTTTCGGCGCAGATAATTGCTTTTGATCAAATATACTCTTTAGTAAGCGATAATCCGCCCCAGTCAAGTTTTCCCGGTCAAAATAAACTTTGCTGGGTTTAATTGAATTTGCAATTGCTTTAATATTTTCCATCCATTTTGCAATCGTTATATGTTTGAAAATAATTTTTTCATCAAAGCTGGTTTCATAATTTTGCTCTTCAATATTAAAAACATAAATTTTATTATAAGTTAGAATGCATCTGGCATAAAAAGTGCTTTGATGTTCAATATGAAAGCCTCTGGCATTAGTAATCCAAGCGATGCTATCTAGTGCGCTGACAAAATACATCTCATCTTCTTTAATCAAGCTGCGCACTTTAAAAAGAGGATCACTGCCACAAGCCTCCACCCCAAGATGCTTAAGTGTTTTTAACCTGCCGGATTTTTCTAGTGGTATAATATTTACGAGTTCGTCTTTATCAAAATAAGTCACTTCACACTTAGAGCCTTGAATTATATTTTCTTCTTCCATAACAGAAGTTCGCTGTCCATCCACCGCTAATTTTTTAATTTTAAGATCATTTATTTCCTCAAGCATCTTGTTGAAAATAGAAACAGTCTGAGGACACTTAACTACTTCAATTTGACTTGGATCACATTCTTTAGCTGCCTGCTCATGATATCTTCCATCAACATAAAGCCGGGCCTTTTGGTTAGCAGGTATTAGTAATTTACAGGTTGAACCAGAAAAATGAGTTAATAAATAATAATGAGTTTGCTCTTTTGGTACATATTCATTCAAATACCGATCAGTATCGCTTACAAATATTGCATCTAATTGATTTTTGCGTAAATAGTCCTGAATTTTCAAAAGATTAGTGGCAGAGTTATTTTGGTTCATACATCCTTCTTGAATATTACTAATAATTTCGATTGGTTAAGCACCTTCAAAAATAATTTTTTTTTAATAAACAAAAAGCCTTAAGTTTTAAGATTAACCAACCGATTAAGTTAATGAAATACAAGTGTTAACTTAACATAGACTATATAATATGCACTTTAAAATCGGCAAACTTTTAATTATTTTTGTGGTAGTTTTTCTCATCAAAATTATCTTTGCGGATAACTATTTAAATGAGTCAAGTCAATCCAAGAGACGCCCTGCCAGTATAAAATATTTCCCAGGTCAAATTCCAACCAGGGTCAGGTGAAATTGTTTGCCCCGATCCATATAATTTTTAAACTGATCAAATGATGGAAAAGCAGGTGAGAATAATAAAATACCGTCAAACTTTTTTGTTCTTGCGAAAGCAATACAATTTTCCATAGTCAAACATTTCTCTGCAGGTATTTTCCCTTTGAGTTCCTCAAAAAACTGCTCAGTTGTTTCACCAATAAGTAAGATTTTATCAACTTTTTTTGCTAAGTTATTTATTTGAGTGGTTATTGAATCGCTTGTACTGCGCTTTCTTCCACCGAGGATCAGCCACAAAGGTTTATCTTTTTTATCCAAGGATTGAACTGCGGTAAGGGTGGCATCCCAATTGGTACTTTTAGCATCGTTATAACACAAAAACAGGTCATTGCTCGGTTCATATTGGATCCGATAATCAACCCCGGGAAAAGTGTCTATTGCCCTTTGAATGCCCTGCTTATCGATGTTAAAAGGTGTCAATGCTTTTAGCATAAACTGTAAATTAGAAAGGTTATGAGTTCCTACTAGTTTAAAATTCTCCAGCGTATAATTAACTTGAATATCTGCTCTTATTGCATCAATGTCCGAAGTATCTATACCTACCTTTTTTATATCTAGCTTATCTACGAATTTAGCAATAATCTCAAAACTGGTGGGGTACACTAACAAATCATCTTTGGTCATGTTAGTTACCAAATTAAACTTGGCCTTGGCATAATCAGCTATATTCCTATAGCGTTCTGTATGATTAACAAAAACATTTAAAATAATATTGGCATGGGCCCGAAACGTTGGCATTGACTCCAACTGAAAGCTGGATAATTCCAAAACCACAAATTCACATTTTTTCTGTTCATAAACGTATTGAGCAAGGGGAGTACCAATATTTCCTCCGACAAAGGCACTTTTACCAGCTTCTTTTAACATCACACCAAGCATGGAAACGGTGGTGGTCTTTCCGTTACTCCCGGTCACCGCAATAATCTTTTCATCAGTCAGGTACCAGTATCCCAGTTCAATTTCAGATACCACCAAAATATTATTGGCCAGCGCAAGTTCAATCAACTCATGGGTCCTGGGAATTCCGGGGGAGAGAATAATCAAATCACTGGTTTGAAAAATAGTTTTAGCATCGGTTTCATTCACACAGTGCTCTTGACCAAGTATCGGCACAATTTGCTCAAAACAAGTCCAAGTTGTAGGATCACCTGAATTTATAGCATAAACTTCGGCTTTTTTTTGCTGTAAAAGTTTTACTGACCACAGACCTGACAATCCCATCCCTAAAACGGCGACTTTTTTTCCCACAATGTCCATAAAAGCTCCAAATCAGTTGATTTTACCCAAAATATTACCTATATAATCCCAGTATCGTAACATAGGTGTAACTTTTGGATTATAAATCAACGCTTGGTGAAATAAAAGATTTTCTTGATTCCTACGAAAGTATTTGGAACAAAGAAATTATTTATAATTACCCTAAAACCTTAAGTGCCTACGATAATCAACATCTTGAGCTTTTAAACCAGCTAACCGATGACGAACTTTGGAAAATTGATGCTCGCTTTGATTTTTCCCCGATCAAGGGTACCCCCCTACTTTCATTAATCGAAAAGACCATGTCCTTTAATCAAATTATTAATCAATATACCCCCACCCGATTGAATTTACCCCTGCTCGCTTTTACCAGAATAAAAGATAAAAAACACCACGAACTGGATAATCTGATTCCACTGATTATTGATCTCAAACATAAACTAAGTTTCCAGACAGTCATCGATATTGGTGGCGGTGTGGGACATTTATCCCGTATTCTGGGGAGTTATTTTAGTACCGAGGCAACCTGCATAGATATTAACCAGGAATTTCTAACCCAAGGGGAAATCAACTACAAAAGACTGCATCCCAAACATATCGCCAACGTAAAATTTCATAACATGGATATAAAAAAAACCCCTCTGGAAAATTTTAATCATACAATGAATCTCTTTAATGCCAATGCGTTTGTCGTTGGACTCCATTCATGCGGGCAATTATCATCCAAGCTTTTACAAGCAGCCGTCCATTATCAAGTTAGGGGGATTTTGAACTTTGGTTGTTGTTATTTTAAATATGATCACTCTCGATATGAACACCTTTCCATGCACGCAAAATCCAATCCGCTATTTATCAACGAACAGGGATTAACACTTGCCACACGTGCCCATACATTTATTTCCAAGCAGGATTTTCATAATAAGTTTCAGGTTAAAAGTTTCCGGTTTGGACTTCATTTGTTGCTTTATGAATTACTGGAGCAAAAACAATTTATAACCATGGGAGATTCTCCAATCAAAGATTATTTCAACGGTTTCAGCTCTTATGTTTTAAAGAAACTTGAAGAACGTCACATAAAGCACACGCTAACTGCCAAGGTTATCGATAATTATTTTAGCGAACAAGATATCCAAAAGAAAATCAGAAAAATGTTTTTATGCAATCTCATCCGTTGGTTTTTTGGCCGTCCGCTTGAACTCTATATACTGCTTGATCGTGCCGTTTATATGCAAGAGCATGGTTACCACACCACCCTTACCCAATATTTCGATGAGAAGATTTCCCCCCGGAATGTTGGAATTCTAGGTACATTCTAGGTACGGCCTGACTTTTAGGGATGCACTGTTTTTTTATAACAATCTTTTCATACCTTTAGATTCAATCATTTGGCCCAAACATTATTTTCAACTTCTTGGATAACTGCCACAGAAACCTTTTCCCGTGGAGATTAATATGCCAAGAAAGCCATTAATTCGAACTGATCAATTTCCTTATCATATAACGGCAAGATCAAATAACAAAGAATGGTTCTATCTTCCTATTAATGAAGTTTGGTCGATCTTTCAAGTTGCCCTAAAACAAGCACAAGATAAATTTGATTTGGAAATTATTCAATTCGTTTTGATGAACAATCACTATCATATGTTAGCTAAAACACCTAAATCAAATATTGACACCGTCATGCAGTTTATTCAAAAAAATATTTCAGATACCATCAATCGGCAAACAGATCGAATCAATCATCTTTTTGGAGGTCCTTATAAATGGTCATTAATCAATAATTCGAGTTATTTTCATATGGTCGTTAAATATATATTTCAAAATCCATTTAGAGCAGGGGTTGTTCAATTTTGCGAAGATTATGAATATAGTACACTTTATTCTCTATTTAATAATGTGCCTCTTTTATTTAATCACAATCTTGAAAGTACTTTTAACTATAGCAATCTGAATGATTTGGTTTCTTATACCAATCAAACGTTCACGCCAAATCAGGCACAATTGATAAAAAAATCACTAGCTAAAACAACATTTAAAATATTTAAAGACCAAAATAGTGGGAAAATACCAAATTTTGATATTTAATACGTCACTGCATCCCTAAAAGTCAGGCCGTACTAAAACGCTTCGGTTGTACTAACAACTCCACTTTCATTAAAATGACGAATTTGAATACGAGTAGGTGACACATCAGTTAATACTAGAAATCGATTAGCCTTTGAATAATTCCAAATTTTCGTTTTAGTTTTATCTACAAATAAAGGGAACCGTTGACAACCGCAAGTGCTGCAATTTGAAAGTACAGGGATTCCACTTCCTCCGTGAGCATGTCCAGAGAAAACGATGGTATTTTTAAATCCGTTAAAAATATTTCTAAACGCCGCATAGGAAGTCTCATTGGTATGGTTGTTATCTGTGACATCTTCATTTAAGCATGCATTAAGAAAATGTTCCGAAATCAGCATATGTGTAAAGACAAATGTGTATTGAACAGAACCTGAGTTTAATTCGTTTTTAACTTCATTAATTTCATTTTGATCAATTGTATAAGTGCGGTCAGGATCCCACCCATATGAGCTTCGAATGGTATGCGTATTTTTCCTGTTATCCCTAATATAGTTATCATAAGCAGTATCCAGCGAAACAGTTTTCGCTTGAAAACCAACATTAGATAAGATGAATCTGGCACTTTGTACTTTATCCTCCCCCAGACCAAATCTAAAGATCATATCAGGATCTCCGATGAATTTAAAATAAAGATTAAGGAAGCTTTTCCATGGGCCATCATAATATGATTGCCATCCAGCTTTTCCTGAAGAATAAAATTTGCCATCTTTTTCCGGGGAGAAAAATTCATGATTTCCTGGAATTTGGAATACGGGTATCCCAGTCGACTTCATATAATTATAAACATGGTCATAGTAATATTTAAGATCTATTTCGTTGAGGTGATTAAACATGTCGCCTGTAACAACAATAAAGGATACTCCTTGTTCCTTAGCCGTTATTAGATAGCGTCCAAAACCGGTGGCATTATCTATAGGCTTATAGCCGGGCTGACCGACACCATTTCGAATACTAAGATGGGCATCAGTAAGTTGGGCGAACCGATATTTTTTACCTTGATATATTTTTTTGAGAATGCAATTAGCATGTTCGTTGAGAGCAAGTGAATATTTGCTTTTGTTAAAGCATCCTTCGACAAAATCTTCTTTAACCAGCTGGTAAGATCTTACTTGATTATTGATAGTAGTTTTATAATGCCAAAAATGATCGCCAATGGATATTCGACTTGGGCGGAGTGGGTTTTTAACGGATATACCACTATAGGTGTATTGAGTTGTGCCAGTAAGCAAATTATTAATTTTTTGAAAAGATGAGCCCGTGGATAAGGCCAGATTGACGACCAGACTCGTTCCTGCCCCAGAAGCTGTTAAAACATCCACTTTACCATCTTCATTAATATCTGCAACTATTCTTTTTTCTCCAATAGAGAAGGTATTGATCCACAAGTTTGGTTTTAAACTTTTCCCATCTACCACAATCCAATATTCGATATTTTTGTAAATAACCATCAATAATTCATCGACCTTGTTATCTCCGGAATAATCACCTTTGAGATTTTGTAATTTAGCAAATAATCTAATTTTTGCTACTGAGCATGTATCAATTTTCCCGTTCGCACTTTTACATTTGTTAAGATATGAAATAAAATCTTCACAAACACCAGCGCTCAGCGTGAATCCACTCTTGCAGGTATATTCGCATTTATTATTACCACAAGTTGATACTACGCTATTAGAAGCATTGGCGGTTAAACCAGCATTATCACCACTGCAAAGGGTGGCGTTACTTGGAATAATCCCTTGGCAGGCGTAGGTGATTTTTTCGCAAACTTTTCCATTTAGTTTATAACCACTACTGCAGGTATATTCGCATTTATTATTACCACAAGTTGATACTACGCTATTAGAAGCATTGGCGGTTAAACCAGCATTATCACCACTGCAAAGGGTGGCGTTACTTGGAATAATCCCTTGGCAGGCG
>Ga0208375_1004103_pt1 | contig 11749 bp, 10 predicted proteins | sample RifOxyD1_FD_184038 | JGI IMG/M metagenome (GOLD analysis project Ga0208375, IMG submission 184038) | Soil microbial communities from Rifle, Colorado - Rifle Oxygen_injection D1 (SPAdes) | ecosystem: Environmental > Terrestrial > Deep subsurface > Rock core/Sediment | place: Rifle, Colorado... | reverse complement strand
CCTATGCCAATTTTAGTAGCTAGACCAGATGTCTCACTGTTAAATTTGGCTCAAAAAGGTGAGGACTCAGGGTGCACGACAATTGTATTTTTGTCCAGAGCTCAAGGCATGAGATCGTATAAAGAATATATTGAGTCAATATGTCAAACCGATTATAAAGATCTCGATATTGATGCAATTGGAATTGCAGGAGAAACTAGGGCAGTAACAAAGCTAACTGGAAACCTACCGTCATTAAGATAAAGTTGTGGTTTAGTAAAAGAAATATATGAATATAGTTCTAAAGGTTAATTTTGTTTTTATCTTTACCTCCTAAACTAGGAGGTGGATTTATTTGTAAAATACCTTTTAAATCGACCCCCTAGAATAATAGGAGGTTTTTTAGTGGCAGAAAGGAGGTGATATATATGACATGTTTAGCAGAAATACAAGGGAATCAAAATTGTGCAAATTGTATCTTGAAAAATAAAATTCATCAAGATCGGCAAGGTGGTGAATATTTATTAAAAAGACAGTTGCCAAATGGCGTAACAATTACTACTCAACCGAGAGACGGTTGGGCGGGTATACCATCACGTCAAGTTGTTCGCTGTAACAGGGATTTAGGCATACCAGTAGTGTAAAATATAAGTTAAAATAAACTTATGCGGGAAGAAATCATAAACTGCAAAAACCAAGCTCTTGCCCAAATAATGTCTTCTTCGGATTCCAATGAACTGGAGGGAATACGAATTGCCTATTTGGGGAAAAGCGGAAAACTGACTTCACTTATTAAAGGTATTAAAGATGTACCCGAGGAAGATAGGGGACAGATTGGAATTTTAATTAATCAAGCCAAAAATACAGTAATAGAAGAGATTGCAAATAAGAAAAATTCTCTTTCGATTTCTTCACGCAAATGGTTTGATCCGACAATTCCCGGAATAAAACCAAAAGTCGGCCATTTGCATTTGGTAACTTCCGCAATAAGAGAAATATCCGACGTTTTTGAAAAAATTGGTTTTGTAAGGGTAAGATACCCGGAAGTTGAGTGGGATTATTATGCCTTCGGAGGATTAAACTTTCCTGTAAATCACCCCGCCAGGGACGATTGGGAAACTTTCTTTGTAGATACTATTGAAAATTCTAAATACGGTCCCATGCTTTTAACTCCCCACACTTCAAGCGGACAGTTAAGGGAAATGGAAAGAGCAAAGCCTCCCATTCGTATGATTAATATCGCCAAGTGCTACAGACGCCAGTCTGATGTATCCCATACCCAAATGTTTCATCAGTTTGAAGGACTTGTAATTGATAAGGGTATTTCGATTGTCAACCTTAAAGGAACACTTGATTATTTTGCTAAAAATTTCTTCGGCAATAATCGGGTCGCAAGAATAAGACCATATCATTTTCAATTCACCGAACCATCATTTGAAGTTGATATAAGCTGTGATATTTGTCAGGGCAAAGGTTGTCGGCTTTGCAAGGAAGGCTGGCTGGAAATAGGAGGAGCAGGAATGGTACATCCTACCGTATTAAAAAATGGAGGAATTGACCCCAATAAATATTCCGGATTTGCTTTCGGCTGGGGAGTGGAAAGAGTTTTAATGATGAAATCAGGTCTTAATATTGCCGATCTTAGACTTTTATACAGCACCGACTTGAGATTTTTGAAGCAGTTTTAGTAATTAACCATGGATATATTAATACCAGACGGTTGGCTCAGAGAATTTTTAAAAACAAATGCAACCAATAAAGAAGTTGCAAAGTATTTGTCTCTTTGTGGCCCTTCCATTGAAAAAACCTCCAAAACTGAAAATGGGGATATATATTCTATTGAAGTAACTACCAACAGAATGGATACGGCTTCCGTTTATGGGATTGCCAGAGAAGCTTCGGCAATTCTGCCAAGATTTAAGAAAAATGCCAAATTAGTTAATTTGGAGCAAAAATCCTCATATAAATTTGTTTCTAAAGTCAAATACTTAAACTCCGACATAAATTCAAAACTTTGTCCAAGATTTACCGCGGTACTTATTAAAAACGTAATGCTTGCGGAATCTCCCAAAATTCTAAAAGAAAGACTGACGCAATCGGGAATCAGGCCGATTAATAATATTGTTGATATTTCAAACTACATAATGTGTGAGCTGGGGCAACCCGTTCATACTTTTGACTATGACAAAATAAATAATCATTTGATGATACTTCGCGAAAGCAATAAGGATGAAAAAATTACCACACTTGATGATCAAAGCTACATTCTTTCCGGTGGAGATATTGTTATTGAAGATGGTACAGGAAAACTAATTGATCTTTGCGGAATAATGGGCGGAAAATTAAGCGCCGTTAGCGAAACAACTAAAAACGTTCTTCTTTTCGTCCAAAATTACAATCCCGCATATATCAGAAAAACCTCAATGAAACTCGCCAAGAGATCAGAAGCGGCTTCCCTTTTTGAAAAAGGCATAGATTCCGAACAGGTTAAAACAGGAATATTAAGAGCCATTGATATGTTTGTAAAACTGACGAAAGGAATACCCGAAAAAGAAATATTGGATTTATACCCATACCCCTATAAAGAAAAAACTTTAAAAATAGGTTTAGATGAAATCACTAATAAATTAGGAATAGAGATATCCAAAAAAGATATTTCCGATATTCTTAACCCGCTTGGACTTATTCTTTCATGGCAAAAAAACACATTAAAAGTCTCTATCCCTTCATTTAGATCCATGGATATTAATATTCCCGAAGATATAATCGAAGAAGTTGCCAGAATTTACGGATACCATAATCTTCCCAGCGTGTTAATGCCGGGGGTAATTCCCGATAAGCCGAATAGCTTGCCTTTTACATTTGAAGACAAAATCAAAAATATTCTTAAAGGCTACGGAGGATGTGAGGTTTATACATTATCTTTGGTATCAAAAAATAATACCTTTGAAGGTTCTTTAAGATTGAATAATCCGTTAGGTCCTGAATCGGAATATCTAAGAACAACTTTAATTTATTCGCTTAAAGAAGCGGCTATGGAAAACTCCGGAGAAAAAGAACCTTTTCACTTTTTTGAAATGGCAAATGTCTATATTCCGAAAACAAACAATTTACCCGATGAAAAAATGACCTTGGCAGGAATATTTGCCAATACAAAATTTAGAGAGGCAAAGGGAATAATAGAATCGCTCTTAAATGAATTAAACATTAAGGCCGAATTTATTCAGGAAGAATTAAAAGATTTTATTCCCGGACAAAGAATTGCAATTAAATCGGGCGGAAAAGAAATCGGTGAATTAGGTAATTTGGAAAACGGTAATCTTATTTATTATGAATTTGACACAGCCCGTCTCAAATCTCTATCTCAAGACTTTGTTAAATATATTTCCATTACCCAATATCCTCCTCAAATAGAGGATGTCACCATAAGCTTTCCTGAAAAAACCAAAATCGGAGAAGTAATAAAACTAATAACTGATAACTCAAAACTAATAACTAACATAGAACTTAAAGACATTTACAAAGACAATTACACATTTACAATTTGGTATCAGGACCCAACTAAAAATTTAACCGATAGGGAAGTCGCGGAAATAAGAAATAAGATAATCCAATCGGTTAAGGCGAAGTTTGGGGGACAGGAACATTAACTCCGATCGTAATTTGTCTATCCGACTCTTTTCCGCTCGAGTCTTTTGCAACCGCACGCAGTGTATGAACCCCATCATTTAAATTTATATTTTCACTTTTGTAAGGAAGATTACTAAAAGTTGCAAATGGCGAAGATTCACTATCTTTATAGTAATCAACCTTGACAATGTCCGATGAAGATTCTGCTCTTACTTCCATTGTAAAAGGGCTAGATATCTGTGTTTGATCTTTAGGAGTAACAAATTCCACATTAACCGGATTCGCCGTGCCACAGTAACCCTCGGGAGGATGATATTTGGAATCTCCCTGTCCGCCAAGCCAATTTAAAATTCCTTCCTGCCATTTATTGGGTCCGCCTTTTGCCGCTGTTGGATCTTCCTCTTTAAAAATAAAATATTCTTTCTGATCATAATTGCCTCCCGCGATATCGCTGGGATTTGCCAGTTTACCGTCGGTCTTACAAACCTTAAGCATTAAATGCACCGTATCTTCTCCCGGTTCGGTTCCTTTAATAAAGTATTCCATCCGTGAAGAAAATCCGTCATGAGCACGAAATCCGGAAATATTATCTACATTGGCACTAACTATTCCCGATGGAATATCAAAAGAAACATCGGGTTTACCGAACAATGCTTCCAAAAGAACTCTTCTCCAAATAGGGGATGCTCCCGTTACTCCTGAAGCCACATTTAGCATTTGAGAATTGTCATTGTTTCCCACCCAAACACCCACAACGGCTTGCGGATTTCCGCCGATGGTCCAATTATCCCGCCTGTCATTGGTGGTTCCGGTTTTAACTGCGATTTGCTTGCCGGAAATATTTAAAAGTGAATTTAATCCAAAAATAGTTTCTCTGGATAAATTATCCGAGAGAATATTGGCAATTAGGAAAGCCTGTTCTTCGGAAAGAACTCTTTTACCCAAGTTGGGTTTTGCCTCTTCCAAAACTTTTCCATCTTTATCTTCTACTTTTAATATCGCCAAAGGTTCAACTTTATAGCCTTTGTTCATAAAAGGAGCGTAGGCATCGGTTAAATCAAGAAGCCTGACCTCTCCTCCTCCTAAGGTTAAGGAAAGGCCGACTCTATTTAACGTACTTTGAGTCGGAGGAAGAGTGGTTATTCCCATCGAGTATGAAGTTTCTAAAACATCCTTAATACCAACCATCGCCAGAAGTTTAACCGCGACAATATTAATAGAATTACCCAGTGCAAATCTTAACTGCATCGGACCTCTATACTTCCCATCGTAATTGACAGGATTATACTCTGGTTTATCTGCCCCTCCCGGGAAAGTTGTCAGAACATCCATAATCATGGTAGAAGCCGTATAGCCTTTCTTAAATGCGGTAACATAGGTAAAAGGTTTAAAGGAGCTTCCCGGCTGTCTTAATGACATGGCAACATTAACCTGGCCGTCATAATTCGGATCGTTGAAGTTTTTTGATCCGACCATCGCCAAAATCTCTCCGGTAGAAGGATCGATGATAACCACGGCCCCGTTCGTGATATGCTGTTTTTCCACTTTAGCAATTTCTTCTGAAACTATTCCCTGCGCTTTATCCTGTAAAGTTAAGTCCAGTGTCGTTGTCACTTTCAATCCTCCTTGTTCAACGGCGGCCTCTCCGTACCGGTCGGTTAAAATATTTTGCACATAGCGGACGAAATGAGGAGCTTTAAAAGAAGCCCCCTGAGGTTGAAAATAAACATCAGCCACTTCGCTATTTGCATTTTTTTCCTGATCACTGGTTATATATCCGTCTTCTCTCATTCTTCTTAATACCTGTTTGGTTCTTTCCACATATGCTTTGGGTGTGGAAGAGTAAGGAGAATATCTGGAAGGGCTTTGGGGAAGGCCTGCAATAATTGCCGATTCGATTAAATCCAAATCTTTAACTTTCTTACCAAAATAAATTTCGGAAGCCGCCTCCACCCCCCAGGCAGTTCCTCCGTAAGGGGCTTCATTAAGATACATCTGCAAAATTTCATCCTTTGTATATTTGCTTTCAATTTGAATCGCCAGAACAAATTCTTTTATTTTCCTGATTATCGTTCGATCCGAAGTTAAAAGAACATTTTTAACAAGCTGTTGGGTTAGAGTAGATCCTCCTTGAGCATAGCCACGGGTAAAAATTCTGGTAAAACCGCGAAGTATGCCTAAAAGATCAATACCCCCGTGCTTGTAAAAATTTTTATCTTCAATTGAAATTGTGGCTTGCCGAAGATAAAGAGGAACATCGCTTAAATTAACCGGATTTCTTCTTTGATTAACATAGACGTTATATAAAGTCTCTCCGTTTCTGTCGAGTATCTGAGTGGCGTAGCCTTCATGTCTGACCACTTTATCCGGAGACGGAAGATTTAAAGCCAGAAGGGGAAGGGCTAAAAAAGAAATAACTAATATTCCTATTGCTCCAAAAAAAATAAGTTTGGCAAGCTTAACAAGTTTTCTGCTCTTTGTTACTCTCTGACTTCTTCTTACTCTATCTCTCCACATGTCTGATACATTCTACCATTTGACTTTCAAATGGCCAAGCTACGCTTAACAAAATATGATCCAGTTGACCAACCAAACGATAAATATTATAGTTTGGATATGGCAAAATACGATCCAAAAGCATTTGTTACAAACGAGTATCTTGATGATGCTACGGATAAAATACTTAAAGGTATGAATACAATGATTAAAAATTTCAGAGTAGAAGTAAAAGGAGCTTTTGGGGTAGTTGGAAAACGTTTTGATAAAATAGATACAAGACTAGATAAAATTGAAGTTGAGTTTTCAGGTGTTAAAGATGATGTGGAGGGTCTTAAAGCTGATTTATCAAGTACTGTTTCAAAAACAGAATTTAACACTTTCAAAGTAAAAATGAACCGGTTTGCAACTTCATAATTACCCTATAATTTGATACTTGACAGAGAGATTGTCAATTAAATATAATATCCTCAGTTGACATTTTAAAAGGCTTTGAAGCAGTGAAGTAGTTTTTAAGGGTGACACTAGAAATCGGGCGGTTGATGAAAGACCCGACGAACCTAAATAAACGAATTACCCTGCAGAGCTGACCAAACAAAATTTGGTACGGGAGTGCCCGTAAAAGCGCTAGAGTTTGTCGGAAACGGAGAACTCGAAAAATAAGGATTATTTCTTTATAACAAAATTCTGGTTTCCCTGAATTTTGATATGTCGTCTTATGACGTCATAGTTTCGAATTCCCGCTTAGGCGGGATTTTTGATGAAATAAAGAATAATTAAAGAAGGGTGGTAACGTCCTTAAAAGGGCCCCTTTAAATACTGAAGAAATTCGGTGTTTAGAGGGGCTTTTTTTTGGAATAAATGTATGAACAGAATAGTTTGGATGTCAGATGAATTAATAGCAACAACCAGGCCAAATGATTGGCCGCAGGTGGTTGCTGGGTGCAAAGAACTCTTTTCTTTAATCGGAAATAGCGAGTTTACTCATGACGTGGTTTCTCCGCAGGAATGCATTGGCCCGCTTGCACAAAAACTCCAAGGTGAACGTTTTTCAACAATTATAGATTTAACAGACAACGGCTGGTTAAGCTTTTCCCTAAACAATCTTTTTCCACTAACCCCGGTCATCCGAGATCTCCACATCAGTCGAGTCCGTGAGGTTTCAAATCCTGAACTTCCAACCTCAGGCCACATTATTAATCTTAGCCCCAAACAAATAGACACTCTAAAAAGAAGGTTTGATTTTCGTAAACCGCTTATCTTGGACGACGTCTCCTTTTCCGGTTCAAGCAGCGAACTAACCATGAAGCTTTTTGGATTAAATCCCGAAAGAACAACCAACGCCTTTCTGATTACAAATATCGGAGAGCTTGGGCCCAACCCGGGAGCTAAAACAAAGTTAGAATCATTAGGGTCGAATGTCTTTACCGGTAAGTGCTTAAATACCTCGGAAAACGAGGACGGCTGGCACATTAAGGATTTTGTCCAACATCCATCCTTAGAAAGAAGCCTTGGTCTGGTGGTCACAATTCATGAAATAATTGAAAAGGACGGCAAAGACTCAGAACTTCTAAAACGACTTTTTAAAACTGACTCTCTAAAAGAAATTTTGTTTCCTTTTGCTTTGGACTTTAGCATCTTCCAACGGCTTCAAAAAGAAGGCCTGTTTATTATTTCTGAAGGTAAAGGACTCGAAACATTGCGGGAGGGAATGCATACGACAAATCCAACCTTGCTTACCTCACCATATTTTTTAAGACATGTTTCATCCGAAGCATTTAGATCGAACTTAAATGAAATTTCCGAAACAATTCATGGAATTCAATCTCTAACTGAAGATGTAGATGCTCAAAGAGAATCCATTATTGGCCTGCGTAACGTAATAGAAAATGGTTTATCCCGGGGTGGATTAGAAAGAAACCTGTGAAGGTGTATAATATGACTCATGACAAGAAACAACTATTGGCATTTGGAAACCTCCTTAATGGCGGGGTAGCCAGTGCGTGGTTAGATAGTTTTGGCAAGCCTCCGCAAGGAGGTTTTTTTAATGGAAAAACATGAAAGAAACAAAAGATATAAACACTTTAAATCAGTTTGAGATAATGGTTTTTGACATGGACGGAACCATGTATCAGCTTGATGGTGAAGAAGGAACTTTCAAAAACTCAACCTTATTTAAAACTGTTATCTTAAACTCTGTTCAGTTTGTTATGGACAGAGAAATTATAAATATGGTAGCTGCGGAAGAAATCATTAATGAAGCATTGAAGGATAGTATCGGCATAAGTAATGTGCTTTCTAAAAGATATGGAGTAACACGGTCAAACTACTTTGACATAGCCTGGAATATCGATCCTAAAAAAGTTATTAAAGATTTTGAAAAATCGGTTGCTACTATTCAAAAGTTAAACCTTAATGGTCAAAGAATGTTTCTTTTAACGGCAGCCCCCAGAATATGGATGGAAAATGTTGTCAGAGAATTGGGAATTGGGCAAGCATTTGAACGAAAGTACCATGGGGAAATGTTTGGAACAAAATCTGAAGTATTCGAAAGCCTGGCAAGAGAATTTGAACCAAATAAAATTTTAACGGTCGGGGATCAGTTTGAAACAGATATAAAGCCTGCGATAAATCTTGGAATGATTCCTTTTCAAGTAAAGGGTCCAAATGATCTATCTAATTTAATATGAATACAAAACCAATCGTAATTATCGATACCGATCCGGGACACGACGATGCGTTAGCAATAATGCTTCTTATCCGCTCCGGTTTGGCAGATGTTAAAGCAATTACAACGGTGGCTGGAAATGTTAATGTGCAAAAAACTACCAATAATGCAAGGTTTATCCTTGATCTGATTGATTCGAAAGTCCCAATTTATTCAGGGTCTGCAAAGCCACTGAAAAAGGATCCTATCTTTGCCAACGTTCACGGAACCTCAGGTCTTGCTGGAGCAAAGGTAACAAAAATTGAACTCTTAAATGGTATGGCTGTAAAAAAGATTATTGAGATTGTCAGGGCCAACATAAATAAAGTTACACTTGTTACAATCGGTCCTGAAACAAATATCGCCAAAGCATTCTTAAAAGATCCCGAACTTCCAAAATTAATTAACAAAATTATTATTATGGGAGGAGCCATTAATGTCTCGGGAAATAAAAGTAGGGTTGCAGAATTTAATTTTTTTGTTGATTCGGATGCGGCCAATATAGTATTTAACGCACCAGTTAAAAAGATTTTGGTTCCTCTTGATGTTTGCAATGTCATGCCGATGTTTTTGGAAGATTTTCAAAAAATCGAGGGGGGGTTGAAAAAACCAATCCTTTCTATGATGAAGAATTTCATTAAAGGTATCGCTAAATTTGAAAATTTTAAGGGGGCCTTAGTCTATGATGCCCTTGCCACATATTTTTTAATTAATCCTAAAGCATTTAAACTAAAAATGATGGATATTAGGATTGAAACAAAAGGAGAACTAACCAGCGGCATGAGTGTGGTAGATAAAAGAAGTTGGGGGACAAAAAAACCAAACGTTAATGTTGCCGTAAAAATAAATAGAAAGATGTTTATTAATGATTTTATTAGAATAATATCAGATTAGCTTTGACGAAATAAACATAAAGACTTAAAATTAGAATCTAATGAAAAAAGACTTATTTATAAAAGAACTTACAAAATTGGTTTCGTTTGAAACCGTTACAGGAAACGTGTCTGAAAATTCAAAAGCCTTGGATTATGTTGAATCTCTATTAAATCCAAAGGCAATCATTAAAAGAGCTAAAAATAAAAATGCCGAGATATTAATTGCCGGTAACGTTAAAACTATATCTCCGTATATTGGCTATCTTGTCCACATGGACGTGGTTTCGGCAAAGCCTGAGGAATTTAAACTTAAATTAAAAGGGAATAAAGCATATGGAAGAGGAACAAGCGATATGAAGTTTTCAATCCCAATGGGAATTGCCCTTCTTAATGAACTTATTTTAAGTAAATCAAAACTTTCATTTGCTCTTGCCATAACAACCGATGAAGAACATGGCGGAGACGAAGGTTGCACCTATCTTGCCGAAAACCTTAAATTTAGACCCAAGTGTCTGATTGTTCCTGACGGCGGAGATAATTTAACTTTTGTTAATAAATCAAAAGGGGTTTGCTGGCTTGATATTACTTCAAAAGGATCACCGTCCCACGCAAGTCGTCCTTGGATGGGTAAAAACGCTCTTGAACCATTGGTTTTACTAGCTAATCAACTTATGGAAATTTATGGCAAAAACAGTCTTAAGGAAAATTGGAATACCACCATGAATATCGGACAAATTCAGGGGGGCATTTCCGTTAATCAAGTTTGTCCGGAAGCAATAATGAAACTTGATTTTAGGTTTCCGGAAACAAACACTTTCCAAAAAATTACTAAAGAGGTTACGAACCTTGCCAAAAAATTCAGTTCTAATATTGAAGTTAAAATCGCTTCAAGGACTCTTCCTACCTTTACCGACACAAATCTTGCTGTAGTTAAAGATTTCATAAATTCCATGGAAAAGGTTTACAATAAAAAAATAATCATTTCTCCGGCATATGGTGCATCCGATTCAAGCCATTTTGCCGAATATAACATTCCGGTTCTGATGATGAAACCCATGGGAGGAGAAATCCACTCTGCAAACGAATGGGTAAGCATATCTTCATGCCTTAAATTTTATGACAGTTTAAAACTTTTCTTAAAAAGACTAGAATCTAATTATGAACAAAATTGAAGAAGCTTTAACAAGAGGAGTAGCCCAAGTATTACCGGATAAAAAAAGGCTGGCTGACTTGATGGCTAAGAAAAAAATAAAACTATATCAGGGTTTTGATCCTTCCATGCCTTCGCTTCATCTAGGTAATTTTGTGGGACTAATGAAATTAAGACAATTCCAAAAACTTGGTCATGAAGTTATTTTCTTGGTTGGGGATTTTACGGGAATGATAGGGGACCCGACAGATAAGATGGCAACCAGAAAGAAACTTACAAGAGAACAAGTTCTAGAAAACGCAAAAAGTTGGAAAGAACAAGCAGGCAGGGTGTTGGATTTCGGCGGTTCAAACCCTGTTAAAATGCTATTTAACTCCGAATGGTTGGATAAACTCAGTGCCAGGGGTTTAATAGAAATAGCTTCACATATAAGTCATCAGCAGATGATCGAGAGGGACATGTATCAGGAAAGGATTAAGAGAGACGAAGTAATTCATTTCCACGAACTTCTGTATCCCATTTTTCAAGGATATGATTCCGTAACCATGGATGTTGATTTGGAAGTCGGAGGAAACGATCAATTATTTAATATGATGATGGGCAGAACATTAATGAAAGCAATAAAAGGCAAAGAAAAGTTTGTCTTAACCACAAAACTTCTGGTTGATAAAGAAGGAAAGAAGGTAGGGAAAACAACAGGCAATGCTTTATTCTTGGATTCAACTCCCAATGATTTCTTTGCAGGCATAATGTCTTTCCCGGATGAAGTAATTTATCTAAGCTTCGAGCTTCTTACCGAAGTTCCTCTGGACGCAGTTGAAGAAAAAGCAAAGAAGCATCCGATGGAGGCAAAAAAAGAACTTGCATTTGAAGTTGTCAAACTTCTTTGGGGAGAAAAAGGAGCAAAGGAAG
>Ga0208375_1004102_pt1 | contig 11754 bp, 9 predicted proteins | sample RifOxyD1_FD_184038 | JGI IMG/M metagenome (GOLD analysis project Ga0208375, IMG submission 184038) | Soil microbial communities from Rifle, Colorado - Rifle Oxygen_injection D1 (SPAdes) | ecosystem: Environmental > Terrestrial > Deep subsurface > Rock core/Sediment | place: Rifle, Colorado... | reverse complement strand
TGGTGTGACACCATCTCTGCAAGTGTTGCACCGTTCTTTTCGTCAGTTTCAAGTAGTCTGCGTGCCTCGTCAGTGTTACAGAACATAATACTCGTCCGTTCAAAAAGCTTACGTAGGTCCTGTGTACCGAATTGTAGCTCGTACGTTGCCGGCTGGAAGGCTACTTTGATGTCCTGGTGGTCCATAAGGTATTGGGCGAGGTCTTTGCGTCGCGTCTCGCCGTGCTGGCCGAGTGAGGAAATGTAAAGCCACTTCGTATTGAACTCGGGGATTTTATACGGGTAAGCCTCATGTTTGATGAGTATCGTGCGGTCATCGGTGTACCACAGCACATAGTGATAGTTTGATTTAAAATCACAATGTTTCGTGATGAATTCATGAGACACCTTCTGCTCTTTAAGATAGGCAAGGGACTCGCTCGCAATACGATCGTCCCCCAGGTCGGAAATAAGTGCGGTGCTAAGGCCGAGTCGTGCCGCTGCAACCGCGGCGTTCGGCGCATTGCCGACGGCAGAGAGGACGGTCACATCCTCGTAGGGTACTTTATCTCCGAATCTGACACAAAGTTCGCACGCAACCTTGTCGAGTTTGCAGTGCACTTCTGCGTCCTTGAGTTTGATAAATGCGTCGGTTACGAGGTCACCGATTGCAATAAAATCATAGGTCATAGCAACATTGTAAAGTATTTCAGTATGTACTACAATCAAGTTATGCAGTCTTTACTCGAGTGTGTACAAAAAGCAGAGAAAAATCATCGAGCAGTCGGGCATTTCAATGTCTCAACACTCGACATGCTGTGGGCTGTCGTTGCTACGGCAAAATCACTCAGCGTTCCGGTTATTATCGGAGCATCCGAGGGCGAGCGTGATTTTATGGGGGCTCTGCAACTTCGCGATCTGGTGCACTCTATTCGTGAGCAATACAACCTGCCCCTATACCTCAATGCAGACCATACCTACTCGTTCGAGCGTGCCGAACAGGTCATTGACTTGGGCTACGACTCCGTTGTCGTCGATGGTGCGAAATTGCCTTGGGACGAAAATGTAGCACTGACCAAGAGGGTCGCAGAGTATGCTGCGTCGAAGCATTCAAATATCGTCGTAGAAGGAGAGTTGGGTTATATCGGCCAGTCGTCAAAGATACTCGATGCTATTCCTGACGGAGCTAATATAAACGAGGAATCACTCACGACCATAGAACAAGCTAAGGAGTTCATAGAGAAAACCGGCATCAAAATGTTCGCCCCCGCCATTGGCAGTATCCACGGAATGATGCGCACGGGTAGTGACCCAGACCTTAACATTCAGCGGATCAAAGATATACACGATGCAGTGGACGCACCTCTGGTTTTACATGGGGGTTCAGGACTGACGCAAGAAAATTTTAAGAAGGGGATTGCCGCGGGAATTTCAGTCGTACATGTGAGCACAGAACTTCGCGCTGCATGGACGAAGGCTGTCAAACTATCCCTCCAAGAAAATCCCGACGAAATTGCACCGTATAAAATTTTAAAGTCAGCACAAGTTGCCGTACAAAAGGTGGTCGAGGAAAAGTTAAGACTTTACAACAATATGTAACCACAGAAAAGGTTGAACCTTTTGGATGCCTAAGGTTCAACCTTAAAAGTATGCCCACAAAACCAACGCTAACATACGACGATTTTACGAAACTTGATTTGCGGATCGGCCGAATTGAAAGTGCGGAGATGGTACCCGAGTCCCGTAAGCTGATTAAACTGATGGTTGATTTTGGTGAGTTCAAGCGTCAGATTGTATCGGGTATCGCAAAAGGGTATGCACCCGAGTCCCTTCTGGGGAGACAGCTTACTTTTATCGTGAATCTCGAGACCCGACTCCTGGCTGGGCTCGAGTCCCAGGGCATGATACTCGCAACTGATGTGAGTGACCTACCGGTTTTGTTACAGCCGGACAAAGAGGTGCCAAACGGTTCAGCAATCCATTAGCTTATGACCGATACGTCCCATTTTGTTTTATACCGCAAGTATCGCCCCCAGCTTTTTGACGAAGTGCTGGGGCAAGAACATGTGACCTCGGTACTGAAGAATGCAATAGAAAAGGGGACGGTCGCCCACGCCTACCTTTTCTCTGGCTCGCGGGGGATTGGCAAAACGAGTGTGGCTCGCATCTTCGCGCGTGCACTCGGTACGACCGAGAATGATATTTACGAAATCGACGCTGCTTCAAACCGTCAGGTAGAGGATGCTCGTACCCTTCGTGACGCCGTGCGGGTGCTCCCCTTCGAGTCGAAGTATCGAGTCTATATCATAGATGAAGTGCACATGCTAACGAAGGATGCCTTCAATACACTGCTCAAGACGCTCGAAGAGCCCCCCGCGCATGCCATTTTCATACTCGCCACGACCGAGTTACACAAAATCCTCGATACGGTCGTGTCTCGTTGCCAAACGTTTGTCTTCAAGAAACCAACCGAGGAGCTCACAAAGAAGATGCTTATCGATGTCGCAAAAAAGGAAGGCTACGAGCTTGAAAGGGGTGCGGCAAGTATGATCGCGGTGCTTGCAGAAGGATCATACCGAGACGCGCACGGGTATCTGCAAAAGGCGATCAGCTATACGAAAAGTAAGAAAATTCTCGAATCGGACATAGAAGCTATTGCCGGTTCTCCCAAGCTGACACTTATTTTTGATCTCAGTAAGGCGATACTCGAAAAGAAGGCGGACGCGAGTATCGCGCTTCTCCATGAAGCTAGTGAGCAGAATATTGAACCTAAGCTCGTGCTCAAACTCACTTTACGTATGTTGCGCATGGTCATGCTAATTAAGCTCTCACCGGAGCTCAAAAAGTATTACGACCAAGAACTCATGAAGGAAGAGTTGCTGCATGTTACCGAGCTACAAAAGGTAAAGTTCACCGGCACATTCTCTGATCTCCTCCGCGAACTTCTTAAAGCATACGACGAAATGACCACTTCGTCTGTTCCTGAACTTCTTTTCGAGCTCGCGTTGGCAAAAATCGCCGGGGAGTAACCGTAATTCCCAACGACGGTATTTTGTGATAAAATGTTCCTGTTTGAATTATTGGGGGATCGTCTAACGGTAGGACAGCAGCCTTTGAAGCTGTGAATTTTGGTTCGACTCCAAGTCCCCCAGCAATTGTCGTGAGTTGTCGGTTGATGATACGAATACCGACTACTCGGCCACTGGACAGATCAGTTGAGGAGCATATACTTGAGTGATTGGTCGAGCATTATCAAATATAAATTGAAGTGCAAAGACTATGATGGACCAAGCTGCAATGAACGCCGACTGCTCATGCGGGTCGGGTCAGAAGGCAGGTATGTGCTGTATGAAGTGCGAGTGTGGGTCGGGTAAGGCCCCGATGTCGTGCTGCGCAGCGTAATACTCTCTTTCCAAAAACCAACCTGTGCTACGAGCCAGGTTGGTTTTGTATTACCGTAAGCTGGTGCGAGTGCAGCAGGTAGTCAGGTAGCCGTGACTTTGCTATAGTTACTCTTATGCAAACGATATACGGAGTGGTCGACATCGGCACCCTTAAAGTGAAGTCAGAGATTGCACGCCTCGAACCAAATGGCTCTCTGGCGCGTCTTGCATCGAGGGCGACACTCACCTGTTTTGGTGTCGGAATGGACGAAAGCGGCGGGCGGCCACAGGAGAAGTATCTTTTACAGACACTTGCAGAGCTGAAGCACGTTAAAGACGAGTTTAAGAAATTCGGCGTACAGAAATTCCGCATTGTCTCGACACATGCAATGCGCAAAGCAGTAAATAGAGATGACATTATCGCACGGATCAAGAAAGAGGTTGGGTTCATGGTAGAGAATATTTCTCAGGAGCAGGAAGCAGAGCTTTTCTTTCTATCGGTTATGAAAACATTTATTCCCGAGGGTAAGAAGTATGCAGTTATTGATGTAGGAGGAGGGAGTGTACAAATTCTTGTCGGGACCAAACGTAAACTCGAAGCGGCACTGATGACAAAGACCGGCACTATCTCGCTTCACGAAAAGTACGTACGCGATCCGCATAACCCCGAGAGTGTCACAACACGAGAGAATCTTCAGGCAATGAAAGACGAAATAATGCAGAGCCTTCTATCCCTTCACGCAGAGGAGAATATCCCACTAATATACGGCTCTTCGATGATTATCGACATCATGCAAGGGCTTAAAATGAGACTCGATCCCCACGAAGATTCAAGTATGCATCCTTACAAGACCTACGCACACCATTTACTTGCGATAATTGATGAACTCATCCCCATGAATTTCGGTGCTCGGGACAAAGCTTATCCTCTCCCGCACGGCTACGCGTGGGGACTTGATTCAGCATTTATAAACGTGATTACAACGGCGAACTATTTCAAGAGTCCCTACATCATTCCCTCGAATGCCAATATCGCGCAAGGCATTATCTATTCTATGATATAGGGCAACGTGCTAGAATGGGCCAATGCTGACTGTCACACGTCTTTACAAGGGCTTTGGGACTCGGGCAATCCTTGAGGATGTTTCATTTACTATAGAACGAGGCGATAAAATCGCGCTGGTCGGGCAAAACGGCTCGGGCAAATCGACGCTTCTTAAAATCCTTGCAGGTCTTGAGGAGCCAGATTCAGGTAAAATTTCTTATTCTCCACATACTAAAATTGCGTACGTAGCGCAGGATACGAGCCTTGACCGAGTGGCACAGAGCAGCGGTCAAAAGACAAAAAGTGCCCTTGTATCAGCCCTGCAAGCCGACTCTGATCTTCTCATCCTGGATGAGCCAACGAATAATCTTGATCTCGAGTCCCTACTTTGGCTTGAGGATCTTATTAATCGGACAAACGCCGCATGTCTTATGGTCTCGCATGATCGCACTTTTCTCGATAGGGTTGCGAGCAAGGTTTTTGAAATTATTGCAATAAACCACACGCTGAGCGTAGAACGGGGAACATACAGTGACTACTTAGCGCGGAAGGAAAGCGAGCGAGCCAGATTGCAGACCGCATACCGGGTTCAACAAGAAGAAATTGCACGCCTTCTTGAGAATGTACAAGAAAGAAAGGAACATGCTAAGCGAGGGGCTGTGTATGAGGTTTCTGATAATGACACCTTTTCGCAAGGTTTTCATCGAGACCAAGCGGTACGCGGCGCAAAGTCCGCGAAGGCACTCGAACGACGTATCGAGAGAATAGAGAAAATTGATAAGCCTACATTCGAGCAACCCTTCAAGGTGCCGCTAAAAACGGTCGGTGCCTCGGGCAAGAGTGACATTACCCTGAGTGAGGTGTGTTACACGTATGCGTCTGGATTTTCTATCGGCCCGGTGTCTCTGTATGTGCCTTATGGTGCACGAATTGCAATCATAGGAAGTAATGGAAGCGGTAAGTCTACTTTGATAAAACTTCTCACCGGAGAAATTGAGCCAACGTCGGGAAGCATTCAGATCGGATCAGGTGTCAAAATGGCGAATCTTCTGCAGGAGCATGAGTCATTACCCCGCGACGTTAGGGTTCTCGACTACCTCCAAGATACATTTACTCTTGATAAAACTAGTGCATTCAGGGCACTCGTCCATGCTGGGCTTGAGCGGGAGCAGGCTGATAAAAATATCTCTACATTGAGCCCCGGTGGCCGCGCACGGCTACTCATGATCATTTTTTCGCTTCGTTCTATAAATACGCTTATTCTCGATGAGCCGACTAATCACCTCGACATTGAAGCACTTGAAGTTTTGGAGACAATACTGCAAGATTATTCCGGGACATTGATTATCGTGTCACATGACCGGTATTTCATGAAGCGCATTATGCCACTTGAATTCTATGAGATGAAGGATCACACCGTAACAAGGCTTACTCATTTTGATGCAAACTAAAAAACCACATGTTGTGATCGTCGGGAGCGGCTTTGGAGGCATCTATACGGCAAAATATCTAAAGTCTGCTGTTGCACGCGGAGAGATCGATGTCACCCTAATAAGTCGAGTCAATTATTTTTTATTCACACCCCTTTTGCATGAAGTCGCTACCGGAGGGCTATCTCCCGGATGTATCATTGAGGCGGACAGGGAAATTTTCCGCGATACGTCGATCCGCCTCCTGCAGGATGAGGTTCGCGCGATTGACCTTCGTGAGCAGTATCTCGAGGCGGGTGTTGGTAGGATATCGTATGATTACCTGGTACTTGCAAGCGGAGCAGGCACCAACTATCGAAATATCCCCGGTGCAAAAGAGCACACATTTGGATTAAAGGATGTGAATGAGGCGCTCGAGCTCCGTAACCATATTATTGACATTTTTGAACGTTTTGAGACTTATGAGCACGACGGAACAAGTCTCAACTTCGTCGTAGTGGGTGGTGGGCCAACCGGTGTTGAGGTGGCTGGAGAGATAGAAGAATTTGTTTGTGAGACACTTGCACACTATTATGCATGGGACGAAGCAGAACACGCAAAAATCACGGTCTATCTTATCGCTTCGGGCACGGGGATACTCCCGTATGCGGGACAGAAGCTCCAGGCAAAAGCCGCAAAGATTCTCACCCGTAAACACATAAAAATAGTAGCCGGCGCATCGGTTTCTCTCGTCACTGAAGACGGGGTTACACTTGATACTGGAGAGTTTATTCATTCATTCGCAACCGTGTGGGCTGCGGGGGTTGAGCCGGTGATGCCCAACTTCCTTTCGTTGCCACCGGGACGGGTGAAGGGGGGTCGCATCATTGTGGACGAATACCTTCGTGTGGCTCCTCACGCTACTGCATTCGCACTCGGTGACGTTGCGACCTTTGAAGGAGGAGATGGCCCGTGGAAAACCCCAATGCTTGCTCAAGCAGCGGTACAAGAAGCAAAAGTAGTCGCAAAAAATATCCTGCGTACACTCCAGAACAAGAGCCTACACCCTTTCGTGTATCGACCAAAAGGTTTTCTGGTTTCGTTGGGGAGATGGCAAGCGGCGGGGGAGCTGTACGGATTTACCTTTTCGGGGCCTTTGATGTGGTTTATCTGGCGTACCGTGTATTTATTCAAATTCCTTTCTTGGCGCAAACGGATCAAGATTATGGTCGAGTGGACAGTTAACTTGTTTTATCCCCGTGATATTAGTACCCTATAGCAGTACTCACTAATTTTGCACATGGAATATTTCCTATATGGTTTCTCCGGATCATGGGTGTATTGGATTCTACTCATCGCGCTCTTTATCTATGCGAAGAATACGCGTCGTATGGTGCGTGAGCTCACCATTCATTCAAAGGCGCCTGAGCCCACCGTCGTCCCCATTATGCCAGCGACTCCAACCGAGAGAGAAGGGGTGGTGCCCATGCCCAATGTTTCGGATGCAGACGGTCGGCTCTCTCTGTGGCTCCAGGAGAATTGGCTTATCAAGGTCGGCGCTTTGCTCATTATTCTGGCAGTCTCCTGGTTTGTAAATTACGCCTTCGTGCACAATTGGATCGGCCCTATCGGTCGAATCACGCTTGGGCTCTGTTTTGGTGCCGTGCTTATGGGGATCGGTGCTTGGCGGATGCGTAGCTTTATTACACAGGGTGGGATCTTCCTGGTACTAGGATCATCGACAATTCTTCTTACGACATTTGCGGCACGAACCGTCTACAACTTTTTTACCCCGGAAAGTGCTCTTGCGCTCATGTTCGCTTCGGTTGTCGTCGTTGCTTTCATAAGCGTTATGTATCGACGCGAACAGCTTGCCTTGGCGAGTCTCTTCTTGGCATATGTGACGCCACTCATGACCTATTCGGGAACATTACCTGATGTCTCGCTCTTTATCTACCTGCTCATTATCGCTCTCGGCTGTATTTGGGTTACCGTCATAACGGGGTGGAAGTACCTTACCCCGACGGCAATCGTTCTTACCGGTCTCTACAGTTTGCCCTATATCATAGGTGACGGGGGAGACGCACGATATACACTCCTTATGTTTGCGTATGGGTTCGCCGCACTTTTCTTTGTCACCGGGACTTTCTCTGCGATACATGCGACCGCACTGAGTGTAAAAGAAAAATTATATGACGTCTATACACCACTTTTAAACGGCATATTCCTTTTGGGGTGGGTATTGGGTGTCGTTCCGGCCGTGTGGCAGAGTTTGACACTTTCTGCATGGATGACTGTTTTTGTTTTGGCGTCCTTTTTGATCTTCAAGAAGACCGGAGAACGTAATACTTTCTATGCCTACGCAGCGGTAGGTATCACGTACCTTGCGGCGGCAACGGCGGCAGAGCTCTCTGGGAACGCACTTACAATTGCCTATACGATTGAGGTTGGCGCACTCGTATGTCTTGCACGTCTCGCACTGAACAACCTCGAGGTAACTGAGATCCTGAGCTACCTCTTTTTCGTGCCTGGACTCATGAGTCTTCCCGCACTTGTCTCAAGTTCATGGACGGTGGGCCCGATTAATGCGGATTTTTTTGTGTTGATTATTGTCTCGCTTACCATGGCCATCACCGGTCTTGTTCTCAAATCGGGGTATTTTAGCGAGGGCCGCGGCAACTCGCCCATCGGCAAGGCACTCATCATTATCGCTACCGTCTATGGGTACATGCTCATTTGGCTCATGCTTCACGCCAATATACTGCCCGATGGGCTTGCGACGGGTGTGGCGCTCGCACTCTATACAATTTGTGGTATTGCGGTCTATCTCTATGGTCAGAATAACAGTCGGAAAGACCTGACGACCTATGGTGGTATTCTTATTGGAGTCGTGATCCTCAGGCTTTTGCTTATTGATGTATGGAGTCTTGAGCTTGTTTGGCGCATCGTGGTGTTTGCCGGCGTGGGCGCGTTGCTTATGAGCACGGCTTTTATTGGAAGAAGTAAAAAATGATATGAACAGACTTTTAATCGGGCTATGTATTACCGCGGGTATCCCATTCGCCGTTCTCGCCATAGCCGAGAACCCGGTCAGTGCCTATCGGCTCATGGGGACGGCGCAAGTGCCAACGAGTAAAGTCCCTACGGTAGTAGAAATTCCACTCCCCGGTACAGAAACCCGAGATGAGGTCCTCGTTATGGAAAGTGGAGAAAATACCTTTGTGCCCAGTCTCGTCTTGCGGCAGAGCCTCTTGCCGGAGACAACCTATACTATCACGGGCACACTTCCAACGAGTGGCACCCTATTGGAGGATATGCTTGATGGGCGTACAGCTACGTTTGCAGAATTTCCCGTTCCCGAAGGAGCAACGGGTGCTGTGGCACTTACCCTACGTTCCAGTAAGCCGGTTACTGCATCGTCGCTTAGAATCCTTCTTGATGCCAATGTAGCACTGCCCAAGTCGATAACACTACGCATCGCAACACCAAGTGGCGTAAAGCTCGTGCTTGAAAACGCAAAGATCAACTCAGAAATGGTCGGTTTTCCGAGCGTGACCGCAACCGAATGGCAGATTACCTTTACATACAGCCAGCTTTTGCGTATCAGTGAGTTACACATTGATAACGAACGCGAACAATCAAATACTCGAACGCTTCGCTTCCTCGCGCTTCCCGGTAAGTCCTATGTCGTATATCTCGATCCTGATCGTTATGCTCCGGCGACCCTCGGAGAATCAGGAAATCTCATGAGTTCCGAAGGAATACTCAAATTGCCGGAACTGGCAACCTTTGCAAATAGTGCGTACCGGCCAGCAGACACCGACCAAGACGGCATTATGGATATGCGCGATAACTGTGTGGGAGTTTCGAATGTGGACCAGACAGACACCGATGGTAACGACCGCGGAGATGCATGCGATGATTTCGACCGAGACGGCGTGTTGAATAACATTGATAATTGTCCAAATATTCCGAATCGTGCTCAGGCTGACGATGACGGTGACAAGATTGGTGATGTGTGCGACGCCGAAGAGAGTCGAGTCACAGAGAAGTATCCGTGGCTACCGTGGGTCGGGATGGGAACCGCCGCCCTGGTGCTCCTTGCACTGGTTTTCGGCACGAAGAAGAAAGAGGGTCTCCCGCCGATAGAACCGCCGACTAATTCTTAGTCAATAAATGGGCCGTCTCGTAGGCTATGGTGCCCCCAACTTTTTTACCGGGGTTAAAAATGTTGCTCGGATCCAGAATTTTCTTGGTTTGAACAAATAATTGGTAGACTTCCTTGCCGAATTCCTTTTCGACATACGGCGTTCGCACGATACCGTCATTGTGTTCGCCGGTAATTGAGCCGTGATAGGAGATCACCAGGTCGTACACTTTGGGGCCCAGTTCTTGAATAATTCTCTTTGTTTCCGGCCTGGTTAGATCCATGAGAGGGATGATATGAAAGTTGCCGTCACCCACATGGCCCGCAACCGTGTAGAGGATGTTATAGGGTTTGAAAATTGCATTCAGTTCTGGAAGGAATGTCGGCAGATGCGATGGATGAACTGCAATATCGTCAATAAACGGCGCGGTATGCATTCCATGGACATTGTTGCGGAGCAGGGCAAAACTTTCACGCCGTACGATCCAGTATTCTTCAGTCTCGAGGTCGCTTTGCGTTACCCGCATTTTGAGATCATACTTTGCCTTAATCGCGTCTCGGCACGCTGTCGCCTGTGCCAAGGCCTCTTCTACGGTGTCTGCAGTAAACTCGGCAAGCAAGACCAGTTTTGGCAGTCCACCAGTAACTACCATCCAGGCCTCGGGCAAAAAGCTTTTGATCAGAGAAAAAATACTTCCCCGCAAACGCTTTGCAAGTGCCGGAGCAAATCGAAGTGCGACCTTCATCGTATTGTCGTCGTAGGACTCGAAACTCTCCGGCGCATAGGCGAGGACATCCTGTACCAAATTTCCAAGGAGGTCAGTTGTCTTCAAAAACATCACCAGCATGCGTTTGCATGGTTTGGGCTGTATGAGGCCGAGTTCTACCTTTGTCATGAGGCCGAGTGTACCTTGTGCCCCAACAAACAACCGCGTCAAATCAAAGGTCTTTGCGTGTGGGTCGAGGACGTCCCAGAGCGCATATCCTGATGAATTTTTAGATACCTGCGGCTTATGCTCTTGCAAAAGCCGATAATTTTTCTGGATAAGAAAATATAAATCGCGGTACATGCGACCCTCGAAGGTATCTTCGGTCATCTTGAGAAAGAGCTCGTGCTCTGATAATTTCCTAATCTCATACTCCTTCTCGTCGGCAAGTACCATCCAAAGCTTCTTTACGTAGTCAGCAGTCTTGCCATATTTAAGAGTCTTTTCCCCACCCGAGTTATTATTAACGATGCCGCCGATCATGCAGATTTCTCGTGATGCAGGATACGAGGGAAGCAAAAGATTTTTCTTCATTGTCTGTGCTTCGAAATCCCGATAGTAAAGGCCTGGTTCACACGTGGCGCTCTGAGCATCAAGAGAAATAAATGTATTCATGTACCGCGCAAAAGAAACCACAATCGACTCGGTGAGTGGCCCACCGGACATGTCCGTACCTCCCGCACGAGCCGTGAGAGAAAGTTTTGCGCCTTTTTTGTTCTCTTGGTCTACAAAGTTGACGAGGGCGGATAGATCCTTCGTATGCTTTGGAAATACCACCAATTGCGGAGTCACGGAAAAAAGGCTGGTGTCTTTACTGTTAAGTTCTAATGTCTGTGCATCGTATTCAACGTCTCCCTCAAAGTCTTTTTTTATAAGTGCCGCGAGAAGTTCTGTCTTCATATTTGCATTCTATCACTTGCGGGCCAAAGTGTAACGGGATACACTGTGTATATGCAACAAAGGGATTGTATGGCGACGATTGTGTTCGGTGGAGGTTGTTTCTGGTGTACGGAAGCAGTCTTTAG
>Ga0208375_1004101_pt1 | contig 11754 bp, 22 predicted proteins | sample RifOxyD1_FD_184038 | JGI IMG/M metagenome (GOLD analysis project Ga0208375, IMG submission 184038) | Soil microbial communities from Rifle, Colorado - Rifle Oxygen_injection D1 (SPAdes) | ecosystem: Environmental > Terrestrial > Deep subsurface > Rock core/Sediment | place: Rifle, Colorado... | reverse complement strand
ATAATAATGTAGATAGTTATAAAGTTATGGGAATTGAGGCAAAAGCATCATATTCAGATTTTCTTAATGGATTCTGCTGTCAATGCGAATATACATATGTGATTGCTCCAGTTGGTATTATACCTGTTGATAAATTACCTAAAGGTATAGGATTAATTGAAGTGGCATTGGAAAAATATACAATTAAAAATAAATTTAATAAATTTGAATTTAAAGGTATTAATACAGTCAAACAATGTTCTAGCAGAAGAAAGGAAATGTATAAACGAGATGATATTTATCGTGTAGATACTTTCAATGTATTAAGAAAAATAGCATATCGTAATACTGTTAATGATTTATTTAAGAAGAATGAGATTATGATTGAGGGATTATAAAAATATATTAAGAAGGAGAAAATATACATATGAACATTGGATATAAATGTCCAAAATATAAACTTGATGCGTGGGGAATATGCGAATATAAAATTAATTATCAGATTGAAGATTGTGAAAATAATTGTGCTATTGAAATGGATAAAGTTGAAAATAAAAAATAAAATACATATAAAATACAAAGGAGAATTAATTAACATGAATACAATTATAATTAATGGAACAAAAATACAAACTAGTGGTAAAAGTATTTCAGTAAATGATAATTCAATATATGTAGATGGTAATCTCATAGTAGATAACTTAAAAGGTACTGTAGATATTAAATTTGAAGGAGATTTAGCAAGTTTACATTGTCAAGGGAGTGCTACCATTCATGGAAATATTAAAGGAAATGTTGATGTTGGAGGTTCTTTGAATTGTAAAGATATAATTGGCAATGTGGATGCTGGTGGATCTATAAAATGTGGAAGTGTTAGTGGCGATATTGATGTTGGTGGAAGTGTTAGTATTAAGAAATAAATAAAGGAGAATGATTAATATGTATGCTGATAATGAATTTCTTACTGCTCTTACTAATAAATTATTAGAATTAGCAGATGAAACAAATGATATTCAAACTGAGCAAGAATTAAGAAATATAGCAGAATTAGCAATTAATACTTGTGTATAAAAATAATTTAAGAAAGGATAATCAATATGGCAAAATTACATAAAGTAGAATTATATATCATAGATGTAAATGATGATTATAGTAATTTAAAAGAAATTATGCATGACATAGGGAATTCTACAGATTGTAGTCTTATTCCTTTTAATGCACAAGAAGTTGAAATTAATTGGCATGATGATATTGATTTAAATTTTTCTAATTGTCCAGTTGAAAATTTTAGAAAATATTTTAGAGGAGATGAAGAAGATGAAGATAAATTAGGAAAATGTGTATATACGGAAGGTGAATTTATAAATTACGAATGTGAATTATTAAGAAATAATAAATGTTATATTGGTAATAAAGATGATTTTTATTTAGGTGAAGATAATTATTGGCGTTTTAATGGTGAATGGTGCTGTGATTGGTATAATCCTGAATGTGGTTGTTGTAGACCGAGAGAAGAATAAATAATAAATAATTAACAAAATTATATAATAAAGAAGGAGTATAAATTATGGAATATAAAAAATTATTAGAAAATGAAATTAAATTAAGAGAAGCATTATTTAAACAAAATCAATTTATTTTAAATTTATTCAATGATAAAAGAATATCTAATGATGTAAAAGATGAATGGTCTGATAAATACAATAAGTTACAAATACATAAAATTATAGAATAATAGACAAAAGGATTGATTTTAATAAATATATAGAAAGGAGTAAATATATAAGTAAATGAAAATATTTTATTATATATTACACACAATTATTAGTTGTTCACAAAAAGATTTATATCGTTATTCAAGGAATAAACTTATTTGTATTAAATGTGATAGAATTCATAATAGTTATTCTAATTATAATGATTAGAATAAAAATATAATAAATATATAAAGGAGAATAATTAACATGAAAATAGAATCCCCATATTGCTGTTTTAGCAATACAGGTACATACGAAATTCATGTATTATTATCTGATTGTCCGATTAAAAGGGAATTAGGTAAACATACAGTCAAAGATAGAAAAACTAAAAATGATCGTGAAGAAGCAACTTGTATTTATGTAAGTGGATTTGACGGTGAAGTTATTCCTGCATGTAAATATTATGATGGAATTAAAGAAGATAAGAAAATTGGTAAATATATTGTAGATTGTAGTTATTATAAATGGTAAAATAATATATTATAAAAATAAATATATAAAAGAAATGCTTGACAAGTTAACATTAAAATGTTAAAATAATAATAAATAAAAAAGATTAAATAAAGGAGGTGAGAGTTATCTGTGATTTGACTTTATGTAAAAATGATAATTGCAAGAAAGCACAGAATTGTTTAAGGTTTCTGGCAAAACCAGATAAATATCAAAGTTACATGAATGGAAAAGATGATTGTGATGAGGATAATGGTTATGAATATTTTTTAGAGGTTAAAATGTTGAATAAGTGTTAGAATGATAAAATAAATAAAAAGTGACATGCAACAAACCATTGATTTATAAGGGTTTGTAAAATCGAAAAACATGATAAAAGGAGGGTTTTATCACGATTATATTATATTCTAATGGGTGTACTAAATGCAAAATATTAAAACAAAAATTAGATCAAAAACAAGTTATTTATGATGAATGTAATGATATGAATGTTATGATCAAAAAAGGTTTTATGTCTATGCCTATGTTAGAAGTAGATGGAAAATATATAAATTTTCACGAAGCAATTAAATGGGTAATATCTCAATGAAAAATGAAGTATATGTTATATTGCAAAATAGTATAAATAATGATGGATTATGGTATCCTTCAATATCTATTTATTATAGTGGGTGTGATAAAACTATAAAATGTCATAATTGTCATAATCCAGAATTGCAACAAAAAGGGATAGGATATAAAACAACAAATGAAAATTTAATTAATGATATTGAAATAGTTTTAAATAGATGGTTAGATATTTATCCAAAAATGTCTTTATGCTATTTAGGTGGAGAACCATTATCTGCTTGGAATAGAAAATCTGTATTATTAATCTCAAAATATTTTAAAGAAAAATATAATGATAAAATATGTAGCATTATTTATACTTGGAGATATTTAAAAGATATAGAACATTTAAAAAAATACATATCTTATATAGATTATGGTGTTTTAGGAGATTTTCAAGAATATAATAAAAATATAAACTATATACCATCATCAACTAATCAATATATATATAATTTTACAAATAATAAAAAAATTCAACCAATAAAGAAAGGATAATAATATATGAAATTAAACGATAATAGTCAACAAGATAGTATATTTAGAATTGAAATTACACTAGATGAAGATTATAAAACTCAATTTCAAAGACTTAAAAAGAAATATGGAGAAGAAATGTTTGAAATAGAAGGATTAGACAAAGAATCACTTAATATAACTAACTTTTTTAAGAAATTTATGAATAGTGATAATGTAGCTAATGCTTCTATTGATGATAATAGTAATGTTACTGATAAGAATATATCTATAATGTTAAGTGAAAGTAGGAAACCTTATAATAAATTACTTTCACATAATAAAATTTACATAGAATTAAAAGAAAATTTCGGAAAAGAAACGGCAGATAAATGGTTAGAATTACAAATTAATGGTGCATTATATTCCCATGATAGTCATGAATCAACATTAAAACCATACTGCTTTGCATTTTCATTGAAACCTATTGTTGAAAAAGGATTATTTTTTATCGATACAATGAAAGCAAAACCTGCACAACATTTAGATACATTTAATCATCATGTATTAGAATTTGTATCCTATGCAACTAATATGCAATCTGGAGCAGTAGGTATTCCTGATTATCTAATATATGCTTATTATTATTGGCAAAATGATGTAAAAACAAATTATGTTTCAGATGCAGAAGTATATAAAAAACAAAAATGGCAAGAAATATTATTTAATTTGAATCAACCTTATTTAAAAGGTGGGGAACAGAGTGCCTATACAAATTTTAGTATTCTTGATAGAGATCATATTATAGGACTTTTAGGAGATGAAATTTTCCCTGATGGTAGTTTGATTATTGATCATTTAGAAGAAATTATTCAATACCAAAAAGATTTTCTTGATTATGAAAGAGAAATAAGATATGAAAAATTCTTTACTTTTCCAGTAATATCTGCAAGTTTATTATTTCAAAATAATAAATATACAGATGAAGATATGGCTAAATTTATTAATAAACATAATATGACTTGGCAGGATGTAAATATTTATAATGCTACTGAAGTTGATGCGTTGTCAAGTTGCTGTCGGTTAACCAGTTCATTAAAAGATATAGAAGAAGATAAAGATGAAGAATTAAAAGGGCATTTTAATTCTATAGGTGGTTCATCAATATCTATTGGTAGTGCAAAAGTTAATACTCTTAATTTAGTTAGAATTGCTCTTGAGTCAAAAGGTGATTTTAAAAAATACAAGAAGATATTAAAAGATAGAATTGATATATCACATAAATATTTATATGTACAAAGAGAAGTATTAAAGAAAAATATTATTAAAGGATTATTACCTTTGTATACTTTTGAATTATTAAATTTAAATCGTCAATTTAGCACTATAGGTATTACAGGGGTTTTTGAAACAATTGAATTACTTGGTGGTATTAGTGAAAATGCTAATGGTGTTTATTATAATGAAAAAGGATTGCAATTTGCAAAAGAAATATTAAATATTGTAAATGAAGCAAATAAAACTACAAAAAAAATATATGGATACAACGCAAATATGGAACAAATTCCCAGTGAATCATGTGCTATTAAAATATGTAAAAAAGATAAATTAATTTATGGGCAAAATAGTATTGACACTTATATTTATGGAAATCAATGGATACCACTTAATAAACAATGTGATGCTACGGAAAGAGTTAGAGTATCATCTTTATTAGACAAGGCTTGTGGTGGTGGAGTTATGTTACATATAAATCTTACAGAATCATTTAAAGACGAAGAGCAAGCATGGAAATTAATGAATAAACTTGCAAACGAAGGTATTGTATATTTTAGTTTTATTTCAAAAATTAATGTATGTAAAAATGACCATTCGTTTTATGGTAATAAATGTCCTATCTGTCAAGGAGAAGTAACAGATAGTTATATAAAAATCGTAGGATATTTAGTAAAAGCATCTAGTTATAAAAAAGAAAGAGCAAAAGAAATGAAAGAAAGAGTATTTTATAATTTAAATTAATAAAATAAAAAGGAGAATACATATGACAAAGAAATTACAAATTAAAGTAAAATATTTAGATGATTCCATTATTAAATTAGAAAAAATTACTCAAGGAGATTGGGTAGATTTACGTTCTGCTGAAGATATTACAATGAAACAATTTGATTTTAAACTTATTCATCTTGGTATAGCAATGCAATTGCCAGAAGGGTATGAAGCAAATATTGTTCCTCGTTCAAGCACATATAAAAATTTTGGGATACTTCAAACAAATAGTTTCGCTGTAATTGACGAATCATATTGTGGCGACAATGATTGGTGGAGGTATCCTGTAGTAGCATTAAAAGATACTGAAATAAAAAAGGGAGATAGAATTTGTCAATTTAGAATTAATAAAAAAATGCCAGAAATTGAATTAATGGAAGTAGAAATATTAGGTAATAAAGATAGAAATGGATTGGGTAGTACAGGAGTTAAATAATAACCAACACACAAATTTAGCAGGGACTAAAAATCTCTGCTAAACTCATATTAAAATAAATATTAAAATCCATATTAAAATAAATATTAAATATATATTAAAATATTACGAAATCATAGGAAATAATGCTTGACAAAATACAAAAATAATAGTAGAATTAACCATAGAAAGGACAACCAATGGAAGAAAATAAATCCAAAGAAACAAAATTAAAATGTATAAAATGGAATTGTAAATTTTACCACGAATCAGACAATTATTTTGAGACATGTCAGTTGATTAGTAAATATGTCTTACTAAATAATTGTTATGGACTATCAGAAATACCGAATAAAAAAGAAGAATTAATATGTAAAATTGCAGATTTAGTAAAAGAGTATGATTATTTAAGTGAATTAGAAAGTTTAATTAAAAGTAAACAATAAAAATAATAAAATAAAAGGAGATTATAACTATGAAATCAGTATATATCTGTGAAAAATGTGATGCTCAATTTCAAACTAAACAAGAGTGTATTGATCATGAAAAAGATTGCAATCCAATGATTACATATATATGTGATAAATGTGGGAAAACAGAATCCTACAAACCAGATGAACATATCCCTTCTATATGGCATTCTATTAATATAGGCACACCAAATTATGGAAGTTTATTAGAAAATAGAAATGTGAAATTTGAATTATGCGATAAATGTTTATATAATTTCATTAATTCATTTAAATATAAAGATAATATTTTAAATAGCAATGAAGAACAATGGGATGAACGATATAAATTAGATATAGATGTAACTGAAGAATTATTTAATGGATTGCAATTAGTTAAATAGTTAATACAATAATAATATAAATATATTTAGAAAGGACTTAATCAATAATTACTAAATACATAGACAAATGTGGACAATAGTGGACACATATATACCTATTGTCCACAAATTATTGATTAGGTTTCAAGCCTAAGTGAGTGCTTAGATTGAAAAATCTATACTATGATGAACTACGATTATATAAATGCTAAAAACACACCAATAGATGTAATCTTCAGTCTATTGCTCTGTGAGTATAAAGGATGACCGACTTCTAATGTCCTGAAGTCAAACACCGAACTACATGTGCATTATATTGTCCTTGGCAAGAAGAAAAATTCTCCGAAAGGATGGTTGGTTAGAAATAACTATTAATAAACAAAAAGAATATTGCTTTGTATTAGATTATAATGGTAAAAAATTAAGTCCTACTCCTATTAATAATGCTTGGTATTTAATTAGAAAACAAAAAGCAATATTAATTTCTAAATATCCAATGGTTATTAAACTTAATAAAGAGATAGAAGATAATAATAAAGACAAATCTAAGTTTATTTTTGGGATTGATGACGGTTCAATTCATGTTGGCATTGCAATAGTACATGAATGTAAAAATAAAAATAAGGTTATATTTAAAGGAACAATTGAACATCGTAAAGATGTAAATAAATTAATGGAATTAAGAAAAGGTTACAGACGTTATCGTAGACAACATAAAAGATATAGACCTGTTAGGTTTAATAATCGTTCATCTTCTAAAAGAAAAGGTAGATTACCACCAACTATTAAACAAAAGAAACAAGCAATATTAAGAGTAATCAATCAATTAAATAAATGGATAGATATACATAAAATAATTTTAGAAGATGTACAAATTGATATTAGAGCATTACAAGAAGGTAAAAATTTATATAAATGGCAATATCAAAAAAGTAATAGATTAGATGAGAATCTGAGGATTGCCACATTAATGAGGGATAATTATACTTGTCAAGAATGTGGTAAGAAAAATTGTAGATTAGAAGCACATCATATAGTACCAAGAAGATTAAAAGGTTCTGATTCTATAGGTAATTTAATTACTTTATGTGATAAATGCCATGATAAAACTGAAGGAAAAGAAGAAAAATTTATTGAAAAATATCAAAATAAAATAAAAGGTAAAAATATCAGATTTGATTATGTTCAACACGTTATGCAAGGAAAGAATTATTTAAGACAAGAATTAAATAAGATTGCAGAATTAGAATTGACTATAGGAAGTGAAACTGCAAACAAAAGAATTGATTGGAATATTGATAAATCTCATTCAAATGATGCTATTGTAATTTGTGGATTAAAAATTAATCTAGATCAATGCAATATTAAAGGTTGGATTATTAAACCTATGCGAAGACAAAGTAAAGCAAAACATAGTGAAATTGAAGGGTTTAAACATAGGGATTTAGCGAGTTATATTGATAGTAAAAATATAATATATACTGGTTATGTGACGGCAATGTATCCAGATAAAAAACAGATTAACATACAATCTTCAGAAAAACATTTAAAAAGATGTGGATTTAAAAGATGTAAATTATTATGGAGATTTAATAAAATTTATTGGTTATAAATGTGTGTAGTAAGTACAAATAAGTACATTTGTCTATATTTTAGAAAGGAGATTAAATATGTCTGAATCAACAGAAATAATTGAAACAAATAATTCCAATAATCCTGATAATCCTAACAACATAACCACTAATCCTCATCACATTGCAATAGAAAACCCAGATAATATTTGTTTTAATTACCTACAATCATTCCCACAATTACATGAAATACTAATTCCAGCACTTAATCATGGAAGTGAATTTACCAACTTTTCAAGTAGACTAAAATTATGCAATAATTGTCTATCCCTAACGAATCCTAATTGGTGGAAACTAGAAATCATAAAATCATATTCAGAAGATAATATGATGCAATTAAATTATAAATATGAAAAAGAAATACTAGAATTCATTAATAAAATGCCATTAGCAGGGCAAGAATTATTTTATGCTAGATTTGGTCAAGGTGTACGTTCTGATCTTATGCGTGGTCAAGATTGGATTGACTATACACTAGGTATTCTACCACATAAAAAATGTAAGGAATACGGATATTATTCACCACAAGAAATTCAAGCATATAAAGAAAAATTTCCTAAATGCGAACATCCTGTTAATAGAATTTGTAATAATGAATCAAAAAATAGTTGGTGTCCATTTGGTGCTATTGGAGAATACAATCAAAAATGTTATGATAAAGGTTCTGATGATAATTGTTATGAATGTGAATATTATCAAGAAAGAAAAATACCTATTAGAGAAATTATGGAATGTGATTGGAAAGATTATGAGATATATTATAAATGTAAAATAAATGTGGATAAATATAAGAAAATGTTTGAGGAAGAAGGAGAACAGATAACATGAAAAAACTAGATAAATTCATGAATATATTTCTTAAAGTTAGTGGAATTGTATTTTTACTTGATACTATATTATATTTATTAGATATGTATCATCCTTGGAAAATAACTATAGCATTGCATATGTTTATTATTGGAGTAATATTATTATTTACAAAGTTTTCGAGTAATAAAAAGATATAGATAAGGAGAAATAAATGATTATTGATAAAATAAAACAATTTATTAATAATATAAAAATAAAATTATATCGTATATATTACAATATTCAATACTCTTTAGAAGTTAAAAAATATAAAAAACTTTATCCAGATTATATTGACAATGAATATAATAATGGTTCATTAAAATTTATTTGGGGAATAACCTCTTGGGATGATCTAACTAGTAAAGATGCTAATTTACATACTATGAATGATATTAATATTATCTATAATAGAAAATCTAAATTATACATGTTAGGTATTGAAACTGCTTGGATATTTGATGGAAATGAAGAAGAAATAAAAAAAGAAGAATGTAAATATTTAAGACAATTATTAGATGCTTTTACTAAATATATGGACGATAATGGATATTTAAAAGATTATAGTACTTGTCTTTATATGCGTAGACCACAATTAGAAGATTCTACTGAATCAATAGGTGAATTATATTTTAATTTTAAGGTATTTGTTGAAGGATACTGCAAAATTTGTGGTTGTTAATAAAAACTAATAATTAGCGAATAAATCAAAAATAATGAATTTACAAACCCTTATAAATCAAGGGTTTCTAGCACTCAATATTGTGATAAATGAGAAATTTGATGTTGAAACGAGGTGATATTATTAAAGAATTTAATCCAATTAAACTTGATAGAGATAATGATTCTTATGGTTATTATAAAACACATAAATTATCTAATAATCAAACAATTGGAATATATTTATTTAAGCAAGAAAATATAAGCAATAATGAATATTATGTATTAGTATTGTTAGCAAATAAAAAGAAGTATATAAAAGAATTCATTAATGAACAAAGAGATATATTATCAGATAAAGAAACTGGTAAGTGTGGATTAGAAGGATTACTATGGGCAAAAAGACAATTAATAGAGTTTGAAGGATCACAATATTGTAAAAATGGTGATATAATTTCTATAGGATGGACTGACAATCGTAGAAGAGATGTTTATAAATATGGTCTTAAAAAGTATGGATATGTTATTGGAAATAGATATGGAATAAAATGTTTATATAAGAGAGTAGAAAAATAAAAATAAAAAGGAGAATATAAAACACATGAATAAAATAATGATACTTAAAGGTAATAGTCCAGCAATACATAAATTAGGTGATATTAGAAGAGAAGAAGATGAGTATATCAGAATACATAAAGAAACAGAAACACATTACATAGGTAGTTTTGAAGAAGGATTTGGGTTTATTGATGTTGAGTTTAAAAAAGAAGATTGTAGACAATTAACTGAAGCAGAAAGAAAAGAATTAAATGGAAAATGGTATGGTATTAATGGAACTCCATTATATAGAATTTACGTTGATGAAGAAAGTAATATTATAAAAGACAAATGTATTATGAAGAAAGGAATTATTAATAGAGTTACTGATTCTAAAGGAAAAGATAAACAATCACAATTTCTTGGAATGAATATTGAATTTTCAGAGAATATCGAAATAGGGAGAAGTTTAGTTATGATTATAGATAATTATGATGATTATATTGAAACTTCTAAAGTTATTAATGTTAAGATTGTAGATGGTGATTATGTGATTAGTACAAAGAATAGTGTTTATTATATTAATGTTAAAGGAGATAAATAAAATATGGATATTAATTTATTTGCAAAAATAGTAAAGAAACTAGGGAAAGAAGATTTAGAAAATTTTGCATATACATACAATAATAAAATATACGGTTTTAAAGATGTTGGTGATGATAATTGGGATGATGAAGGGAAATACCAATATAAAACTGAACAAGGACAACTAATAGAAATGGATGGAGATTATCAAGAAGTACAATCATTCAATTTTGGCATTTCTCGTTCTGTGCAAAGAAATGGTTCATATTTTACAGATTATAATTATGACTATGAACCATACGAAATGTTTGAGATTAAAGAAGTTTTAGTACCAGAAGTAATTATACCTGCTCATATGAAGAGTAAATGGGATAAATTAAATATTGATTTGGATAAGGTTGTAGACGAACAAGAAGAAGAAAGAAAAAGGATTGAAGAAGAGAAAATTAGATTAGAGGAAGAAGTTAAAGCAGAGAAGGAAAGGTTAACTAAATTATATCCTATGAATAAAACAGAGATAATTAAAATGGTAAATAAAAATCTTAAAAAGAAAGGAATAACTAAATTTGGATTACAAGAAATGAGAAAAGAATATTTTAATATTGTTGTGAAAAAGAAATTAGAGAATCAAGATTGGATAGATTATCATAAAGGATTGTTGGAAATTGAATAATGAAAACAAAATATTATTATAAAGGAGATTAAAATATGAAAATTAAATTAAAATGGAAAATTACAAAAATAGATACATCTAGTATAAGAACATCTGTTATGTATTGTTTTATGAGATATTCTATTAATAATAATTAAGGTGATATTATGAAGTGGAGCAATTGTTTAATTGAAGCATTAAAAAATAAAATGTTGAAACCATTTAAAATAACAATATATAAAAGAGGTAAATGGACGGAAATATTAAAGAAATCATTTCCACATTTTTATTGG
>Ga0208375_1004100_pt1 | contig 11754 bp, 12 predicted proteins | sample RifOxyD1_FD_184038 | JGI IMG/M metagenome (GOLD analysis project Ga0208375, IMG submission 184038) | Soil microbial communities from Rifle, Colorado - Rifle Oxygen_injection D1 (SPAdes) | ecosystem: Environmental > Terrestrial > Deep subsurface > Rock core/Sediment | place: Rifle, Colorado... | reverse complement strand
TCGGCGCGCTTATTGCTCCTGTACTTGCGGCGGTTGGAACGATTGCGGCGCTCGTCACCAAATGCACTATCGTCGTCGTAAAGAAATAAGTGTCGTATTTCGTTTATATTCTTGAATGTGCCGATACCTCGCTATATGTTGGAAGTACTAACAATCTCGAAAAGCGCCTTAAAGAGCACAATACATCGAAACAAGGCGCTCATTACACGAAGATACGTCGGCCAGTCGTTCTGAAATACACAGAAATACTTCCAAGTCTCGGAGAAGCCCGCTCGCGCGAAGCCGCGCTCAAGCGGCTGACGCGCGAGAAGAAATTGATGCTGATCAGTAGCGCAACGTAAGTGGCGTTGTTTTTGAGGAAACGAACAACTGATCTTTAGTGTTTTTTAGGTACGTCAGATAGAATGTGCGCAACATGTCTTTTGCATTGCGAGTAACCGGACTTAGTATGGCCGCGGCCGTAGCTGTCTACGTGGCCGGATATTCAAACATATACGCAACAGAATACCGTTCTGTTTTTGCGGATGTGGCCGAGCGTTTTGTTCCGCTACCTGAACTCGACAAGGCTGACTATGATGCACGGCTTCGCGCACTCGCTCATGCCACCAGTACATCGGATACAGCATCAACAACTTCGCTTTGGCCGGTGAAAGCCCCGTACCCCAATGCAGATGCAATTCTGCCGTTTAAGCGCATTGTCGCGTATTACGGAAACTTCTATTCAAAAAAAATGGGAGTGCTTGGCGAATATCCAACAGAAGAGATGCTTTCAATGCTTGCGAGTACGACGGCTGAGTGGGCTGCCGCTGATCCTTCAACGCCTGTGCTTCCGGCCATCCAGTATATAGCGGTGGTAGCGCAAGATACTGCGGGCAAAGATGGGAAATACATCCTTCGCATGCCGGATGATCAGATTGATCATGCACTCGATCTTGCTAAACAGACGCACGGTATTGTCATTCTCGACATTCAGGTAGGGAAAAGCACACTGCAGTACGAGCTGCCGCTCCTCGAGAAATATCTGAAGATGCGCCAAGTACATCTTGCTATCGATCCGGAGTTCTCGATGAAATTCGGCAATAGTCCCGGTTCTGTCATCGGCACGTTTGATGCTGAGGATATCAATTATACTGCGGAGTACCTTGCCAATCTTGTTCGTAGATATCACTTACCGCCCAAGATTCTCGTCATACACCGGTTTACGCAGAATATGGTGACAAATTACAAGAAGATACGTCCATTGCCAGAGGTGCAGATTGTGATGGATATGGACGGATGGGGTTCGCAGGAAAAGAAGGAGGGGACATACAGTCATGTCATTACTCCCGAGCCCGTGCAGTTTGCCGGCATAAAACTTTTTTATAAAAATGACCTGAAACCGCCATCAACGGGGCTCCTCACCACCGGTGAAATACTTGATCTCATGCCGATACCGATCTATGTGCAGTATCAGTAACGCGATCACTTCTCTCCTCGCAGGATTATCTTTTTAGAGAATCCTCCGCGTTCTTGCAGTTTCTCGAGCCGGATTTTTTCAACATTCTGGTATTCAGGAAGGTTTTTGAGTGCCTCAACGACTTCTAGGACATCGGCAAATTCTTCGAGAGTTCCTGCCTCGGCAAACTCACTCGCCTCTTCTGTCAGTTTCTTTGTGAGTTCAGTCCTGTATTCCTCAGGCGAGGCGATTCTTTTCTCGTACGATATCTCTTTTTTGTCCAGAATCTCCGGAATCCTGTCACGTACGAGTTTTTCGTAATGGGTCATGAGGCAAGTATATCCCATGCGGATATAGGGCTATTTTTGTATTCTTGCTCTGTGGTATCATTCCCCGCATATGGAAACCAATGAATCAAACAGTAAGTTTTTACCAGTCGCTGTAATCGTCGCGGGGCTTCTAATTGCAGGCGCTGTTCTCTGGAACGGCTCACACCCTGTGGCGGCTCCGGGAGGTAATGGCGATGCTCCTAAAGCAGATATCAAGAATGTAAGGACCGATGGCGATCCGTTCATTGGCAAGGCTGACGCACCGATTACGATCGCGTTCTGGAGCGATTTCCAGTGCCCGTTCTGCAAGAAGTTTGAAGTAGAAACCTTGCCTCTCATCATTAAGGATTACGTTGACACTGGAAAAGCAAAGGTCGTATTTATGGATTTCGCGTTCCTCGGCAGCGACTCGACGACGGCTGCTCTGTATAATCGTGCGGTGTGGAAGCTGTATCCGAACCAATACTTCGCTTGGCGCACAGCTATGTACGTGGCGCAGGATGACGAAGGGGATAATGGATTCGGCGATGCTGCTTCTATCGACAAGCTTAGTGCGACGATCGCCGGTATCGATGTTGCGAAGGTCGCCGCAGATGTGAAAGCAAACGAAGCGAGCTATAAGGTAGCGATAGAGGCTGATAAAGAAGATGCAAAGAAGTCCGGTATCAATGCGACCCCTTCGGTTGTCGTTGGCACTCAGGCGATCGTCGGTGCGTATCCGTATGAGAATTTCAAGGCAGCTATAGACGCAGCTTCGAAATAACGATCGTTTTAAAAACACCCGTTCCACAGATTCTGTGGAACGGGTGTTTGTTATCATGGTTCAATGCAAATCCATGAATTAGGGCATGTGGTGCTCTACGTCACGAATCTCACGCGAATGGCGGATTTCTACGAGCACATCCTCGGTTTCAAACAGATTTCTCGCGAGTGGCCAGTAGCGCTTTTCTCAAGCGGTCGCACGCACCATGAATTACTGCTTATCGAGGTCGGCGGCAGCCCACGAGGAATCGAGCGCCTGCACGAAATGCGTCCGGGCTTGTACCACATTGGCTTCAAGATTGGAGATGGTCCAGAGGCGGCAAAAAGCGCCTATGCAGAACTTAAGAAGAATGGCGTTCGGATAATCGGAATGACCGATCATCACGTCACCCACAGTATCTACATTCTTGATCCGGACGGGAACGAGCTCGAGCTATATGCCGATGTAAGTTCTGAGTGGAAAAAGGATCCGAAGGCAATACTTATGTCGCCCAAGCCGCTGCAGTTGTAGGTGGTGTATGATACGCATATGACGGTGTTGTATGTTGCTTTGGCTGCTGTAGCGGCTACGTTCGTGGGCGGTCTTTTTGCGCTTCGTTTTCGCGACAAGCTCCATCTTATCTTAGGTCTTTCTGCGGGAATGGTGGCTGGCGTCGCCTTGTTTGATCTTCTGCCCGAAGCCATAGAACTTAGTGCGCAGTATTACGAGCCTTCGATGGTGGCGCTGTTTGTCGCGCTCGGGCTCTTTGGGTACCTCATTCTTGATAGGCTTATTCTTTTGCATACGCACGAAGAGGAAGGAGAGAATGTTCCTAGAGGGTTTCTGGGGGCTTCTACGCTGGCAGCGCATAGTTTTTTGGATGGTGTTGCGGTGGGGATTGGTTTCCAGGCATCCGTCGCGGTCGGTATCGTGGTTGCGGTCGCTGTTCTTGCGCATGGTTTTTCAGACGGCATCAATACCGTCAATATGATTTTGCGAAACGGCGGCAGTTGGCGTCGCGCATTTACATGGCTTTTTGCCGATGCTGTAGCTCCGGCGCTCGGCATACTGGCGGCTTCTTTTGTGCAAGTTTCCGTGGCGCATATAGGACTTCTGCTCGCTGTTTTTACGGGGTCGTTCTTATATCTCTCAGCAAGTGATCTTATTCCCGAAAGTCATCACCGACATCCTCGGGCGCTTACTACCATCATGACGCTCTTAGGGGCATTTGTGATTTACACCGTTGTGCGTCTGGTGCATTCGTAATGCGCCACCATTCTTCTGCTATACTTCTAGCATGAAAGTATTTTTCCAATGGATCATATCAGCAATTGCGATAGTTGTGGCTGCGTATCTTGTACCTGGCGTTACTACGACCCCGTCGGGTGCGTTTATAGCAGCGGTGGTGCTCGCGGCTCTCAATCTCTTCATTCGTCCGATCCTTATTGTCCTCACGCTCCCGATAACCATTGTGACGCTCGGGTTCTTCTCACTCGTCATCAATGCGCTTCTGGTGATGCTTGCGTCGGAGCTTGTACCAGGCTTTTCAGTGTTCGGATTCTGGTCGGCGTTTCTTTTTGCGATCGTGCTCTCCGTCGTGAATTGGGTATTTGATGCGTGGAATCGCTCGTAAGTATGATTGATCCTGAACTCGCCGCGAAGCTCGAGGAAATTTCCGTTAAAGCTGATCGTGCGTATCATGCTGCTGAATCAGCACGGAAGTATCTTTTCTGGACCGGCGTCGTGACTGTCGCATTATTTGTGCTACCTCTGCTTGCTCTCGTATTTGTTATTCCGTCGTTTATCGACTCATACACTACCACTCTTAACGGTATCATGTAGTGATACTGTAGTAGTTTCTGACACGTCGGTTAGGGGCATCGCGCTAGATGCCGCGTTTTCCTTTGGCGAGATTCATAAAAATAGGAGAAAGGGAAATCATCATGATAATGATTGAGATCGGTACAACGTATTTTTCGCTGTCTGGAATAACTGATCCGAGAGTAAAACCAAGCAGAACCACGCCGGCACCCCATATGAATCCGCCGATGATATTGAATGAAAGGAATCTGCGGTAGGTCATGGAGCCGGCGCCGGCGAGGATTGGAGCTAGGGTGCGTACAATCGGTACGAAGCGAGCAAGGATAAGCGCTCTACCGCCGTATTTTGCGTAGAAGCGCTCAGTACGTCTCAAATACTCCTTTTTAAAGAACCAGGAATCTTCTCGATCTTCGAGGTGGCCGCCTACTTTTGCGCCAAACCAGTATCCTACCGAGTCGCCAAGTATTGCAGCGGCGATAACAGTCATGATGAGCGGACCTGGGGCAAGGTACCCTCCTGCTGAAAGGAGTCCTGCAGCAAAGAGAAGTGAGTCACCAGGAAGGAACATACCGATAAGGAGTCCGCTCTCGGCAAACACTATAATGGCAATACCGAGATAGCTTCCTGCTCGCACGATCTCCATCGGATCCAAATGAATACATGCCAACAGAAAATTCAGCATTTCTCGTTGATTCTAACAGATAAAAATTGTAAGAGGGCTCGCTATTCACTAAAGATGCACAAGCATTGCCTATAATACAAGGATATATGTTCTATACTGGTATAAATGGAATCGGCACCAAGACTGTCCACGCCCGAAGAAGAATTGCAGTATCTGCGTGAGCAGGTGATGCGCAAGGAAGCAGAGCTCGCCAAACACGGGAAAGCACCTAGCATGTCTGAACGGGCACAGATCATCTCCGAAAAAATTCATGAACATCGAACTGCTCCAGAAAAAATATTATCGCCTAATTATAGAATCAGCGAATCCGCAGCAAATTCTGCAGCAGAGAAAGTACTCGCTAGCCTTAATCTTGGTGAAGGTGAGCCGGCTATAAAGGGGCTACTGCAAACGATGGAGGAGAAGGGTATCAAGAACGTTTTTTCAATTATTGAGAAGCTTCATGACCCGCACCTCGCAGATGATTTTCATCGCTATCTTGTGCGACATATCGCGACAGGCCTTTCTGCTCCTGGGTTCAATGAAAAAGCGCCACGCTTTCGTGCGCTCAAAATGACTCTGTACGAGATTGCTCTTCCTGGGCCGAAACATACAGAACAAGACCACTCAAAAACGCTCAGAGAGCTTATTTCCCGAATGGAGCAGTTCTACGCAGGACTTTTATCTGTAGGGAGAGGTGCGTTGAATGAACCGAATTATTTCGTACTCGAGCTTGCTGTTCCGTCAGACAGTCCTGAGTTGCAGTTCTATGCAGCCGTTCCAAACGGGAAACGTGATCTGTTTGAGAAGCAGCTGCTGGCTATATTTCCAGATGCGCACATGGTGCCGCAGCCCCGAGATTATAATGCGTTCGCTCCAGGAGGTGTTTCTCTCGTCTCGACCGCGTCCTTCGCAGAAAATCCGGCTCTTCCGCTCAAGGATTATGCGGATTTCGACTACGACCCGATCAATACGATCACGAATGCATTTGCGAAAATAGAACATGTTGGTGAGGGTGCTGCGCTCCAGATCATCATCGAACCAAAAGGGGAGCAGTATGTGAAGCACTACCGAAAAGTTCTGCAGGCGCTACGCAAGGGTGAAAAATCATCTGCAGCATTCAATATTCCGCAAACGGCATTCGGTGCAATCGCGCTTGAAATCAAGAACATGCTTTTTTCAAGTAAGCCGAAAGATGCCGAAAAAGCTAAACAAGCTGAAATCCGTCAAGCTGAGACAAATAAGTCATATGTAGAACAGGTCGAGAAGAAGATCTTGGCGCCTATTGTCGGAGTGACGATGCGGCTCGTGGTCTCTTCGGGTAGTGAAGGCAGGGCGGGGCAGGTGCTTGATGAGCTCGAGTCGGCATTCAATCAGTTCGCAAATACCCAAGGGAATCGCCTGAAATTTACGCGCGCCGTACCCCGACGGCTGCAAAAAACACTCGATGATTTCTCATTCCGTCTCCCAGATTCTATGAGCACGCTACCACTCTCTCTTCGAGAACTTACCGCTCTGTACCACTTCCCACCATCGGGTATTCAGAGTTCGCCGCATTTGAAGCAGGCACGTTTTACACATGCCCCGGCACCGCTCTCACTTCCAAAGAGTGGCGTGTTGCTCGGTTCCAACATGTATCGCGGCATGGAAACGAAAGTGCATCTCAGCCCCGAAGACCGCCTTCGGCACCTCTATATCATCGGCCAGACGGGTACGGGTAAGACGGGTCTTATGAAGTCGATGATCATTCAGGATATCAAGAATGGTGAGGGGTGCTGCTTTATCGATCCACACGGCTCTGACATCTTGGATATTCTTGCTGCGGTGCCGCCTGAGCGATACAAAGATGTCATTTATTTCGATCCAGCCGACCTGTCTCGACCGTTTGGATTGAATTTCCTCGAGTACGATCTTTCACGGTCCGAGCAAAAGACATTCATCGTCAACGAGCTTTTGATGATCTTCCGTCGCCTCTATGGTGATGTGCCGGAAAGCATGGGCCCTGCTTTCGAGCAGTATTTCCGCAATGCCACACTACTCGTGATGGAAGATCCGGCAAGCGGATCGACGATGCTCGACATTGCGCGCGTCCTATCAAATAAGGAGTTCCGCGCTGAGAAACTTACAAAAAGCATGAATCCGGTCGTCAATCAGTTCTGGAATGAGATTGCGACTAAAGCAGGCGGCGATGCGGCTCTCGAAAATATCGTCCCGTACATTACAAACAAATTTGATGATTTTACCGCGAACGACTTTATTCGGCCGATTGTTGGGCAACAGGAATCCTCGTTTAGATTCCGCGATGTGATGGACTCGAAGAAGATTCTTCTCATTAATCTTTCGAAGGGCCGTCTCGGCGAACGAAATGCGAACTTGCTCGGACTCATTATCGTCGGCAAGCTTTTCATGGCGGCACTCTCTCGTGCGGATGCGCCGGGAAAGCAATATCCGCCGTTCTATCTCTATATCGACGAGTTTCAGAACATAACGACCGACTCGATTCCAGGTATCCTCTCCGAAGCGCGCAAATACAAGCTCTCTCTCACGATGGCTCATCAATTTCTTAAGCAAATCGAAGATAAGACGCGCGACGCTGTGTTTGGTAACGTAGGCAATATGGCTGTTTTCCGTGTAGGCGAGGAAGATGCGGAACTATTTGCGAAGCAATTTGCGCCAGTGTTCGAAGCACTCGATTTTGTGAATATCGAGAATAGGAATGCCTACGTGAAGATTCTCTCAGAGGGAGTCCCGCAGAAACCATTTGATATGAAAACGCCAGACATCACTGGCGGGGATTCGGGCCAAGTGAAGGACCTTATACACCTTTCTTCGCTCACCTACGGTCGTGATCGTGCTACAGTCGAGCATATGATTCGAGAACGTTATCTCTCAAAATAACGTATGGCTGAAGGTCCACGTCGAGATAGGAGAAGAGGAGGGGGAGAATTGCCGCCTCCTGATTTCAACCCAGATATGGAGAAGCTTATTGACTCAGCGTCAAAGGGGTCAGAGACTGTACCCAAAGAAGAGGCCCAGTCGAATAGTCCTCAAGAAAAAATACTTAGCAGGGATAGTGATGCGTGGGTAGCGAAGCAGCTTGAAAGGTTGGATTCTCTCGCGGAAGAACCATCAGTACAGCCTGAGCAGATGATTGAATCTCCGACCGCAGAAGAGATTCAAAGAGATTTGGATGAGACATTGACTGATACCGGGAAACGCACGCTCGACAATTTCATTAAGATTTTGGGGAAGGCAGAGATTGAGGGCGGAGGAGCTATTTCATTGGATTGGGTCGAAAAAATCGGCATTGCGGCTGCTAAACGACTAAGCGGAAAAGATTTTAATGATTTCAAGCGATACGTAGTACCGAAATATGAATTGAATGAGGTGAAAGATATTCATCCGGAACTCGATTTTTTAAGAATTGAGCCTGAAAGAAATATCGATATTCCCGAAAATCTTCCAATAGGGACTGCTGTCGAGCAAGAGAAGATTAGAGAAGAACTTACGCCGTCGAAAGATGTGCAATTTGAACCGGCCACGATTGAGAGTAAGAGGGTGTCAGAATCACTACCTGTAGTTTCTTCTGATGAAGATGCAGTATATGTAATTCTCGATCCAAAGACGCCTTTAACTGATGCTCAAAGAGCGAGGTTTGCCGAAATCATGGGTGATACTCCTAAAGAGAAGCGAAGCTATTTGTATGACCTAATCAAAAAAGCAAAAGGGAAATTATATGCAACGGACGAACGGCTTGATGTTGCGGGTGCCAGTGCTGCAGAAGTGGATCTAGAACAACCAATCAGTCAGCAAGGGGAAAGGATAGAAAAGAAGAAAGGACGAGCAGAGGCTCTAAGGAGTTGCCTCGCGGGTCGTTCAGAAGAGTTACAGGCGGAATCGAAAAAACAATTCGGGGAGGGAATTGCGCACTGGATAACTGCAACGGCGGAGAATTACAATAAGCTTGATTGGAAATCAAAACTTGCTCTCACGGGAGGGCTTATGCTTGGCGCTGGACTTACCGCTACAGCCGCGCCATGGGTTTCATCGGCGTTTGGTGTCGCTCTGTGGGGACAGCGCACAGTCGGAGGTCTAGGCACGTTCATGAATAGGCGTAAGGATTTCGATAAAAATCCGGAGTCTTGGTTGGCAAAGCAATCGAACGGTTTCAAGAATACCTATGCATTAGTGCTCACGATGGTGTGGACGATGGGAACATCATTTGTCGTTCATGAAGGAGTTGAAGGACTCAAAGCGCTTTCGCAGACAGATGTGTTTGATGATGTCGTAGAAAAGGCAAAAGAGATATCAAAGGATGGTCTTGAAAAGGTAAAATTCGATTGGCTTCGTACTATGCTCGATCGTGCTCCTGATCAGGCTGTGACTGAGAGTGTGGTTTCAGACACTGCTTCAGTAGCTAGTGGTCAGGAAGAGGTGGTAGAAATTCCTCCCGCTAGTCCCGAAGACATTTCTGTTGTCCCGCAAGAAGATGTTGCGCTACCTCCTCTATATTCAGGGCAGTACATTGAAGAGCAGTATGGTGGATCGGCTGCTTTCGAAAAGACCCCTGAGCAGCTCCGAGCACTCGCTGCAGACTCTCTGATAAAGGATTTAAAGCCTGAGCATCAAGCTCTTGTCGATAATCACATTAGCAGTCTATCGCCCGCTGGGAGACATTATTTCAATCAATTTTCGGAAGAAATTAAGAGTAATCCCGAGGCGGCTGCGCCGACGGGCGCATATCCTTCCGCACAGGTTGATGCTGCAATTGACAGACTTAAGGGTCATCTCGACACCATGCAAGGTCTCGCTAACCAGCAGGAAGCTGTCCTGAATGATGCTTCTCATGCACCTATGTCTGTATCAGCAGCACCGCCTGAATCAGCACAAGGATTTGAAGCTTCTCCTCAGAACGAGGAAGGTCTGATGCAGTCGCGTGTAAAAGGATTGAATGAAGAGTGGAATAAATTATATGCTGAGCGCGAACAGGTTCGCAGTGATGTAGCTATAGCTCAAGCGGAGAGCTCTGCGAATGCTGCGCAAGAGTTGTCAGCTAAAGAGGCGCACATCAGCCAGCAGATGTCGAATATTAAAAAATCTATTGAAGATACTGGGGCAGGAACACCCTATGGACGCGACCCTCTTGATGGGCACCCCATGTCTCAGATGGAGGCTCAGAAATTAGAGGAACTCCAGGCCTCTATGCGTCACCCGGGAGGAAGCCATATTCCAGAAGAAAAGACTTTCTTCAATACCGTATCTGACTGGTTCACCAAAGATACAGAAGCGCGGACCGAAGGTGCAGACAGTTCTCATTTTGAAACAAATGGAGCGGGACTGGCAGTCGATACTGCTCATGCAAATATCTTCCTTGATTCGCAGAACTTCCGTATCGCTTTTGGCGGTTCTGCAGAAGATCGTGCACGAGAAGCGCTCAGTCTTGTTTCAAAAAACCATTCCGAGGTCGTATATTTCGGTTCGGAGCGGCCAGGCGGTTTTCTAAATCTCTTTACAGAGCATCATTTGCATAAGGTATTCTGGCCTGAAGGTGCAGAAAAGCCTATCATTGTCGATGATGCGACTGAACCGTCGCTGCGCGGGAATCTGCCGAGCATCGATGATCTTAAACAGTTGTACAAGCCATCAAAATAGACGTACTTGATATGCTACAATCTCGCTATGCAAGATGAACTAACCACGCAAATCGCAGCCGATCTCGGTATTGGAAATCTTCCGGTTGAAGAGCAGAAATCGCTCATCGCTCAGTTTGGGGAGGTGGCGCTCAAGGCAGCCACCCTAGCGGTGGTGGGAAAGATGACCGAGACGGCTCGCGATGAGTTCACGAAACTCGCGCAAGCAGGAGATGCAGCGGCGGTGCAAGCATTCCTTAATCGCGAGGTTCCTGATCATGAAAGTCTCGCGAAGGCCGCAGTTTCTGAAGAGGTGAAGCGATTCAAGGCTTTTCAAGCCCCATAGATTTAATTAACGACATAACATAGAATTTCAGCATATGAAGCCAACTCATACCGGTATTGCAGTCGCGCTTGCGCTCGCTGTGGTCACTGTATTCTTTATTCTTCCGGAGTCCTCTATCTTCGGGATAGGGTCTCCCTCGGGTACCATTCCTGAAGTTACTACAAATATCGAATCACCAACTACTACTATGTCTACGGGAAGCGTATCTGAACTCCAAGTTACTGACGAAATTGTCGGCACAGGTGCCGCGGCTGCTGCAGGTGACTCAGTAACCGTAAACTATGTCGGTTCACTCACCGACGGAAAAGTCTTTGACGCATCTGCTAATCATGGCACGACCGGATTTACCTTTACACTCGGCGTCGGCCAGGTGATTCAGGGATGGGATCAGGGTATCGTCGGCATGAAGGAAGGGGGGAAGAGAAAACTCGTGATTCCTGCAGCGCTTGCGTATGGTGACCGAGCAGTCGGTGGCGTCATTCCGGCAAATTCTACGCTGATATTTGAAGTCGAGCTCTTGAAGGTGCAGAAAGTGTCTCGTTAGCGCAGCGCAAAAATAAAAACCGCGTGGTTCCCTAAGGGAAATCACGCGGTTTTTGTATCTACCTCCCTACTTTAGGCCCGTGCCAATTCATACGGCTCGCCATGTCTGAAGATGGTCCTTCGTGAGTGTTGCCGCTTCGAATAAATGCAGCTACAACATGGACCCCCTTAAAGAGTTCTTTGTATGCAGGGTCATATCTTTCATGATCTCGTATTGCGAGTTCGGTCGCTTGCGCGACAGCAAATA
>Ga0208375_1004099_pt1 | contig 11757 bp, 10 predicted proteins | sample RifOxyD1_FD_184038 | JGI IMG/M metagenome (GOLD analysis project Ga0208375, IMG submission 184038) | Soil microbial communities from Rifle, Colorado - Rifle Oxygen_injection D1 (SPAdes) | ecosystem: Environmental > Terrestrial > Deep subsurface > Rock core/Sediment | place: Rifle, Colorado... | reverse complement strand
TATTTTAACAATAGTTTTCTTTTCCTCAAATCCAATATCATATAAGGATTTTATAACATCCTTCATATCATCTTTATTCATAAAAACCAAGTCAACATCTTTTGTTTCAGCCTTTGCCCCATAAAACATCATTGCAGAGCCGCCTATTACAAAACATTCAACTTTCTTTCCTAAACTACTGCCTATAAGTTTAAATAAATCTGATTGCTCATCAAAATTTATCATTCTTTATACACCTCCAAATCTGCTTTATTAAAAGGAATGAAAATATTCCATTTTTTTTCAATATCCTGAAAGCTTTTGGATTTAAATCTTGGAATGATATATATCTCTTCATTCTTCGCATTTAATAGCCATTTTCTTGTTTTATCGTCCATCCTTCTCACTCTTATTATCTCTCTTGCAACATCATATAAAGCGCCTATCTTCCTTCTTACATTATAATTCTTGGCAAATTTGTATAATCTTGACCAGCTTCTGATTTTATTAAACAAGCCTAAACTAGCCAAAACAACTCTGAAATTATCATTTTTAACAGCCCTCACCAATATCTCTTCAACGCTTGGCTCTTTTTCAGAGTGAATTATATAATCTTCACGTACAGCTAGTTTAACTTTAGAATACTTGTTCAGCAACTCATAAAAGCTATAGCCTGTTTTTCTCTTGATTAATGGGTTTATCCTATATAATCTTACTCTCCCCCCATATACATTTTCTAAAAATCCTTTTTTTCTTAAAGCCCAAGCATAGTTTATAGAAGTCCTTCTATCCACATTGAGCTGCTTTGCAATGCTATTAACAGTTTGCAGCCCTTCCAATTCCTTAGCTATTTTTAAAAGTTCCATATACATCACTTTATTATACTTATAAAAGTAATCCATACTAACTAATATATAAACTTTTCTATTATTAATCACTAAAAACAATTTAAACCTTCTTGAAACCACTTATTCAACCACAATACCTCTATTTCAGAAATTCAAATTTCATAAACTAATTAAATATATACTATATTATAAAAATATGGCAAAACCTTCAAAACTAGAAAAAGGAGATACGATAGCCTTTTTAGCCCCAGCAGGAGGATTAGCATCATTAACCCCACATAGATTAGAGAAAGGAATAGAATTTTTTGAAAAACAAGGCTACAAAGTAAATGTCTTTCCAACCGCAAAATCAAGAAAAGGATTAAGCTCAGATACTCCTGAAAACAGGGCAAAAGACATAAATGAAGCATTTAAAGATAAAACAATAAAAGCAATAATTTCTACAATAGGCGGAAACTCAGCACACCAAACTTTAGAATATATAGATTTCAATTTAATTAAGAAAAATCCTAAAATTTTCTGTGGATACTCAGACATAACTAGTTTGCATTTATCTTTCTATTCACAGTCTGGGCTAATAGGATTCTATGGTCCCGCAGTTATAACGCAGTTTGGAGAACATCCTAACCCAGACCAGTATACAGTAGAACACTTCTTCAAAGCAGTAGAAGGAAAAGTAGGAAAAGTAGAACCATCAAAAGAATGGACGGATGACAAAGAGTTTAACTGGTTAAATAAAGAGGATTTAGAAAGAAAAAGAAAATTCAAAAAAAACAGAGGCTATGAGTGGTTAAGAAAAGGAAAAGCAAAAGGAAAAATATTGGGGGGTTGTTTGCCCGTTATCTTGCATTTATCAGGAACTAAGTACTGGCCAAGTTTCAAAGATAAAATTTTATTGCTAGAAACGCCTGAAGGGGACGATTACAAAAAAGGAGAGACTCTTGCTAATATAGACTCTGCAATGGGTGATTTAAGGAACTTAAATGTCTTTAAAGAAATAAAAGGATTAATCTTCGGAAGAGGTTTTAGTTATAACGAAGATCAAATTAACCAAATAAAAGAAATTATCTTAATGAACACCCGCGGTTCTACTTTTCCAATATTGTATGGAATAGATATTGGCCATTCAGATCCAATGATAACTATACCATTAGGCGTTGAAGTAGAAATAGATTCTGAAAAAAATTTATTTTCTATAACTGAAAGTGGTGTTTCATGAATCAAAAACAAGTCTGGAACAAAATAGCCCCTTCATGGAATAATTTCAGAAATAAACCTTTAAAAGAATTAGAATTATTAAACTGGAAAAAGGGCAAAATTTTAGACCTAGGCTGTGGAAATTGCAGAAATTTATTGCCTTTCAAAAATTTAGATTGTTACGGTATAGACTTCTCTGAAGAAATGTTAAAAGAAGCAAAAAAATTCACAAAAAAGCATAATTTTAAAGTTAAACTAAAAGAAGCAAATATAGAAAAAATTCCTTACAAAAACAATTATTTTGATTACATCTTAGCAATTGCAACTCTTCATCATATAAAAGAACCAGAAAAAGCAATTAAGGAAATCCACAGAACACTAAAACCAAATGGAGAAGCATTCATAACTATCTGGAATAAACTGCAACTAGAATTCATTTTTAAAAAAACAGAAACTTACATTCCATGGAGACAAAAAGATGAAACATTATTAAGATATTACAACTTCATTTCTTTTTTCAAATTAAAAAAAATAATAAACAATTATAATTTTAAAATAATATCATCAACTTTCCTAGGAAAAAATATTATATTCCATATTAAAAAGTAACTTCTTCATTGATATTGAATTCTTTCTTGATATTTTTATTAAAAACAAAAATACTCCCTTCTCCCTTAACAACCATTTTTTTATCTTCTATATACAATCCCGCACCTTCAGGGATTGCAATAATCTTGTTTTTATTCTTTTTTATATAACGAAGCAAATCTTTTTCCTGGTCTTTTTCATAATGGCATTGAATATCAAAACCATGGATTAAATTCAAACCATTAAATTTAGTTAAACCGACGAAGTTTTCATCGGCATCCTCCCCAAAACCCGCAAGGTTTATTGTTTTTCCAAGAATAATCGCACCCGCACTCCCTCCGTAGATTATTCCAGTTTCAGAATATTTTTTTAATAAGCTAATAAACTTATTCTCTCTCAAATCCTTGAGCAGAGAAAAAGTGTTTCCTCCACCAATGTACACAGCATCAAATTTCTTTATATCTCCAAAGGTTTTACCATTCAAATTATCTAAGGTTTTTATATTTTTAACATTTAAAGGATTTAAACATTTTTTTAGCCAGTCTAGACATTCTTTAGTGTCATATTTAAGCTTCATAGCTATAGGTATATACAAAATCTTTCTCCCCCCAGGAATTAAACTAACAAAGAATTCATCTAGCCTCTTAGTTTGCTCTGCATCTCCCCCACCAGATAATATCAATTTCATAAAAATAATAATAAAACAAACTATAAAAAACTATTTAGGAACAATAGATGAAACTAAAAAAGTAAATATAAAAGTAACAATCAGAGATAATATTAAATATAAAACAGAAGAGCTAAACAAATTATTTCCAATGCTGTACTGTTCATTTAATTTATCATATCCATTCTCAATTCTGCTTGATAACAAACTCAAGATTATTACCATTTCTACAAGATAAAACCCAATTATCAATTGTAAATAATAACTCGGAATAATATTGGGTATATTAAAAATTCCTGCAATAGTCCCTAAATTTCCCGTAGCATTGCCAACGCCGCTAGAATCAGTCTGAGAAGCATTTAATGTATTGACAAGCTGCACAATTATAGTAACAATCATTGTGCTTATTCCAACTACAATTCCAGAGATTATTGGACTTAAAAAACTAATCTGGCTTTTCATGCTTGAAATGGTATCTGCCAATAAATCTCTTAATCTTTCATTAACCTGATGTATTCTGTTAACATATACAGAAATGCTAACTAGAGATTTAGCAACAATTAATGGACCTTTCTTGCTGCTCTCAATTAATACTTTCATGCTAGTCTCTATCAAACCACTGGGAAAATTTCTTATAGCTCCTCTCTCTCCAAAAATCGCGTTATTCATGCTCATTCCAAGCCTTCTTATATTATCATTAACTTCAGAAAAGAAATTACCAGTAGGCGTTCCTTCCATATTGGTTGCAACATCTCCGAAAGCAATCTCAGCAGGAATTCCATCTCCTATTCTATTTCCTAATTGAAATAAACTTCCTGAAAATTCTTTCTCTAAATTTTTAATATTCTCTCTTACCTTAATCAGGCTCCTGCTTTTAATTTTGTAATAAGTTGCTAAGCCTAAAGCAAGTCCTAGAGGAAGAAATAATCCCAGTATTACAGAACCCGGTCCAAAAGGCCCAAAACAATCATTACCAAACCTGCATAACCTTCCTGCATCATCTCTCATATCAACAAAGTATGTTCCTAAAAACCCAAAGTCACTTCCACTCAGCATCAAAAATATTGGAATCATACCAACCAAACTGACAGCAAGGAATACAATAAACCCAATCCAAAAAGGATGAATAAAAATATCTTTTCCAAAAAAATCAACGACAACATTAGTATATTTATCAACCTCAGAATCCTTTAATATATCAACCTCGCTATACCCCGTAGGCCTTTTTGATAATATACTTGTTCCAAAAGAATATAACACTGCAGGCAGTAATAAATTATAAAGTGTAAACAAAATAATAACCTTTGTAATCCCGCTTCCCTGCACCAAACTTCCTACTAAAGGTAAAATTACCAAACCTAAAACAGGCAAAACAACACCAAGCATGTTCAAAATACTTATAGGATTTTGTAATTCATGTGCATAGTGCAGCATCTTTTCATACATTCCGTCTAATATCACATCAAGGGCTTTTTCTAATAAGCTGACTCTTCTATCTTCATTTTCCTCTAGTAAACTGCCTTCAATCAAATGAAATGCTTCTACAAACTCTAGATTATAACCTCTCCATCTAACAAGATAAGAATCTAAACTTTCTTTTATAGTAGAATATTTTCCTGTTTCAACATCCCAGAATATTTTTCTTAAATCCAAAGCTAAAGGCTTGCCCACATGGTCTGCAGCAAATTTCAGTCCATGCTCCAAGTTAGAAGTATGCCTCATATACATAACAATGTAAAGAACGCAAAGAACCATCTGATTCCCAGCTTCCAATCTCCACTTATTGGCAAGATAATTAGGAATATTCGTTAAAGGTTTTAATAATAGTATTCCAGTTAATAAAAATATTAAGAATATTGTTATTACTGTAAAACTAAATTCTTTAGTGAGAAATAAATAAAGCAAACTAAACATAATCCCCAGGAAAATTGTAATTATAGTTATGAAGCTTGCAAATCCTGCAGCCTGCTCAGGAGTTATGTTTAAATGAGTCGCTTCAATGCTTTCATTTAATTTTTCATAATCTTTATCTTTTGGTCTTACAGTAACTATGCTTCCTAAACTATTGCAGGCATTTTCATAAGCATTTCCTCCTGTACTTAATGAATCATTCCTGAATATCTGGTATTCTCTAGAAAAATTCTCAGGATCATAATCTTCTACATCCTCCATAGAAACATTACTTTTTAATCTATCCTGATACTTCTTTATTATATCATCATCTTCCATTCTAGAATATCTTAACCTCTTTTTTTAGCCATTCTTGCCATTCAAATAAAATTCTTTTGCTATCTAAGCTTCCAACATCTTCCATTACATTCTCGCTTATCTGGTGAAAAATATCATTGCTCTTAACAACAAAATCAGATTCTAATAACTTCAAATTATTAGTTTTATTTGCAAAGATAACTAAATTCCTTTTTACATCAGCCCTTAACTGTATGTTCTCTAATATCGCATCCCAATTCCCGACAAATTCCTTGACATTAGAAGCAATTGCTTTCAGCACATCACTATCTCCATTTAATAAAGCATCAGTAGGTTTCAAAACATCTTCCTTAACATCATACTTCATCAGATCAACAAAACCATTTTCTTTTATAGGATCATCATCCCAATGTTTTCTTACCTCTGTTATTTGTAGAACTCTTCTTTGTCTGTGCATTCCTGTTTTTATAGGATTGCTCACAACAATTATATCAGTTGCTTTAAATGAAGTCTTTGGAACTCCTAAATCATTTACAACTCTGTCATAAACAGCATAAGGGCTTGCTCCGTGAATAGTTCCTGCAACTAAATTTGCTAATGCTCCGATTCTCATAGCCTCATATAATGCTTTTGCTTCAGTATTATGTAATAAGATTCCCCCAGTTCCTCCAATAAAGTTTTGCATAGAATCAACTGATAAGTCATATACATACTCTCCATCTTCAAGATTTATTTCTTTTATTTCCTTAACCTCATCCAAATAAAATTCCCCATTTGCAAATGTTTTGATAAAAGAATCTGCCTTTGATCTATCATCAAAAGAAATTTTCCTCAAGAAGGATTTACCACATGATCTATACTTTCTTAAGTGCCTATAATCTCTAACTAATTTCAAATGTCTTTCAAGTTCTTCTACATCATAACTGACATTATCAAGACTGGAATGAGGAACATTTCTTTCAACAGTTTTTACTTGGTATTTAACAAAATCTACATTATCAATAAATTTCCTGATATATTCTCTTCCCTTAAATTCAATGATATAAATAGGATTATTAGACAGCCCATTATTTTCTCTTTTTAATAGTCTTGCCACAATCCCGACATGTAAGAGTAAATACATTAAATCATCAGCTAAATCAAAAGATGTTGTAAAATACCTAATAGAATTACTACTAGAGACAGAAGAACTAAAACTACCATCACCAGCGTATAACCCACTTAAAAAAGAATAAATCTTAGACTTGGATAGACCAAAAACAAAAGAGGGAATTCTTTTTTCTCTACTTGTTCTCCCGCAACGTAACTTCCCTAACAATTTCGCCAGAGGAGAATTAGAAATACAAATTTGTTTAGAGACACCAAGTCCTTCAGTTTCTCTAACATAAGGATCAACCCCAAAAAGAGATTTAGATAAATTTATTACATCTGAAACAATTTTTTCATTATTGTTGGATATCTTAATGGAAGATTGAGAGTAATATCCTTCAGAAATAAAATAGCCCAAAAATCTACAAAAGTCTTCATTAACAGGTAACAGGGCATTTAGTGTATTACTTGTTCCATTCCTTATTCTTAAAGACTCCAGGGAAGGGTTCTCTTTTGTAATAAGCATTAATTTATTAAATGAAGCTAAAGGAATATTTGTTTTTTGGTTTCTCCTATAATAATTGTAAATATCTCCACATTTTATGTCACATAGTTTTGTTGCTTCCTTCCATCCTATTTTAGATATGACCTTTTTAACATCCTCTTCAAAATTCTCTACACGCACATCATCCAAGGTATCTAAAAGATTTAAATTATCTATATCATTGTACCCACAAGGCAGCCTAGCAGGCAAAACAACTTTACTTCCAATTTTCAAATCCTTACATTCCATTGGAAATATCTTAAAGTTATGGGAAGTGAATAAGCTATGATCCGGAGTTACAGTAATTTCTCTTCCAGTTCTAGTTTTAACTCTTAAAAGTTTCCTTCTTTTAGGATGCTTAACAAATCCGTTGAGTCTAGACAATTTTATCTTAAGATCAAAGTCAAGAGTAGGAACATATATCTCTTTAATGTCCTTATTTTCTAAATCTTTTATCGGTATTCTCTTTGTCTCTCCTTTTTCAATAATAACTACTTTTTCATTTCCTCTTATTGAACTTCTTATCTCTCCAACAATTAAACTGCTATCTCCAAATCTTAAGCTCGTCCTTATTCCTTCATCAGCCCCTAACTCACTTCCTCCCTTAGTTAAAGCGCTTCTCACTTTCATAGGCTGAATATTATATCCTAATTTTCTTAAATAATCAACAGGAATTTCCTGAGTATCTTCAATAGTGATTATTCTATGCCTTCTCATCAGCTCAATTAATGTACTCCCTAATAATGAAGTTTTTCCAGAACTTCTAGTCCCTGCAAAAATAATACTCCTCCCCCCATCAACTAGAAAACTTAACAATCCAGCTGCATAAGGCCCCATCATTCTATTGGAAATAAATAAAGGATAAGTCCATGGATTATCTCTATGTCTTCTAAATGCAAATGCTAATCCTGTAGGATTTAATGGTCTTGTCATTGCTGCAACTCTTGCCCTTGAGTATGGTAAAATTAGTTCAGTGTCTAACACAGGATTTGCTTCATCTAACGGCCTCCCGCTTATAATCCTAAATTTAGTAGCCCAACTCTCCCCATCTTCTCTCGCAGGAATTATATTTGTCGTGCACTCTTCATAATCTCCATGAATAATAAAAATAGGTGTTTCTCCAACAGGACCATTAACACTAATATCTTGTACTTTTGTATCTTTTAATAGTAACTCAATAAATCCAAAACCAACAGTATATCTGACAAGTATATGCGCTAATTCATCAATCTCTCCATAACTCATGTCATAGCCTTTATTCTGTGCTAATTCATTAATCATATCTCTGCCAATGTTAAAGAAAGTCTTCCTCATCTTCTCAGGATCTGTAAATTCTTCTTTTTTTGGTTTATATTCTAGCATCGCATTTCTCGCTATATCTAATAGACCATACTTCTCCTCAGAAATTTTAAACTCCGGAGGGCTTAAGTGGTAATAATATTTTATATCACCTCTTAATTTGTAAATTGTGACATCAGTTCCTTCATCTAAATTGTAAGCATCAACTTCCTCAGCATTCAATGGAATCTCTGCCATTAATCTTGTGAAGACAAAATCTGGCCCTATCTCTGCTCTAAAAACATCTCTGTAAACACTTCTGCTCCCAACAACATGCCCTGATAAAGAAGGTTTAACTAATGAGATTAATTTAGTATTATCCAGCATTTTCAAAATATAGCTCAAGGTTTCAATGTATGCTGTTCTTGCGCTAACTTCTTCCATAGAATTAGTCTCTTTAATCTTGATTTTCTCTTCTCTTATCTTTCTTTTTAGCTCAACATAAGCGCCAATAGGGTCGCTTCTCAATAAATTATAAACCATATCATGAATAACTGCCCCCCATTCCTGAGCATAAACTCTAAATGTTTCTGTCTGGTCAAACAATCCAAGACTTAAAATCCTCTTTTGCTTTGTTAGGTAATTAAACAAAGAAGCAATTTCATTTAGTATCTCAGTCTGCTCATAGCTGTAAGTATAATTTCTTCTTTGAGAAAATATAATCATATTTATCCCTGGAACCTCAATTAACGTGTCTATAATCTTAGCCATAGTAGTAGAACTATCTTCCACACTTGGAATTTGAGGATAATTTTCATAATTAACTCTTAGCACATTATTAGCTCCCTCTTTTACAACTTCATAATCCCCAGGATTTACTTTCTTATCAAACAACATATTAAATCTAAAATAAGGCTATATAAAAACATTATGAAAAATCTTATAAGCGAACCCCCAATAAATAGTGTATGAAAAGACAAACAAAATCTGCTTTCCTTTGGATAATAAAAGTACTTGAAAAGCATAAAATTCCTTACAGAGTTTCCGGAGGATTTGCTGCAAAGGTCTATGGTACTGAAAGGGAGTTAGTAGATATAGATATAGACATTCATGACAAAGATGTTGATAAAATACTTCCATTTGTTAAGAAATATATTATTGCAGGACCGAAAAGATACAAAGATAGACAATGGAATCTTTATTCAATGAGTTTAAGGTACAAAGGGCAAGAAATTGATTTATGTGGAACTGATTCTGTAAAAATTTTTGATAAAAGGAAGAAAAAATGGGTTAAACTTAAAACAAACTTCTCAAAAACAACAAAAAAGAAAATTTATGGAAAAATTGTAAAAGTGCAAAATAAAAAAGACCTTATTCACTACAAAAATGTAATTCGCAGAAAAGTAGACATAAAAGACATAAGAGCCATTTTAAATGACAAAAATCAAAATGTTTTTAAGCAACAAACTTAATAAATAAAGGATGCAAGAACAGCTTCAGGTAAACCCGGATGAAAGATTAAGACTTTTAGAATCAAGATATAACGCCGTAAGAGATAGAGTCTTAATAACTAATCAGAACATGATTTCTGGTTATAAAAAAATCCACGAAGAAATAAGGGAGTTAGAAACAGACCTAAGAGAAATAAAAACAGATATGTTTGAGATAAAGAACTCAATTAAGAAAATAGCAGAAGAATTAAGATTCTTTGCAAAAAAAGAGCAGGTAAAAGTTTTGGAAAAATATATTGATCTCTGGAATCCTTTGAAATTTGTTACAGAAGAGGAATTGAGAAGGGTTTTGGAGGAAAGAGGTGATAAACATACCACAAAAACAAAAGGATCCGTACAGCCAAAGTCTGGAAGAGAATAAAGAAATTAAAGAAGAAAGTAATTCTGGAAATATTCTTGATAGTTTAGAACAGTTCAACACTCCTGATAAAAATGTAAAAAAACCAAATTATGAAAGTAAAAAAACTGAAGAAGAACTTGAAGAAGAAGCTCCTTCTCCTTGGGACAAAGAAGAACGAACTCAAAATTACAGTTTTGAACAAACTCCTCAGCCAATGCAGCAATATTATCAGCCACCTCAGCAATCTTCAACAGAACAGATACAAGAAATAGCAGAATCAATCATAGAGGAAAAGTGGCAGGAATTCATGTCTCAGATGGGTGATTTTGACATTTGGAGAGACAGAGTTAATAGGGAAATTGGCTCAGTTAAGCAGGAATTGATAAGAACTCAGGATCGTTTCAATAATCTGCAAAAGGCAGTTCTTGGTAAAGTTTCAGATTATAATGAGAATATATTAGACATAGGCACAGAAATGAAAGCTCTTGAGAAAGTATTTGAAAAAATCTTAGACCCATTAACTGCAAACATAAAAGAGCTTGAAAGAATCACAAATAAATTAAAGAAATAATTATTTTGATGGTACCACAGTTTCTGAAATCAATCTTACCGCAAATGCAGCAATTATTAGCAAGAATAATGCCCCTAATACTCTCGGATGCACTATTGCATTAAATCCTTCTGTAGTTGCATCACTTGCTCCCGCTCTTTCTGCAATAGGTTTTATGACCGTATCAGAACCCGAACCAGATAGATCAGAACCAAATACTTGTCCTATAGAAATAAACAAGATTATTATCGAAAGAACTATAACAGTCCAATAAACCCTTGGATCAGTCATAACACTCTTTCCTATAGTTTCAGCTTTTACGCCAAAGAATACAAAAAAAGTTGTCAAAAACAATCCAACTACAAGCATTATTACAAACCAGGGAGTTATGAAATTAATTAATCTTACAGCATCTTCTGCAAACAAAAATACGACAGCTATTGAAAGTGCAATTGCTGCATGAATCCCTTTGTTATCTCCTATTAACTTAAACTTGTCCATAACTGCATACATCAATGCAAAAATAAAAATAAAGGAAAAAATAGGTGATATGAAATTCAATAAGCTTGTATCAAGAACTGTTGCCATTTTTATTCAACACCAAATAGTTTATTAATTGCTTCATGAGTCCTATTTAACCTATCATTTCCTCCGCCACTTCCTCCAACAACCATGAAGATTACTATAACAATAATCAAAAGTGCAAGTATTGTTGGCCAGTTAGCTTCAACCCAATAAGGAACTCTGAAGTCCAAACTAGGCCCCAAAGCCCAATAGGTTGCAACTAATGAAAGAATTGCTGCCACTAAAAGGAGTAACCCTCTTAATCCCCCCCCCACATTAGCTCCAAACAGACCAAATAATATTAATACCATTAATGAAATTATTATAAAAAATGAAATTTTCGGTAAGAATGTATTTAAAGATTGTATAATCTCAAACTGGTTAATCATCAATA